>JAEIGA010018649.1_pt1 | contig 10578 bp, 10 predicted proteins | sample 9270691 | NCBI WGS metagenome assembly JAEIGA01 (sample SAMN17057246, study PRJNA624740) | gut metagenome | biome: biome; isolation source: fecal sample | host: Bos grunniens | place: China: Xizang | collected 2019
AAGCACGTCAACCGCCGCCTGTTGAAAAGATGCCGCGACATCTGCACTGTTTATATCTTCACCCTTTTGCTCTGCAGTGTGGACATAATTTATAACTGCCGTTTTAAGTCCACTGAAGCTGAAATCATATCCCATATGCGGTCTTGGAAATTTAATTGCATCAGGATTTCCCTCAAGTGCAAGCTTATTAAGCTTTGGCCCTCCCGGATAACCCAGTCCGAGCACTCTTGCCGCTTTATCAAATGCCTCACCCGCCGCATCATCGGTGGTTGCACCCAAAACCTCAAAACTTCTGTAATCCTTTATATGAAGGATATGGCTGTGTCCACCTGATGCAACAAGGCTTACAAAAGGCGGCACTAACTGTGGATAGGCAATATAATTTGCCGCAATATGTCCCTGAATATGATTGACGGGTACAAGCGGCTTTTTTATAGCGTATGCAAACGCCTTGGCAACTGAAACGCCCACTAAAAGAGCACCTACAAGACCTGGGTTGTAAGTAACTGCAACTGCATGGAGCTCTTCCTTTTTAATATCTGCCTGCTTTAGTGCCTCATCAATAACATATATTATTTTATCGATATGCTTTCGTGATGCTATTTCAGGCACAACTCCGCCGTATGTTTCGTGCAGAGGTATCTGTGAATAAACAACATTTGAAAGCACCTCTCTCCCGTTCTTTGTTACCGATGCCGCCGTTTCATCGCAGGAGGTTTCAATTCCAAGTATATAAGCCATATTTACCGTTCCTTTATTTCCAGTTTATATATAATAGCGTCTTCTTTCGGGTTAGTATAGTAATTTTTTCTTTGTCCGATTTCTTCAAAACCTATCGAGTGGTAAAGTGCCCGTGCCGCACTGTTTTCGGCACGCACCTCCAAGAACACCGATACTATACCAAACTTTTTCATTTTATCTATTGCAAAGGAAAGGAGTTTTTTCCCATACCCTTTCTTTCTTCGTGTATTGTCTACTGCAATGCGCAGAATTTCGCCTTCATCAGCGGCAACCATAAATATACAGTAACCGACAATATCTTCTTTCTCTTTAATTACAGCCACTCTTTCTTTTGCCACTTCATCTGCTACTGCCTTTTCGCTCCACGCATCAGTGAAATCCTTTTTTTCCATTTGGGCAATTTTCAGGGTGTCTTCACTCTTTGCAATGCTGCAGCCGTTTTTATTTTCAAGACCTTTTTTTATATATTCATAAATCATCTGCGCAGTAGCTTCATAAAGTGCCAAATCTCCCCCATAGGGGTCTGAAACATCACCGCTTTCCCCTGCATATTCTGCTAGGGTCATAATTTTATCATCATCAAGATATGAGCGCAAAATTTCCTTGTGGCTGTTTGTCATTGTTATGATAAGCGAATATTCATTCAAATCATCAGTTGTAATCTGCCTTGACAAATGCTCCTCAAGCTTCGCACCGTATTTTTTAACTGCTTCTTTCGCATTTTCTGCCGCAGAGGACGGATATGATGCGCTTATACCTGCAGAAGATGCCTTTTTATCATTCGAAAGTACATTAAATATCGCCATAGCTATAGGACTTCTGCAGGTATTTCCCGTGCAAACAAATAATACATCCTTACTCATTTGTTATCACCCTGCCCCCTGCAGCTTTAAAAAGTCTGTTGCGAAGTGCAATTCCTATGCCATCAGTTCCAGGCATCTCGGCAAAAATCACATTTGCACCGTCTTCATCAGCTTTTCTTAAAAGGTAGAAAAGGCGTGCAGCATATTCTCTGTCATCAGTTCCCGCATCGTAAATAAGGTCAGCCTTATATGATGCATCTGCACTGTTTTTTGCTATTATACATACCTTTTTATTATCTTCCTGGAGGCTTTCATAGTCATTCATATTCTCAAGCACATAAACCTTTGCATCGGGGCTGTAATGCTTGTACTTCATTCCGGGGCACTTGGGCGCACCCGTAACCTCCCCTGCATAGATAACTTCACCGATAACACTTCTCATATCTTCGGGCGAAATCATTCCTGGACGCAGTACAACGGGCAATTCACCGCTCAAATCAATTACAGTTGACTCTATCCCTATCATTGAGCTTCCGCCGTCAATAATCATATCGACACGCCCCATAAGGTCTTTTATACAATGCTCTGCCGTGGTCGGGCTTGGACTTCCGCTTAAATTCGCACTCGGTGCCGCAATCGGCGTGCCTGAAAGCTTTATAAGAGCATTTGCGATACTGTGACTTGGAAGACGCACTGCAACTGTATCAAGACCTGCCGTAACACAGTCAGGTATCCCCTCTTTTTTCTTTAAAATAATGGTCAGCGGACCGCCCCAGAACTCATCGGCAAGCTTTAGGGCGCTCTCAGGGATTTCACGTGCAAATTGCTTAAGCTCACTTATATCAGCAATATGTGATATAAGCGGGTTATCCATAGGTCTGCCCTTTGCCCTGAAAATATTTTCCACTGCCATAGGATTAAATGTATCCGCACCAAGTCCGTAAACCGTCTCTGTGGGAAAAGCCACAAGGCCGCCGTGTTTTATAACATCAGCAGCCTGTGAAATTAATTCCATATCAATATTTGCAGGATTGATTTTTATTATCTTAGTCAATTCAAATCTTCCTTTAGCTCGTTAACAACATCAGAAATTTTTGCAGACACCTCTGCCACACTTTTGGAGGCATCTATTATCTTTATATTTTCATCCTTTAATCTGTCAAACACATCAAAAAACTTATTTCGTATTTTATTTAAAATCTCTGTCTGCTCAAAAATTTCCACTGTCGCTCTGTTATTATCAATTCTTGACTTTGAGCTTTCTGCATCCAAATCAAGGAATATGCATAAATCAGGCTTCCTTATATCAGGACAGTTAAGATTCATATTCATTACCCAATCTATATCACTGTCCATTCCCTGATATGCAAAAGAGGAGTAGTAATATCTGTCCGAAATTACATCAAAGCCCTTTTCAAGTGCCTGATTAATTCCGCATTTCGGATTAACATTATGAAAAATACGGTCAGCAAGAAACATTGCGGCAAATTCAGACGCACTGCGTTTATAATTTCCGCTTAATGCATCACGCAGTATTCCGCCCGTAACCGACATTGTCGGCTCCGCCGTTAAAAACACCTTTCTGCCTTCCTTTTCAAGTTTTTCCTTAAGCAGGGAAATCTGTGTGCTTTTCCCTGCCCCGTCAATCCCCTCAAAAACTATAAAACGACCCCTCATAATAACTTCCCTCTCTGCATTTAGCAGTATTTTTCAAGTACCTTTCCAAGTCTCTTAACACCCTCAACCAATTTGTCATCAGGCATTGTTGAGAAATTGAGCCTGAAACCGTTATTTACAAGGCTCTGGTCAGTTGCAAAGTTATTTCCCGGAACTATAAGTACCTTTTCCTTAATACACTCATTACTAAGCTTTAAGGTATCTATTCCAGGTGCATTACACCATACAAAAAGTCCGCCGCCCGGTACTGTATAGGTAATATTTTCAGGAAGATATTCCTTCATTGCACCGATAAGCACATCACACTTCTTTTTATAAAGCGTACGCATTTTTTCAATAAGCTCTCCAATATCATAGCGCTTCATAAATTCAAGGGCGAGAAGCTGTGGCAAAAGAGCCGTATGAACATCGGAAACCTGCTTGCCAAGAACAACCTTTTCTGTAAAATTCTTTGGTGAGATAAGGTAACCAATTCTTAATCCCGGTGCAAGAATTTTTGAAAATGAGCCGCTGTAAAGCACAACGCCTGCCTCATCCATTGACTTTATTGTCGGCAGTTTTACACCGTCAAAGGTAAGCTCACCGTACGGATTATCCTCAATTATGAAAATGTCGTTGTCACGTGCAATTTCGTAGAGTACTTTTCTTTTTTCTTCGCTCATTGTAACACCCGACGGGTTCTGGAAATTGGGAATTGTATAAATAAGCTTTACATTTTTGGTATTTTTTATAGTTTCTTTAAGCTTTTCTATATTTATACCGTCGCTCTCCACTTCTACACCTACAAGGTTTGCACCGTATGAACGAAATGCGTTAAGTCCGCCTACAAACGAAGGCGCCTCAACTATTACACTGTCCCCCTCGTTAAGAAGGATTTTTGAAATAATTTCAATTGCCTGTTGTCCGCCTGAAACAATTGTGATTTCATCAAGAGATGCACAAATATTTTCACGCTCTTTCATCATTTCCAGGATTTTTTCACGAAGGGCAATATTACCCTCAGAAATTCCGTACTGAAGTGCACCTACGGGATTATCCCTTAAAATATCAGCGGCAATTTTTGAAAGCTCTTCACTGGGGAAAAGCTCCGCCGCAGGATTTCCGCCTGCAAGCGAAATCATTGTCGGGTCCGCCATTGCCTTAAACATTTCCCTTATTGCAGAGCCTTTAAGGCTTTTCATACGCTCCGAAACTGTAAATTCCATTTCTTACATCTCCTTTTAATTGGCTATTAAAAGCTTAAATACTGCTTGGCATTTATAAGAATACAGCCTGCAGTCTGCGTTCTGAGCATAAAATTATTAATAAAACTCATTTTTTGTTTGTTAGGACAATTTTTCAAAGGTTTTTCTTATAGCAAGGATGAAATCCTTTGAATTAACAACTGTAGGTGTTGCCCCTTCCCAAAGACCTGCAAGGTCCTTTGTAAGAGTGCCGCCCTCAATAGTATCTATACAAGCCTTTTCGAGCTTATCTGCAAATTCCACAAGTGCGGAGGAGCCGTCAAGCTCTCCCCTCTTTCTTATCGCACCAGTCCACGCAAAAATTGTTGCAACAGGGTTTGTAGAGGTTTCCTCGCCCTTAAGGTATCTGTAATAATGACGTGTAACCGTACCGTGTGCCGCCTCATATTCAAAGTTTCCGTCAGGACTTACAAGTACACTTGTCATCATTGCAAGTGAGCCAAACGCCGTAGAAACCATATCACTCATAACGTCACCGTCATAGTTTTTACAAGCCCAGATATATCCACCCTCACTTCTTATAACACGTGCAACGGCATCATCAATAAGGGTGTAGAAATATTCAATTCCGAGAGCCTCGAATTTTTCCTTATATTCTTTTTCGTAAATATCCTGAAAAATAAGCTTGAATGTCTGGTCATACTGCTTTGAAATAGTGTCCTTTGTCGCAAACCATAAATCCTGCTTTGTGTCAAGTGCATATTTAAAGCACGAATGTGCAAAGGAAATTATTGAGCTATCCTTATTATACTGTCCCTGAAGAACACCGCCACACTCAAAATCATAGATTGTCTTGCGTGTTACTTCTCCGCTTTCACTTGTGAAAACAAGCTCCGCCTTACCCTTTTCCTCTGTTCTGATTTCAGTAGCCTTGTAAACATCTCCGTATGCGTGCCTTGCGATTGTGATAGGTTTTTTCCAGTTCTTTACCGCTGGATTAATTCCCGATACTAAAACGGGCGCACGAAATACAGTACCGTCAAGGATTGCACGGATAGTTCCGTTTGGGCTTTTCCACATTTCTTTAAGGTTATATTCCTCAACACGCTGTGCGTTAGGTGTAATGGTAGCACACTTTACACCTACGTGGTGCTTCTTTATAGCCTCACCTGCATCAAAGGTAACCTTATCATTTGTTTCGTCACGGTATTTAAGACCTAAATCATAGTATTCTGTATTAAGCTCTACGAATGGCTCCAAAAGTTCCTCCTTTATCATTTTCCAGAGGATACGGGTCATTTCGTCGCCGTCCATCTCTACAATAGTTCCCGTCATTGGTATTTTAGTCATTTTCTTTCATCCTTTCGGCGTAGTAATTCATCAAACATCCGTCAAGTATTATTCTTCTCTCATCAGCAGTAAGACCTGCAATGTTAAGCTTGATAGGATTATACTTTCCATCCTTCATTATAACATAGCCATCTGCAGTTTCCTTCGCCTCTTCGATTATAGTGCGAATATTGGGTACAAACACATAATCTCCGTCACTGTAATTAAACTCTGTTTCCTTATCAATCGTAAAGGGCAATATACCCCAGTTAATACAGTTTGAACGGTAACGCTTTGTTGCATATTCATAGCAAATGTTACCAAGACCGCCAAGCACCTTCTGGCAGCTTGCCGCCTGCTCTCTTGCAGAGCCGTCACCCGGTTTCTTCGCAAATACGCAGGAGCCAAGCTGTGTGACACGTGCCGTCTCTTCGCCGCCAAAATCTTTAAGTGCTTCAATCATTTCGTTGGGAATATTTCCTTCTCTGCGCATATTTTCCATATTACGCACAGCTTTACTGCGCTCTACATACTGGGGAATGCGTCTTGAAAGTGCAAATTCAGAAAGCTTAATCGGATTTGACCTGTAGCTTGATGTCTCGCCCGAGGGAATAAGCTCGTCCGTAGTTGTAACCTCATCGTGAATAACTGCCGCAAGCTTTAAAAGAACATTCTCGCCAAGCGGGTACATTTTCGGCCAGTCTTTAATATTTGGGCCAAGTCTTAATTCTTCACTGCTTTGTGCTTTTCCAAAGCCGTTATATACACGCTTTTCATATACACCCTTATCAAATGAGTAGCTGAAATCAGCTTCCCCATATTCAACATCAGTTGCCGCAGTAAGTACACCTCCGTTTGCCGCTGTTGCCGCAATACTGCGTGCATCCATAAGGGCAACACCACTAATCTGTCCGTCAGAGGGCTTGGAGCCTTCACGATTGGGGAAGTTACGTGTTGTATGGCGGATAGAAAGTGCACTGTTTGACGGAACATCACCTGCACCAAAGCACGGTCCGCAGAAGCATGGTTTAAATACCGCACCCGCTTCAAGAAGTTTTGCCTGAACACCGTTATTTATAAGAGCAAGGTTTATCGGCACACTTGAAGGATATACACTAAGATTAAAGTATCCGTTTCCGGTACTCTTTCCGTCAAGGATTGCCGCCGCCTCGCAGATGCTTTCAAACATACCACCGCTGCAACCTGCGATAACACCCTGGTCTATCATAATCTTTCCGTCTTTCATCTTATCTGTAAGAGAGAAATTAACCTTATCACCAAACTGCTCTTTTGCCTTTTGTTCAATTTCTCTGAATATATCTCCTGCATTTTCACAAAGCTCGTGAACGGTATATGCATTTGAGGGATGGAATGGCATTGCAATCATCGCCTCTATCTTGGAAAGGTCTATCTTCAAAGCCTTGTCATAATATGCACCATCATCAGGGGTGATTTCCTTATACTCTTCACCTCTGCCGTGAACTCTCAGATATTCCTTTGTCTTTTCATCTGTACACCAGATAGAAGAAAGACACGTTGTTTCTGTTGTCATTACGTCAATTCCAATACGGAAATCCATTGACAAATTTTTTACACCTGGACCTGCAAATTCCAAAATACAATTCTTCACATATCCATCCTTAAAGGTTTCGCCTACAAGGGCAATTGCAACGTCCTGCGGTCCAATTCCTTTTTTGGGGGCATTTTCAAGGTATACCAAAACAACCTTCGGCGCATCAACATCATACGTCTGTGAAAGAAGCTGCTTTACAAGTTCAGGACCACCTTCACCCACGCCCATTGTACCGATTGCACCGTATCTTGTGTGACTGTCAGAGCCAAGTATCATTTTTCCGCAGCCTGCCATCTGTTCACGTGCATACTGATGGATTACCGCCTGATTTGCAGGTACATATATACCGCCGTATTTCTTAGCCGCTGAAAGACCGAAAACATGGTCATCCTCATTAATAGTTCCGCCTACTGCACAAAGGCTGTTGTGACAGTTTGTAAGTGCGTACGGAACAGGAAATTTCTCAAGTCCGCTTGCACGTGCGGTCTGTATAATACCCACATATGTTATATCATGTGAAATAAGTGCATCAAACTTTATACGCATCTTATTATCATTACTATTCTTATCCAAACAGTGAGCACGCATTATCTTATAGCTCATTGTTTTTTCTCTGGCATCCTCTGGCGCACTGTAAATTCCTGCTCCTTCATTTACTGAAAGAAGTTTACCGTCTGCCGAAAGGTATGCACCCTCACCTATCTTTTGAATCATAACATATACCTCCCATTTTACCATTATATGTACTATAACATAAAACAGAAAAAATCACAATAGCTTTTATCAATTTTTCTTGTTTTTTAGCACATTATACCTTGTACACATCTTTTATCAAGTCGACATATGATAAATACGGGGGACTTTTCCCCGAAATCTAAAAGAAAGGATCGTAATCTATGAAAGATTTACTCAATATAGAAGTTATATCTTGCGAAAATCAGGGCAATAAGGATTGCCTTGACTCGCTTCCGCTTGCATATGCTTACGTTCCCTACCAGCGTTTTGAAACGCCTATGAGTATGGAACAGGGCCTTAAATGTGGCACAATATTCCCTCGCCTCAATAAGCCTTTTGGAGTATATGGCAACGAATTTCATACAAAGGAGGATGTAAGATGGAAAATGTAACAAATTCATCAAGACGTGAAATGCTCAAAAAAGTTCAGGAGGCTGATTTTACGGCTCTTGAATGGCAGCTTTATCTTAATACGCACCCCTACTGTGAAAAAGGACTTCGCCACTACCGCAAAGCAGTTGACGAAGCAAAAATGCTAAGAAAAGAATATGAGGAAAACTACGGACCTATCACTGCAACATCTACGACGGGCAAACTTCCGTGGCAGTGGTCTAAAAATCCCTGGACCTGGGAAAAAGAAAGGAGCTAAATTATGTGGGTCTATGAAAAGAAACTTCAATATCCAATAAGAATAAAAAATCCAAACCCTAAAATGGCACAAATTATTATGAGTCAGTACGGTGGACCAGACGGTGAGCTTGGTGCATCACTGAGGTATCTCAGCCAGCGTTTTTCCATGCCGAATGAAATCACAAAATCAACACTCAATGATATAGGTACAGAAGAGCTTGCACATCTCGAAATGATTGGTACTATGGTTTATCAGCTTACCAGAAACCTCTCTGAAGAAGAAATTAAAGCATCAGGCTTTGATAAGTATTTTGTTGACCATAATACGGGCGTATACCCTGCATCAGCAGCAGGAGTGCCGTGGACAGCTGCATATATCCAGTCAAAAGCCGATGTCATAGCTGACCTTGCCGAGGATTTGGCAGCAGAACAAAAGGCACGTGCGACGTATGATAATATACTTCGCCTTGCCGATGACCCTGATGTCATTGAGCCGATAAAATTCCTTCGCGCCCGTGAAGTCGTTCACTTCCAGAGATTCGGTGAAGCCCTGAGAAGTGTGCAGGATATGGCAGATAAGAAATACTACCCCTCTGCAATGCACAAATAAAAATCTTTGTAAGAATTGCTCGACAAGTTAAGATGAGATGTAAATGCGATAAAAAGAATTTTTCATTAATGCCTAAATAAAAACACCGGACGAAAATTTCGTCCGGTGTTTTTTATAACCTTTTGTCAAGGTCTTCTATTATTTTTGCTATTGCATGTTCTTCATTACTTACTGTTATTATATCGGCAGCCTCTTTTGCACCTTGTGATGCATTGGAAACTGCATACCCTTTTCCTGCTGTTTTAAGCATAGAAATATCATTGTCGTTGTCGCCGATTGCAATTGTGTTTTGCATATCAACCTCTAAAATCTCGGCAAGCTTTGTAAGAAGATTTCCCTTGCTCGAATTTCTCGGCAAGATTTCATAATAAATTTCATCAGAACGCAGTATATTAAAATTTTTTGCCATTGGATGCCCTGCAAGTATTTTTGCAAGCTCATCTATATTACGAGGCTCATCCGCAAACAAAATTTTCGCAACCGTATCTGTTACATCTTTATAGTGCATAAAAATCTCGTCCAGACCTTCTTCCCTGCGGTGTCTTTCAGTATAGGCATTTTGCTTATGACAATATGTCTTCTCAGTAGCGGCAAGTTTTATTCCCATTCCCGGCATATTTTCCTCGACATATTTTACAAGCTCAAGCGCAGAAAGGTCAATTGGTATTGACCATATCATTTCTTTCTTTATATAGTCATATATTCCTCCGCCGTTCATACACCCAAATGGAGCATTTGGCTTAATTTTCTCATAAACCTTTTTTGCCCCGGGCGGAATGCGCCCTGTGATAAAGGTAAATATACCGCCATTGTCTTTGAAATATTCTATAGCACGCAAATTTTCATCTGATATTGATTTATCCTGCCTTAAAAGAGTTCCGTCAAGGTCAGTTGCAATAAGTATTTTTTCAAATCTTTTCATTATATCCGTTTCCTTCGTTATATAAATTCCTATATATATTAGCACAATTTATTAATTAATGCAACAAGAATAATATTCCTCAATAATTTTTTAAAATCATCCAAATAGTTCTTGACATTTCGACGCCTTTTGCATATAATATAACGGTAGCAGATATAGGGGTATGATGTAATGGTAACATGCCGGTCTCCGAAGCCGTGTCCCTATGTTGCAAATACTGCTTAATAAAAACTTAATATGGCGCTCTTTAGGGGTATGATGTAATGGTAACATGCCGGTCTCCAAAACCGTTCTTGAGGGTTCGAGTCCTTCTACCCCTGCCAATATATTTGGCTCAAACACTGGGTTTGAGCCATTTTTTATTGTCAAAATTC
>JAEIGA010018650.1_pt1 | contig 10578 bp, 8 predicted proteins | sample 9270691 | NCBI WGS metagenome assembly JAEIGA01 (sample SAMN17057246, study PRJNA624740) | gut metagenome | biome: biome; isolation source: fecal sample | host: Bos grunniens | place: China: Xizang | collected 2019
AAGGTGCTATGCCCTCGCTGATGCGCTCAATGGCGCCAGAAAAAACCCATGGGTGGCGGCGCTCCAACGACTCCTCCTTGCCTCGGCGTAGGTGTACGATGTTTAATCTCTCTTTGCTCATATATAGGGGGTGTTCTATAAATTAGTATATTAAATTTAGTATTATTGGTATTTGAGAGATTCATATTTCGGTCGCTTTTGAATTTATTTTGATATATTTCTCATTTTTACTCGGTTACAATGCTTGCATTGCGCCCTCGCAAGAAATAAGAAATCTATTCAAAATAATCATCAAAATCAACTCGACCCAATTTATAGAACCCCCCTTTGCTTATTCTCTTTCGTTCTACGTTTGCGATATTTGTAGTGGCGCTTGTCCTCATCCTTGGTCTGCTTAGGTGGCTTCGCAGAGATTATGGTGCGCTTGCCTGCAATGCTCTCACTCTCCTCCAACCTGCGCAAGATGCGGGTGCAGACCCAAGCATCCGTCGCCGCATACTCCTGCTGCTGGTCGGTGAGGATAGTTGCCTCCCAATTGCTTAGGCGCTGCGCCTTCGATACTCTCTCGCCAAGAACTATCGCCGATAGCTTTCTAAGACTCTTCTCCTCGATGCCCCAGCGCGATGCCTCGACTTGCAAATCTACAAAGCCATCAGCCTCGAAGTGGCGCAAGGCGTGCAACGAGCGTATATCACCCGAGACATCTGCTCCAACCTTGATAATCTGCTTCGAGCCAAGGATTTTGAGAATACTGTTGCTAAGACGTATCTGCGAGAGGCGAAATAGATAACAAACATCGTCGGTCGAGAGTTGCAAAAGGGCAACCTTATAGCTCACACCCGCCCGAAACGATGGGCGCGTCTCGGTATCGAAGCCTATCATCGTATGGCGCTGCAACTCGGCACACGCCTCCTCCGCCTGCTCATCGGTCTCGACAACAACTATACGACCCGGAAAACGAGCTGCGGGAAGAGAAGCTACGGTATCGTTATCTATGGTATGCTGAAAAGCCATCTGCTATATATTATCTATGGTACAACCCACAAAATTACTTATTTATTTTTAGTTTCCCACTTAATGAAACAGAAATTTTGCCCTCGCGGGTTAAATAATCTATGCGCTGAGCTATAAGCGTTGTGCTACCACCAATGGCTGCAACGACCTCCTTAATCTCAAAATTACCCGACGACACAAGGCTAACAATCTTACTATCAAGGTCGTGAATCTGATTTGGGGCATAGGTCTTCTGTCGCTTAGCAAGGCATACGTCGCATATACCGCAATCCTTAGCACTCTTATCGCCAAAATACTCCTCGATAATTCGACTTCTACACTGCTCGGTCGAGGAGGTATAGCGTAGCATATTATTAAAGCGCTCGATAGCCAAATCGTAGCGGTGACGATAGGTCTCTGGGGCGATATAAATATCGTTCTGTGGCAGGCGCTCCGAGTCGAAATAGATCATCGGCGTGCGCGAGGCTGGGATATAGCGTATAACGTGCATACGCCACAACATCTTCAAAAGCTCGTGCACACGCTCTGGCGAGAGCTTCGAGTATGAGGCTATTTGCAGCTCGTCGATATTGCGGAAGTGTGTAAAGACACCATTATATAGGCGCAATACGGCAAGCAACATTGCATCCATATCATTGCCTCCAACATTGAGTTTATAGAGCGAGTCGCGCGAACACATAAACATCAACTTAGCAGGGTTATCCTGCTCATCTATGAGGGTCATCAACCGATTCTGCTCCAATATCTTCAAGGCGTTGAGAACGGTCACGGAAGAGAGTTTTGCACGGTGGCAAAAGTCGTAGATATTAAAGGCAAACGAAGCTCCAAATCCATCTCCGATAGCCACTTGCAAGTAATTGCATACCAGCTCGTAAACACGCTTAATATCGACTATTGGCGGAAACTCCGCCTTGAACAATTTTGCGATGCTATCGCCATCCTTTTGCTCTGTAAGGAGCACTGCATAACTGCGCCTACCATCACGACCTGCACGACCCGCCTCCTGATAGTATGCCTCCAACGAGTCGCACATCGAGTAGTGAATCACAAACCTCACATCCGCCTTGTCGATACCCATACCAAAGGCATTCGTGGCGACTATAACACGGGTCTTACCCTCGCGCCACTCATCCTGACGCAGGGCGCGCTCCATCGAGGGTAGCCCCGCGTGGTAGAAGTTGGCATCCACGCCCTCACCTCGAAGCTGCTCGGCAAGATGCTCAGCACCCTCTCGGGTACGCATATAGACAATACCCGAGCCCGGTACATTGTTTATCACGCGCAACAGATTGGCAAACTTATCACCCCCCTCACGCACCACATAGGACAAATTGGGGCGCGCAAAGCTCGAACGCAGGACGTGCTCACCACCAAAATGAAGATGGCGCATAATATCCTTTGCAACCACCTCCGTAGCTGAGGCAGTAAGTGCCAATATCGGGGCGTTGGGCGCAAACTCACGCACCTTGGCGATATTGAGATACGAGGGGCGGAAGTCGTAGCCCCACTGCGAGATACAGTGTGCCTCGTCAACGGCTATCAGACTGATATTCATACGTCTTAGACGCACCCTAAAACTCTCTGTTTCCAAGCGTTCGGGAGCGATATAGAGCATCTTGACATCGCCATAGGTGCAATTATCCAAGGCTATCTCTATACGTCGTGGGTCGAGACCTGAGTGCACCGCCACGGCAGATATTCCGCGACGTTGAAGCTGGTCGACCTGATCCTTCATCAGGGCAATAAGTGGCGTTACAACGATACACAACCCCTCCATAGCCAAAGCTGGCACCTGATACGTTATCGACTTACCGCCACCCGTAGGCATAAGGGCAAGGGTGTCACGCCCCTGCAACACCGATTCGATAATCTCGCGCTGCATAGGTCGAAACTCCTTATATCCCCACCACTTTTCGAGGATGGACTCTATTGACTCGTTATGTACCTCTGCCTTGTTCATATTCATTGTACAAATATAGAGATTTTTTAGAGGATATTACTACGTAATAAAATATTTTTCGTAACTTTGCCGCGCAAAATATTGATTACTATGAAGATTAAGGAGCAGTATAAGGTTCGCGAGATGGCGGGCGAGCATGTGATTATCATGCAGGGCAAGCACGGCAGCGACCTTACAAAGATAATCTCTCTTAACGAGAGCGCATTGTATCTCTGGAACGAGTTGCAGGGCAAAGAGTTTGACACTGAGACGGTTGCGAATTTAATCGTAGAGCGTTACGGCATCGAGAAGGGCGTGGCTACCACAGATGCAGAGCGCTGGATTGAGAAGCTTAGCGAGTGTAACATTGCAGAGTAGCTCGCACGACAAGTATGGCACAGCGAAGAAAGATATATGCCTTTTTGATGGTTGCGGTATATACCGTTGCCACGCTTCTTTCGTCGTTGTCGCTACTCACCTGCGACCATCACCACCACCATCATCACAGTTGCAAATCGGAGTGTTGTGCACACCTTGGCGTTACCATCGCCAAGGAGTGTTGCGACCATCACCACCCTATCTTAGGTGATAACCACACCGACTTTATAGAGTCGCGCAACGACTCACGCACAGCATCGGCACTGTCGTTGCTTCTTACACCTACAATCATAACCTCTGTAAGCGAGGAGCTATCCCTGTATAGCTATGCGCAGTACGAGAGGTTCGCGCTACGCGACATTGGCACACCCAAAGACTCCCATAGTCATGGGCTGTCGCTTCGTGCTCCACCAGCATTGGCTTAATTTCTCGGCATTGACATAAAAAGGGGTATTTACACCCATAAACACCACTATATTAAGACAATACCTAAGCCAAAATGAAAAAATCAATTATACTTTTTATTGCACTTTGCCTACCTTTTGTGGCAATGGCACAACGCACCCTTACAGGTAAGATTACCGACATAAACAACGGTCAGCCTCTTGTGGGCGCAACACTCTTTTGGAAGAACACCACCGCAGGTGCTACATCAACAGCCGATGGTAGCTACTCGATTAAGCGTGTTCACGACTTCAACACCCTTGTAGTGGACTACTTGGGCTACGACTTGGTGGAGATTGAGGTCGAGGATAAGGGTGTATTTACCCTCGATATTAAGCTGACCCCATCAGCCGTAGATATTGACGAGGTCGTGGTTGAGGGTCAGCAGCGCGGCAACTACGCAAAGACATCGGGCATCACGCGTCAGGAGCAGATTTCGTTTGCGGGCTTGTGTAAGATGGCATGTTGTTCTCTTGCCGAGTCGTTCGAGAACTCAGCCTCGGTAACCGTAGGTTATAGCGATGCTATCTCTGGTGCGCGCCAAATTAAGATGCTCGGCTTGGCAGGTACCTACACTCAGATTCTCGACGAGAACCGCCCTATTATGCAGGGCGCAGGTGCTACATACGGTCTTAGCTACACCCCAGGTATGTGGCTCAACTCCATCCAAGTATCTAAGGGCGTGGCATCGGTAACTGCGGGACATGAGGCCATCACAGGTCAGATTAACCTTGAGCACCGCAAGCCTACCGACGACGAGCGCTTCTTCCTAAACCTCTACTTCGATGATGAGAAGCGCCCAGAGATTAACATCTCGTCGGCTATTCCATTGACACCAGACAAGAGCCTCTCGACCGTAATTATGGCGCACGGCTCACTCGACACCGCACACCACGATATGAATGGCGATGGCTTTGCCGATATGCCAAAGTCAAACCAGATAAATATCGCAAATAAGTGGTTGTGGCAGAATCGTGATGGCGTTCAATTGCGCTGGGGATGGAAGTATGTGAACGAGAACCGCGTGGGTGGTCAAATGAAGTATCGCGAAGATTTGTACGACCAGATGATGCAGAATCCACTTTCAACATATTATGGCTCAAAAATCCATAATCGTAATATCAACGCCTACACAAAGCTCGGTATTCCAGTAGGTTACGAGCGCACATTTACGGGCGACCCAGACGATGCTGTGCAGAACAACATCGCTATGGTCCTCGACTATGACAACTACCTCACCGACTCATACTTCGGTGTCAATAGCGTAGATGTTAAGGAGCAGACCCTACGTTTCAACGCCACATACGCGCACTACTTCACACAGCGCTCGTCGTTGAATGCAGGTATCTCGGCATACGCGCGTATGATGGACAACAACTACCTACAACAGGATGCCTCATCGGGCGTAGCAAAGCCAAAGTGGATGATGAATGGCAAGGCTACACTTGCTGAGCCAGGTATCTTTGCCGAGTACACCTACAATAACGAGGAGAAGTTCTCGTGGGTAGTAGGTCTTCGTGGCGACTACTCGATTGTAAATGGCAACTACTACTATGATGCTAAGCCAGAGATGCTTATCACCCCACGCTCGCATATTCGCTGGGCTATAACCCCACGCACCACATTGCGCGCATCGGCTGGTATGGGCTACCGTCGCCAGAACCTTGTTACCGACAATATCTGGATTATGACATCATCTCGCAATATCGTTACCGACAACCTCAACGACGATATGGAGCGCGCTGCAACCTTTGGTGGTAGCCTTGCGCAGACATTCCGCCTTGCGGGTGACGACCAGGCGACAATCAGTGTTGACTACTTCCGCACGCAGTTCTTCAACACCATGGTCTTCGACCAAGAGCGTGGCAACAACACCACACATATCTACAATACGGATGGCAAGTCATACACCGACAACTATCAAGTAGACTTTAACTGGACACCATTCCGCGGCTTCGACCTCTTCGCAACGTTCCGCTACACCAACGCTATGATGACCTTGGAGCAGGATGGTAAGCAGATTCTTGTTGAGCGCCCACTGACATCGCGCTATAAGGGTCTTATCAACATTCAGTATGCCGTGCAGCGCTGGGTATTCGATGTTACAGCGCAGATGAATGGACCAGTACGTCTTCCAGAGCTTACGGGCGATATGGATGCTGCGGTGAACAACCCTACCCTCTCACCCGTATATCCTATGTACTTTGCGCAGATAAGCTACAAGATTAGCAACCTTACACTTTATGCTGGTTGCGAGAATATTGCAAACTATCTTCAAGGTGTAAGCGGTGGTAACAAGCCTATCATCCAGGATGGTCTCACACCATACCACCCAGGCTTCAACTCATCAATGGTATGGGGTCCACTTATGGGTCGCAAGTTCTATATCGGTCTACGATTGAATATATACTAATTTCAGAAATAAAAACGTTATATAATAAAACCTTGAAACTATGAAGAAGATTATTTTGATGTGCCTTGTAGCACTATTCTCTGTTGGCGTTGCAAATGCTCAGCAGCCTAAGAAGGGCGATAAGAAGAGTGTAACCGTAGAGTTCGTAACAGATATCGACTGCGCTGGCTGCGCTAAGAAGGTTACCAACACCATCCCTTATGAGAAGGGTGTTAAGGATGTTCAGGTTGATGTCCCTACAAAGACCGTGACCGTAACTTACGATCCTGCAAAGACCAACAATGAGACCCTCGTTAAGGCATTCGCTAAGATTAAGATTAAGGCTGAGGCCAAGGTAAACGAGGAGCAGAAATAGTGAGTAGATACTCTTATGATGAGTAAGGTTGTCCAAAATTTTATGGGCAACCTTATTTTTATGTGTAACTATTAGATAATTTTTCTATCTTTGTGCAATATTAGCTACATTAGAGAAAATCTAAACTTATACGATATGAAGAAAACTTTTACCAAAATTCTCTCTGTTGTCGTGGCTGCGCTAAGCCTTACATCGGCAGCAGCACAGCAGGGCTATGAGAAGAGCAACGAGATTTTCCGTCTCGGTGTTGAGTCTCGCTTTGACTATCTTAACGAGGCTCTTGATGGCAACGAGGTCTATGGTGCTTCGGGCTTCAAGGTGCGCTATTTCAACCTCCGTATGGATGGTCAGATTGCTCCTAAGTTCACCTACTCTTGGCGTCAGCGCTTTAGCCGTCCAAATACCGATGGCACATTTGTGAACAACACCGACTGGCTACACCTCACATACAAGGCAAACAAGAATTGGTCATTCTCTGCAGGTAAGCAGGTGGTGATGATTGGTGGCTGGGAGTATGACCGCGCCCCTATCGAGATATACTACTGCTCGGAGTATTGGAACAATGTAAACTGCTTCCAGCTTGGTACTTCGGCAACATATACAACCAACAAGGGCAACGAGTCGTTGACATTCCAGATTTGCCAGAGCCCATACAATCCACTGGATCTTAATAGCAATAAGGATGACCTCTACGCATATAACTTATACTACTTCGGTTCACACGGCTGCTACAAGGCTATCCACTCTGTAAACCTTGTCGAGTACCAGAAGGGTAAGTTCGATGCATACTTTGTTTTGGGTAACCAGTTTAAGTTGGGCGACACCACGCTTGAGCTCGACTTTATGAATCGTGGCACAACCGCTAAGGAGTTTATGTTAAAGAACTACTCTATTATGGCCGAGGTATCACATATAATCGACCAGCGCGTAAACCTCTTTGCTAAGGTTACCTACGACAAGGCTGGCGCAGAGGCTCAGCCACTCTTTGTACACCCTAATACCGACCTTACTCGCATCGGTGGTGGTGTTGAGTACTACCCTAAGGGCAATCGCGACATACGCCTACACGCTACCTATGTTTACAACACTGGAAAGAATCATAGTGGTGGTGTCGCAAAGGATAAAGGCTCATTCTTCACATTGGGTATCACCTGGAAGATTGATGCATTAGAGGGTCTAAAAAATGCCCTTAAATAGCATATCGACTTGATTTTAAGAAAATTAAACAAATAAACTTATGGAGAACAATTCAAAGGGCATTAAGAAGTACTTCGCTGGTATCTTCTGCCTTGTTATCGTTATCGGCATCTTTGGTGGTATCGGCTCAGTGATGGGTGTGCCCAATATGCTTAACACCATTATGAAGACTGCGCACGACTTGTTGCTTAACACCGTCTTCTACCTTATGGCTATCTGCGTTATCACAGGTGCACTCGGTAGCATCTTCGTGGAGTTTGGCGTTGTAAACCTCTTGGAGCGCATCCTACGCCCATTGATGAAGCCACTCTTCAACCTCCCAGGTGTAGCATCATTGGGTGCAGTTATGACATTCCTATCAGACAACCCTGCTATTATCTCGTTGGCTAAGGATAAGCGCTTTAGCTCTTATTTTAAGAAGTTCCAGTTTATCTCGCTCACCAACTTTGGTACAGCCTTCGGTATGGGTCTTCTTGTTATCGTGTTTATGATTTCGCAGGGCTACTTCGTAGAGCCATTCCTCGGTTTGCTCGGAGCATTTATCGGCTGTATCTGCTCTACACGCCTTATGCAGCGCTTCATTCTTAAGGAGCACCCTGAGTTCGCTGATGAGTTCGCAGCGGTGCTTACCGAAGAGGAGATGAAGGAGAAAGAGGAGGTTAAGGAGACATCTCTGTTTACCCGTATCCTCAACTCTTTGCTCGACGGCGGTAAGACAGGTGTTGATGTAGGTCTCTCTATCATCCCAGGTGTGCTTATTATCTCTACTCTTGTGATGTTGCTAACGTTCGGTGCTGGTAGCAACGGCACTTACGACGGCGCTGCATACGAGGGTATCGAGTTCCTGCCATGGTTGTTTGGTAAGATTAACTTCGTCTTTGAGTGGCTCTTTGGCTTCGAGCACCCAGCCCTTATGGCATTCCCTATCACATCACTTGGCGCTGTGGGTGCTGCCCTCAGCCTTGTGCCAGAGTTCTCAGCACAGGGCATCGTTAATGGTAACGCCATAGCAGTATTTACGGCTATCGGTATGTGCTGGAGCGGTTACCTCTCAACACACACCGCTATGCTTGACGCTCTTGGCTACCGCAAGCTCACCTCTAAGGCTATCCTTGCACACACCATCGGTGGTCTTGTAGCTGCTATTGCTGCACACTGGTTGTTCGTACTCTACACCTTCGCTTTCGGTGCTCCTACAACCTTCGAGGGTGGCGCAGACCGCTATACTACATCGCCTGTGGTTATCGAGATTGTTGGCGAGAATCAGGTACGCCTTGGCGACCGAGTCTTCACTGACGAGGCTGATGACACCCCAGAGGAGGAGGGTTCATTGGCACGTGTTATCGAGTCTATGTTGATTACCGAGCACGATAAAGTCGAGGTTATTGATGGTGAGAAGATTGATGCTGCCGACCTTATCGCTATGGATAAGCTTACGGCAGAGACCCGCGAGAGCCTAATTTCTGAGGTCGAGGCAGGCTTTGAGATGTACCGCGACTCTATCGCTAAGCGTCTCTACAACCGCACACTCTCGGAGCTCACCCCAGAGGAGGTTATAGCTCTCGATGAGGCTATCCCATTCCACTTCTCTCGCCACGAGTAATTCAACAAACAGAAAATGGTTGCCCGCAAGGCAGCCATTTTTTGTTTGAAGTGAAAGGTGAACAGTGAACAATATAGAGTATCAAAGAGAATTAGTGATATTAAAAGCCTTTGGCTTTTTTAGGAAGGGGCAGAAAGGGGCAGAAAAGGGCAAAAAGGGTAAAGCTCCCCTTTTGGACGCTTTGGTCCCCTTCACTCCCTTTTAGTCCCCTTGTCCGAGTCAACAGAAAATAATTTTACTGATAACCCTCCATTAAGAGATAGGGGAGTGTTCTGCTCTCGCCTTAATCGCAAAGTTCACTTTTAACCTTTCACCTTTCACTTGAAAACAAAACATCCAGGGATATATTGACCCTGGATGTTTTGTTTTGGGATATACCGCAGATGACCCCTTATCACAAGAAATGTATTATCAGAAGGGAACAACTAACTTTATTAGGAGTGAGACTAAATTTCTTGTCAGAAGGGGTTAGATGTGACCTCGATAAAGAGATTGCCCCAGATGGGACATACTTGACGTATTTCCCATTTGGGGCAATGATTGAGAGGCCGCAGATGACCCCTTATCACAAGAAATTATTACATTGAAGCAGTAATATCCCAGACAAACGCACGGCAACCCTGCTGTTTGGTTGTTTCATCAATAGCTCGCAGCGCATCGAGGAGGGGAGAAATCTTCTCCTCCTCAACGATTGCCAAGATTGATGTGTTCATTGCTGGCCAAGCGTGAGTGCCATAGTGTGGCTCGCCGTCGTGAGTACCACGACCCTCGGTGAGTCCCCAGCGTGTAAAGCCACGGACTCCGTGAAGGTCTAACATCTTATTGATACGATCGGTCAACGCCTGATTGTATGATATAAATAGTGCTTTCATAGTGTGCTATTACTTTGTGTTAATATGTGTACGTATAAACTCGTCCTCATGAGCCTCGAGCTCCGCCTTGCGTGCCTCCTTGCGCTCCTTGCGACCCTCCAACATTGCATACAACGATGGTACGATAAAGAGGGTTAGAAGCGTAGATACTAGCAGACCTCCTACAACAGAGATACCCATAGGCTGCCATATCTCCGAGCCCTCGCCAATACCAAGTGCCATAGGCACCATACCGAGGATAGTTGTGAGCGAGGTCATAAGCACAGGGCGGAGACGGCTCTTACCGCCCTCGATAACGGCATCCGCAAGGGTTGCACCACGCTCAACAAGCAAGTTCATATAGTCCACAAGCACGATACCATT
>JAEIGA010018651.1_pt1 | contig 10577 bp, 14 predicted proteins | sample 9270691 | NCBI WGS metagenome assembly JAEIGA01 (sample SAMN17057246, study PRJNA624740) | gut metagenome | biome: biome; isolation source: fecal sample | host: Bos grunniens | place: China: Xizang | collected 2019
CGAGAAGCCAGCCTTAAGAGCCTTGATAGACGACGGCGCATTCGATCTTTTCGTTGGAATAGTCCGTGCAGGGCGCGAATATGGCTTCGTCGCAACGACGCTTCCCGAGGCTGGTGGCGGACGGTGATACTGAAATACTGCGGCATTGCACTTTTGCTTTTCGGCGCGCTTTCGCTCTCTCGCGATTATACTCGCTATTGTGCGCGCAGACTTGAGGTGTGCCGAGCCTTCCTTTTCTTTATAAAGCATATACGCGCCAAGGTAGGAAGGTATCTTTCGCCGAGGTCGCAGTGGTGCTCTGATTTTCAAGACAAGACTCTTGAGGAGCTTGGTTTTTTGCCTGCTGTACGAGGCGGAAAATCACTCTTAGAGGCCAAGGACACACATCTTCGTGGCTCGCTTTTGCCGTCAGATGCAAGCGAGGCTTTATCGGCGCTCTTCTCGGAGCTTGGCAGAGGGTATCTTGACGAGGAGCTTCGTAGCCTTGACGGGGCGATAAGCGCCCTTGGTGAGATATGTGAGCGCGAGAGCTTGGAGAGCACTCGCAGCGCAAGAATAGCCAAAACTCTTATTCTTGGCGCGGCGCTCGGAATAACGGTGCTGCTTTTATAGCTGTACTTATTGGCTATTATGCCAAAAAGGTAAATAATTATTTGCCAAACTGCGCGTTTTGCGGTTTGGTCGGAGATTTTTTATGGATGTTGAGCTTGTACTTAAGGTTGCCGGGGTCGGCATGATAGTTGCGGTCGTTTGCCAGATACTCTCGAAGTCGGGGCGGGACGAGCAGTCAACGATGGTGTCGCGTACGGGTATAATCGTCGTGCTTCTTTTGCTTGCCGAGCAGATAGGTTCTATTATCGGAACACTCCGGGACGTGTTCGGTCTATGATATTTAAGGTATGCCTTGGGGCGCTGATTGCGGCGTTCGTTGCGGTTATTGCAAAAGAGCTCGGGTGGCGCGGCAGCGGCGTGCTATCGGTCGGGTGCGGTGCTCTGATTCTTCTTTCCGCCATCGAGGGGATCGGCGAGCTTGGTTCGGAGATAGGCGTTCTTTCAAAGGTCGGCGAGCTTTCCGAGCTCGGCGAGGCGGCGCTCAAAATAATAGGCATTGGCTATATTTTCGGCATATGCGCCGACGTTTGCACCGATCTTGGTGAGCGCTCGCTTGCCTCGGCGGTTAATTTCGCAGGCAGAATAGAAATACTCACCGTCGTGCTTCCTTATTTCAAAAAAATACTCGAGCTTGGGTTGGAGCTTTTATAATGAAAAGGATAAAAAAAGCGGTGCTTTCGCTTTCTTTGGCGATTGCGTTTTTCGTTGCTCTTTCGGTATGCGCGTCTGCCGAGGGGGTCGACGGCTACATAAATGAGTTTTCCGCCGTTCTGCCGGACGGCTTTTCGGGCGAGCTTACCGATACCGAGTCGCTTACCTCGGCGGTTGGGCTTGAATCCCTTGTCGATTTTGTTATGACCGAGCTTTCGGGAAAAAGAAGCGAGCTTTCGTCGTTTTGCATTCTGCTGCTCGGAGCTTGTGCGATCGGCGCGGCTGTCAACGCGCTTTCCGATAGGCTCTCGGATACCTGCCGCAAGGGGCTGTCGATCGTTTTTCTGGCGGTTATCTTCTCGCAGGTATACCCTCTTTTCTCGTCGGTCAGCGAGTCGCTTGGCGAGGCGAATGCCTTCTTTTCTGCCGCCGCGCCGATAATGTGCTCGCTTGAGCTTGCGGGGGGCGGTGCAGGGAGCGCCGCGGTGCATACGGCGGGAATGACGCTTACGGTTGCCTTCGTTTCGGCAATAAGCTCGCGCCTTTTGCCCTCGGTGGCGGTCTTCGGCTTCGTGGCGGGGCTTCTTCGTACCTTCGGCGGCTCGGATGCGGTTGCCACGGGCGCAAAAAATATTTACACGCGTATTATAGGCATCGCGACTCTCCTGATATCTATAACTCTATCGCTTCAAACGGTCATAGCTTCGGCGGCTGACAGCGCTGTGATGCGTGCGGCGAGGTACGGAGCATCAACGGCAATTCCTATCGTCGGCGGCACGGTTTCGGCGGCGCTTTCGGCACTCAGCGGCGGTGTTGCATACGCCAAGGATATTATCGGCGGCGCAGCGATAGGCGCTATTCTTTATATCTTTATATCCCCATTGGCTTTGCTGTTTCTTTATAGGCTGGCGACCTCTTGCGCGGTGTTCGTGTCCGAGCTTTTGGGAGTTAAGGAACTCGCCTGCCTCGGGGCGTTTTCGTCTTTACTCGATTCGCTCATAGCATCCTACGCTCTTTCGGCGGTGCTTTACGTTCTCGAAATCGTACTCTTTATGAAATGCGGGGTGGGCGCGGTATGAAGGAATATCTGATAGGCGTGCTCGCGGTGTCTGCTCTCGCCTCGCTCGGCGCGCTTCTTTCGTATAAGGAGGACGACAAATCGGTAAGACTTGCCTTTTCGGTTCTTCTTGCCTTTGCGGTGCTAATGCCGCTGTCGGGTGCCGTCGGCTCTTTTGCCTCGGGCGGTCTTCCAAGCATCGAGCTTCCGGACGGCAGTACCGAGGGGGAGTATATAGAGGTTGCGCGCTCGGCGTTTTGCGAGGGCGTAAAGAGTATGGTTTGCCTTAAATTTTCGCTTGAGAGCGAAGAGGTTGCGCTAGGCGTTTCGGGGTTTGATTTTGAGAGTATGCGCTGCGACACGGTAGAACTTACGCTTTACGGAAAAGCCGCTTTTGCCGATTTCGACGCGCTTGAAAAATATATTAAGGAAAGTCTTGGTGGCTGTAATGTCAAAATCTGTATCGGATAGGGTTTTTTCGGATTATTTAAAGCACGGAGTGCCGTGGAAGCGGCTTTTGCCCTTGCTCGTCGGAGTGCTCCTTTTGATAATCGCCTCGGTAATCGGGGCAAGGAGCGACGGGGCGGAAAAAGAGCCGACCGAGGCCGAGCGGCTCTCGGAGCTTTGCTCGGCAATAACCGGAGCGGAGGAATGTGAGGTCGTGATAAGCTACGACGGACCCGAGAGCGAAGGGCGCGTTCGCTCGGTTGCGGTCATCGTTCGCTCGGATATCGGAATTCGCGAGGAGGCGCAGATAAAGAGGGTCATCGCCTTGGCGTGCGGCATCGGTACGAACAGAGTCGAGGTGGTGAGGAGGGCGGAGTAAGTTGCAACTTGTAAACGCGGAATATTTTAAAATAAATGCATATTAATGCTTAGCTTGACATAATCTTTAGTAACACAAAAAAGGAGAAATACATAAAATGAAAACCGAAAAATTCAAAAAGCTTTTCTCGCGCAAAACCGTAAAGCACGCCGTGGTGTTCTCGGCAGTGCTCCTGATAGGCCTTGCGGTCTATCTCAATTATCGCTGGTTCTACGATCCTGCGGACTCGCTCGGCTACGGTGATAACAACATGGACGACAACTACCAGGATTCGACCCAAACCGGCGGTAACGTCAGCGGCAACGTGGATTATTTCACCGCAACCGCGCTCGACAGACAGGAGAGCCGCGACGAGGCTATCGACGTGCTTAAGCTCGTGAGCGAAAGTGCCGATGCATCCGAGGAAGCAAGAGCAGAGGCTCAGGAGAAGATTTCCAAGATCGCAGTGGATATCCAGAACGAGGCAAACATCGAAACTCTCGTAAAGGCAAAGGGCTTCGAGGAGTGCGTTGCGGTTATCTCCGAGGACTCGGTCTGTGTCATCGTCAGCGCAGAGAGCTTGCAGGCATCCGAGGCTGCACAGATTCTCTCGATAGTTTACGATACTACCGGAATAGCGCCGGAGAAGGTTAGCATAGTAAACAGGTAATAACATGCTCACTCTTGCTCAAGCGGGAGCGGTCGAAGAAGGACCGCTCTCTTTTTTTGTTCTTTTTTTAGCCGAGAAGAAAATTTTCAAAAAGCGAGGGATGAGAGCACGGAAATGTGAACTTTTTGAAAACGAAAAAATTCTTCAAATTTTCAAGTAAAAAACAGAAGATTGCAAAAAAATGAAAATAATTTTCATAATAGAGCTTTTTTGAAAAGGTTTTCGGAAAACGGTAAAAAGCCGTATTTAATATTTAAATGACCTTTATTATAAAAAAATTCAATAAATATTCCGAAATATATTGACAAACAGGAAAAAATGTGATAAAATTGAAAATGTGAAAGTAATTTTCATTTAAACTGAAAAATCTTTTCAAAAATAGCGAAATTAAATGAAAAACGGCTTCGCTGAAATGAAAATAATTTTCAAAAAGCATTGAAAGGAGGCAAAAATTGAACAGAACTTTACTTCAGGCGCAACTCATGTATAACGACATGGGCAAGTCGGAGAAGAGAGTTGCCGATTGGCTGTTCTCCCATTCGGGAGAGGTGCTGCCGTATTCCATAACAGATCTTGCCTCCAAATGCGAGAGCTCGGAGGCAACGATAGTCCGCTTCTCGAAGAGGCTCGGCTGCGCGGGATATCAAGATCTTAAGCTTCACCTTGCCTCCGAGAGGGACAAAAAGATTATAACCCCGACTATCACGGGCGAGGACGATTGCTTTTCGATCTTCGAGAAGGTTTGTAACGATGCGTATATGTCACTCGAGAGAACCAAGAAAACGCTGTCTGCCGAGGCTATGACCCGAGCGGCGGAGGCGATATCGCTCGCCAGAAGGGTAGTGCTTATCGGACTTGGAACGTCGGCGTCGGTTGCCGAGGATGCAAGCAACAAGCTCTTGCGAGCCGGGTGCAATTCGAGCGCCTATTCCGATACGCATATGCAGGCGATAGCGGTATCTCAGATGAGGGGCGGCGACGTGTTGGTCGGAATATCGCAGTCGGGAACGTCGAAGGATATCGTCGAGGCGATGAAGACCGCAAAGGCGCACGGTGCTATGACGATTTCGATAACCTCGAAGGAGCGCTCCCCGATATCAAGGCAGAGCGACATTCTGCTTCTGACCGACACCGAGGAAACACGGCACAGCTCCTTAGGGCTTAACTCTCATATCTCAAGGCTGATAGTTATCGACGCCTTGTGCTACAAGATAGTTTATCAAAATTCCGCAAGGGCGTTCTCGATAGGAGCGGCGGATGCGGAGCTCAAATCCAAGCGTATAATTGAATAAAATAAATATGAAGACAAAAAAAGGAGAACGACATGAAAATACTCGTAGTAAACGCGGGCAGCTCATCTCTTAAGTATCAGCTTTTCGACATGGATTCCGGCGAGGTTCTTGCGAAGGGCAACTGTGAGAGAATAGGAATTGACGGAACGGTTACTCACAAGCGTCCCGGCAAGGAGGATTACAAGGCGGAGGCTAACCTTCCCGACCACAAGGCGGCAATTGAGCTCGTGCTCTCGCTTCTTTGCGACGCGGAGCTTGGAGTCATCGCTGACGTATCTGAGATTGGTGCTGTCGGTCACCGCTTTGCTCACGGCGGCGAGATCAAGAGATCGAGCATTCTCGGCGAGGACGAGATTAAGTACCTCGAATCTATAGTGGAGATAAATCCCCTCCACGGCCCGCCTGCAATAAGCGGCTTCAAGGCATGCAAGAGCGTAATGCCGAATATCACGCACGTCGGAGTTTTCGACACGTCTTATTATTCAACAATGCAGGAGAAGGCGTATATCTACCCGATCCCCTACGAGCTTTACGAAAAATACAAGATTCGCCGCTACGGCTTCCACGGCACATCGCACAGATTCGTTTGTGCTGAGGCTATGAAGCTTATCGGTAATCCCGATGCGAAGGTAATCACCTGCCACCTTGGAAACGGCTCGTCGATCACGGCGTCTGTCGGCGGCAAGGCTGTCGATACCTCGATGGGCTTCACCCCCCAAGAGGGAGTTCCCATGGGAACGAGAAGCGGCACTATCGACCCCACGGTCGTATCCTATATAATGAAAAAGGAAGGACTTTCTCCCGACGAGGTAGACAAGCTCCTTAACTCGAAGTCGGGACTTCTCGGAGTTTCGGGCATATCGAGCGACTGCCGCGATATCAGAGCGGCGGCGGACGGCGGTGATAAACGCGCCTCTTTGGCGATGGATATTCTCGTTCATTATATCAAGAAAATCGTCGGCTCTTACGTCGCAGAGATGAATGGCGTTGACGCGCTTATATTCACTGCGGGCATCGGAGAGAACGAGCGTAAAACAAGAGAGGGCGTTTGCCGCGATATGGGATATCTCGGAATAGAGATAGATGAGGAGCTCAATATGAGCTGTCCGCGCGGCGAGTGTGTCGAGCTTACCAAGCCCGGCGCTAAGGTCAGAACCTTCGTTATTCCCACGAACGAGGAATACATGATAGCTCTCGATACACTTAATCTGGCTAAAAAATAATTAATATATATCAAGCGAAAGGATAACTAAAATGAAATCTGCTTACGAAATCAAAAAGGAAATCTGCGAGGTTGGTCACAAGCTTTACAATCTCGGCTTCGTTGCCGCTAACGACGGTAACATCTCGGTTAAGGTCAGCGACAATGAGTACTACTGCACCCCTACCGGCGTATCGAAGGGCGATCTTACTCCCGATATGATAATTAAAGTTGACAAAAACGGCAATAAGATCGAAGGAAAGCTCAATCCCTCGTCCGAGATCAAGATGCACATGCGCGTTTATCAGGAGCGCCCCGACGTTGGAGCAGTAGTTCACGCGCATCCCCCCGTTGCTACCGCGTTCACTATCGCAGGCATTGATCTTGACCAGTACATTCTTCCCGAGGCAATACTTACCATAGGCGAGGTTCCCACCTGCGAATACGGTACTCCCTCGACCATGGAGATTCCCGATTCTCTCGAGCCCTACATCCAGAACCACGACGCGTTCCTTCTTCAGAACCACGGTGCGCTTACCGTAGGATTCAACCTTACCAAGGCGCAGTTCGTTATGGAGGAGGTTGAGTTCAACGCTAAGATTTGCAAGTACGCTATGGAGCTTGGCGCAGTTCACGAGATCCCGAACGATCAGCTTAAGAAGCTTATGGATCTTCGTAAGAAGATGAACATTCCCGGCCGTCACCCCGGTCTTGACCTCGGCGAGGAAAAGCCCGCGTGCGATACCGAGGCTCTTGTTGAGAAGATCACTCGCAAGGTTTTGGAAGCTCTCGGCAAATAATCATTAAAGAGGAAGACAAAATGGCAATAAATTGGACAGAAGCCGAGATCGAGGAGGTCGTTGCCTCGGTCGTGAAGAGCCTTAGGGGCGATGCTTTTGCCGAAAAGAGCGAGTGGGATTCGAAAAGCTACGCAGGGCGCAGGCTTATCGGAGTCTTTGACGATATGAACGACGCTATCGGCGCTGCCGAGGCGGGCTATAAGGCTGTTCGTGCGATGTCGCTTGAGGACAGAGAAAAGCTGATTGCTGTGATACGCACGCTTTGCCGTGACGAGGCTCCCGTAATGGCGGCGCTCGGCGTTGCCGAGACCAAAATGGGCAGAGTCGATCACAAGACCGCAAAGCATATCCTGGTTGCCGACAAAACGCCGGGATGCGCGGATATCGTAGCGCAGGTAAAGACGGGTGATCTCGGACTTACCCTTACCGAAATGGCTCCCTTCGGAGTCGTCGGAAGCATTACCCCCTCGACCAACCCGTCCGAAACGGTTATATGCAACAGCATCGGAATGATAGCTGCGGGAAACGGCGTGGTTTTCAATCCCCACCCGAACGCAATAGCAACCTCGAACTACGCGGTAGACCTTATCAACCGCGCAAGCAGAATAGCGGGCGGACCCGACGTGCTCGTTTCGTCGGTAGCAAAGCCCACGCTTGAAACCGCGGATATAATGTATAAGCACCCCGCTATCAGACTTCTCGTTTGCACGGGCGGACCCGGAGTCGTTAAGAGCGTGCTTTCGAGCGGCAAAAAGGCAATCGGCGCAGGAGCGGGCAACCCCCCCGTAATAGTAGACGACACCGCCGACATAAGAAAGGCGGGCAAGGACATAATCGACGGTGCAACCTTCGATAACAACCTTCCGTGTATCGCGGAAAAGGAGGTCTTCGCCTTCGCTAACATCGCGGATGAGCTTATCGCTTCGATGAAGGAGAATGGAGCTTACCTTATCGACCGCGCGACGGCTGATAAGCTTGCCGATATCGTGCTCGTCGATAAAAAGAACCCCAAGACCGGCGTTGTTTCTAAAATAGTAAACCGCGACTGTGTAGGCAGAGATGCTCAGGTACTGCTTGAAAAGGTCGGCATCAAGGTCGGCAAGGATATAAGATGCATAATCTGCGAGACAGATTTTGCGCATCCGTTCGTTCAGCACGAACTTATGATGCCGATACTTCCGATCGTTCGCGTTACCGGCATCGACCAGGCTATCGACCTTGCCTGCAAGGCTGAGCACGGAAACAGACACACGGCACATATGCATTCAAAAAATATAGACAACCTTACGCGCTTCGCAAGAGCGGTCGAAACGACGATTTTCGTCAAGAACGCACCCTCTTACGCAGGTATCGGCTTCGGCGGCGAGGGTCACACGACCTTCACCATAGCAGGTCCTACCGGCGAGGGACTTACGAGTGCAAGAAGCTTCACCAGATACAGAAGATGCGTTCTGGCTGAAAGCTTCAGAATAATATAAGGAAAGGATGATGGAGTATGGACATCAATCAGGCGCAGGTCGAGAGTATCGTAAGAAAAATTCTCGGCGAGATGGCAACGCCCGCTAAGCGCACAGCAGGCGTTCCGAAGACCGCAAAGGTGGCAATGCTCACAGCGCCCAAGACGATCGAGGTCAAGGAATTTGCCGTTCCCGAGCTTCAGGATGACGACATTCTTGTCAAGGTTGAGGGCTGCGGCGTTTGCGGAACAGACGTTCACGAGTGGCGTGGCGACCCCTTCGGCATCATTCCCGTAACTCTCGGACACGAGGGCACGGGCGAGATCGTGGCGCTCGGTAAGAATATCAAGGCGGACACTGCGGGCAATCCTATCAAGGTCGGCGACAAGATAGTTACCTCGGTTATAAGCTGCGGCGAATGTCAGATCTGCCGCAACCACCCCGCAAACACTAATCTTTGCGATAAGCAGGGTGTTTTCGGACTTATCCCCCACTCGGATGCAAATCCCCTTACGGGCTGGTTTGCAACCCACCTTCTCATAAGAGGAAAGGGCTCTACCTATTTCGTAGTTAACGACCTCGACCTCAAGGAGAGAATGCTTCTCGAGCTTGCGTGCGTTTGCGTTCACGCGCTCAAGAGAGCAAATACCACCGGACTTATCAACTTTAATTCCAAGGTTCTCGTTCAGGGACTTGGCCCTGTCGGACTTGTTATGATAAGCGTTCTTCGCGCAGCAGGCGTTAACCATATCATAGCGATAGACGGAACTCCGAGAAGACTCGAGATGGCAAAGAAGCTCGGCGCTAAGACGGTCATCAGCTTCAAGGAGGTTGCCGCTCTTGAGGACAGAGTTAAGATAGTCAAGGGAGTTAGCGCAGGTATCGGCGCAGACTTCGCGTTCCAGTGCACCGGTGCGCCCATGGCGGCTAAGGATATCTACGAGTATATCCGCCGCGGCGGCGGTATGTGCGAGATGGGCTTCTTCGTAAACAACGGAGAGTACACCGTCAACCCGCACTTCGCTATGTGCAACAAGGAGATCAGCATAGTCGGCTCTTGGGATTACAGTGCAGACGATTATCCTACGACCGTGGCGTTCCTTCGCCAGGCACGCGAGATGAATATTCCTATCAAGGAGCTCATCACGCACACATATCCGCTTGACAAGCTCAACGAGGCAATGGAAACGAACGTTTCCCAACAGGGAATTAAGATCTGCTACGTTGCCGATTAAGGAGTGGCAAAATGGCACTTGGAATGATAGAGGTCTATGGCTTTGCAACTGCGATAGTCGTTGCCGACGCTATGGCTAAGGCGGCAGAAGTCGAGGTCGTTGCGATAGACAAGAACAAGCCCGCAGGCGGCGACTCGGCGAGAGTTCCGCTCGTTATGGCGGTTAAGGTCGAGGGCTCGGCGGCGGCAGTCGAGGCGGCGATTGAGGCAGGCAAGGCTGAGGCTGAAAAAAGAGAGCTTTACATCACCCACAAGGTGATAGCAAGGCAGAGCGAGGATATCGAATGGTTCGCAAGACTTTCGGCGCTCGGAAAAGACAAGTTAAGATAAATAAAAATTAAAATATAAGGAGAACAAAAACAATGATGGAAGCACTTGGTATGGTAGAGACTCGCGGTCTCGTAGCTGCAATTGAGGCGGCAGATGCAATGGTAAAGGCGGCAAACGTCGTTCTTATCGGCTCGGAGAAGATCGGTAGCGGTCTTGTAAGCGTTATGGTACGCGGCGACGTAGGAGCAGTTAAGGCTGCTGTTGAGGCAGGAAGTGCTGCAGCAACCTCTCTTGGCGAGGTTATTGCAACTCACGTAATCCCCAGACCCCACGCAGACGTTGAGAAGCTTCTTCCCGCTATCAAATAATAAGGGACTCGGTGTATGAAGGCAATAGCGTTACTTGAGGTTCAGGCAATGGTTGCCGCAATCACCGGTCTTGACGCTATGGTAAAGGCAGCAGACGTTCATCTCATTCATGTTGAAAAGCGTCTTGGCGGCAGGCTTGTAACTGTCGTCGTTGAAGGAG
>JAEIGA010018652.1_pt1 | contig 10577 bp, 17 predicted proteins | sample 9270691 | NCBI WGS metagenome assembly JAEIGA01 (sample SAMN17057246, study PRJNA624740) | gut metagenome | biome: biome; isolation source: fecal sample | host: Bos grunniens | place: China: Xizang | collected 2019
GGTTGCGAGAGATTGGATTTGAACCAATGACCTTCGGGTTATGGGCCCGACGAGCTACCAAACTGCTCCACTCCGCGATAAATAAACTTCTGGTATTGTTTGTATCCCCCAGAACTGAGTTGTTATAACAACTGGGAACCTCATTTTCTCATCTCATATGAGTCGAGCAACACTAGTGAGAAATAAAAGAATTGTTCTTTTCATTTCTATAATAATTATATAATAATTTTTTAAAAAAATCAAATAATTTTTAAGCTTACTGAATAAGAAAATCTTGCATCTCTTTTTTTGCAACCTTGACCTTGTTTTTATTTTTTTTGGTGCGGTTGTTCAAACACCATAAACACTGATGTTTCTTCCTTCTCCCGCCATTGTTTCTACATGTTTCGTCTACAGATTTACAATATGGTTGATTTTTAGTCCCATACTCAATTCGATGCTCTTTCCCACTTTTAATTGCTTTATGTAAAGACATGAAGCCTCACCTCCATTAAGAGGCGTCGACTTCAGTATTCTTTCTATATTTCTTTCCTGTTCCTGCAGGATGTGCTTTAGCAAACGCAGCAGCCGCTTCAATTATTTCTTTACCTTTTGCACTTAGATATTTAGATGCCATAGGATTTCTTTTTAATTTCTTATTAGTTTTTCCTTTTGCGTCTAAATTCTTTTGTGTAATTGTGTATTGAGCCTCTCCGCTTCCGCTCTTACCTTTTCTTTTAGCCATAAAATTCAACTCACTTTCCTTTTGTATATTAATATTATATAATAATTTTTATAAAAAATCAAATTATTTTATATTTAGCCATTGGCTTTTAAAAGCTCTAGTGCGATTTTGTATTGCTTGAGAAATATATAATTCAATTTTCCAATATTCTAATTTAGACTCAACATCTTTTGCTGCGTGAGCAATAGTAGGATAAGTTTTTACTTGTCCGTTTTCGTCTACTCTTTTAATTTTATCTTTTGACATATTCTCACCTTTCCTTTTTATATATTAATTATATAATAATTTTTTAAAAAAATCAAATTTAATGGTCTCCCCATGAGGACTCGAACCCCAACTAACCTAGATCCGAAGTCTAGTGCTCTATCCAATTGCGCTATAGGGAGATAAAAACAAGAGCCCAGACCTTAACCTGGGAACATATCATCTAATTCAACAATAGCCAATATGACTTAAGTATAAGCATACTCTTGTCTAACTTTTATGCAGACAGGAACAATCTAAAGCCCCCGTAGCCCTAGAGGAAAATTAACTTCTCCAGTTGCGTCTACACTTACTTTTATCCATTTTTAAATTCCTATTAAATCAATAGCATCAAATAATGGCGGGCGGCGACCTCCGCATTTCACTGCCGTTCCCGGCAAACTTCTACTTAAAATATTCCAATATTTTAAACCATATAGTATTGAGGGACTATATGTTTTATTCAAAATTAAAAATTTAACACATCAAAATATTTTAAATAAAAGGGCGATAGAAGCCTTTCTATCCTGGCATATTTTCTACTATCTTCTATTTAATATTCCAATAAAACACGAGAGATATAGTCACAAAAAGCTATGATACTCTTTGATTTGCAGTTCATCTCTACTTAGAATAAAAATAAAACATAAAACAAAAACTCTTGGTCATATTTACAAGGGGCGACCGCCTTTCTTTGTTTTATGTCGTTATTTAAAGAATGGCTCTTTATAAATAAAATGCCTCTCTTAATCCTACTTGAAGTAAAAAGTTGCTGAATGCCCCATTTTAAAAATTGAGAAATTAGTGAAAACACCAACGCCACGTGAAGGCTTTCTCTTGTTGGCATGGAGCCGGTACGGCGATTCAACCGCAGATCATCCGGCATAAGTAATGGAGGGTCCGATTGGATTTGAACCAACGATCAGGGAGTTGCAGTCCCACGCCTTAGCCACTTGGCTACGGACCCGTATATGATAAAGGGCTAACAAAATCATATATTTAATCTTAATCTAATTGAGTAATTTTAATTGTAGTTGAATTGTCTAATCTTTTAAGTTGTTTTTTAGGAATAACAATATATACTAAACCATTTTTCATATTACAAGAAATATTTTCTATATTTAATTGTCTTTCATCTACTTGTAAAGTAGAACTAATAGAGTACTCTTTGCCAGTAAAAGTATCTTTAGTTTGTCCTTCAATAACTAAATATACTGTATCTTTTTCAATTTTTCTAGTAATTTTTAAATCTTTTTTATCTATTCCTAATACATTATGAACTATAATTGTTTTGTCTGGTAGAGAAACTACTGAATATGGATGCATATCTTTTTCTTCTCTATTAAATTTATAAGAACTTTTATCCCAATTAAATGGGTCTAAAGCTATTGTAAAAAAATCGTCATTAAACATATTAAAATCTCCTTTCAAAAAACAACCCTTTATCATAATATTATTTTTATAAAAATAATACTTGCTTTTTTATCTTGGGGAAGGGAAAAGCAAGAAACCCAGTTATAAAAGGTATATTGAAGATGTGGTAATTCCATCTTCATATAAATTATATCATATTTTTTTAAATGTGTCAAATTATTGCTCAATAAATCGGCATTCTTTTACACAAAATCTATCTTCTATAAAATGTAAATAAGCAAGGTCTTTTATCATCGCCATATGAACTTGGTTCCAGTCATCTACATAAGCGACTAAATAATAAGGTGCTTTTACTACCTCTTCTTCATCGTTGTCTACTTCTATGTTGATTTTCACTGTAATTTTTTCCATAATAAAATCCTCCTTTTTTATATAATAGTATTATATAAAATTTTTAATAAAAAATCAACAGTTAATTATAAACCTAAAGTTTTTAATAAATTTTCTACAACTTCTTTTTCTTCTTTAGTTGGTTCTACATGAGTTTCAACAGCAGAAGTTGTATTATCTTCAAAGTTTAGTGCGGCAGCTCCTGGTAATGCGTTTTCTCCATCTGGGCTTACTGCAGTTTTAGCGCAAGTTAATGCTACTTTTACTTGAAGCACTTCCCCATTCTCCATACCTGGAATTCTAATTTCTTTTCCATCGTTATATAGGAAACTTCCTTCAAACATTGATAATATTTTATCTGTAATTTCTTTCTTTAATATAGTTCCTTTTAATGCCATAATTATTTCTCCTCTTCTTTTTTATTATAATCTACATACATATTTGCTTTTTCTAATGTTTTTGATAAGTCTTGAATGCGGTCACAGATTCTACATTTACCGCCTTTAACGCAAGCTTTTCCGCAAGAAATTCTTTTTTCTGCAAAACTTGGGATAATGAAACGGCTATCTAAATCTGGATCTGCTAATCCTATTATAATTTCATTTAATCGTCCAAACCATTTTTTATCATTTTGATATACTTTTAATAGAGTTGGAACTCTTTTTATATCTCCATAGAACTCAAAAACATCTATATAAGGTTCATATAGTTCTACATCTTCAGGACGAATAAAAAACTTTTTAAGCGGCGATGTATAACTCCAAGTACTTTGGGCTACATCTGGGAATGTTCTCAGTTGAATTCCCTCTTTATGAGCGATTTCCGCAATTTTATCTAACTCAAAGCATAAATCTTCAATTACATAAATATCAGTCACGCCCAAGCTAACTAAACCTAAAAATAAGTCCCAATTATTTACGTGAATATTGTAGAAAAATGGAAAACCATATTCAACTATATCATCTATTAATTGTCTATCAAAATTTTCAAATTTAATTACAAGATTTGAGAATTTTTTGCATAATTCATTAAATAGAAATAAATTAATTTCTTCTTTTGCATATAAAATTATTCTTTTATCTTGATTTGCTTCTAAAAATTCTAATAAATGTGCTTCAGTTGATTTATATTCAACTATATATTCATCAACTTGATACTGACTTATATTTATATGTTTATTAAAATTAATACAATATTTCATAATATTCTCCTTTCATAGAAAATAAGACGGGATTGTAGCAACCCCGCCTACATTGTATTCTACTAAGCAACTAAGCGATATGCTTTTAATTTTCTGCCTTCGTCATCTTTAACATCATCTTTTTCAGCGATGCCAGCTTTTACTAATGCAGTTAATCTAGCAGTGACTTTTGCTTTAGTGATTTCTTCTCCTTCGATTTGAGCAACGATTGCGTCAATAGTTTGATATTCGTTAGTTAAAACTTGTTCAACTACTGTTCTTAATTCGTCTCCGTTTTCTTTCTTTTCAGCTGCTCTAGCTTTTGCTTTTTCTGCTTTTGCTACGATTCCGTCGATTTGTTTATCTAAGAATGCAACTAATTCATCTTTTCCTTCTACTTCCATATTTGCGATAATTTCTTTAATCATTTCGTATTTTTCTGCTTTTGTAATTTTCTTTTCCATAATTTTCTTTCTCCTTTTCTTTTTTTCTTAAATATATTTTATCAAAATTTTTTGAAAAAATCAATCCCGACCTCTTTGGCGTGGTTTTTACCTTGTGAAGTCGTCGATCAATTGTCTTTGGTGTTCTAAAGACAAACTTGAAAACCAAATACCTTTATTTGCTAAACAGGCTTGAATTTCATATTTATCTAAACATTTGTCAGGAAGTTCACTTAATATTTCTTGAGCTTCCTCATAATCTTCTTGCTCTTGCATTATATAACAAGTTGCTCCATTTAATATTCCATCTTCAAAAGTTGAAAATGGTTTTGAAAAATTTATCATATAAACCCTCCTTAATTGTTCCACCCGCTGTAATCCACTAACACAGGTCTTGATTGAATGTAGCCAATATTACCATCGTGTAAATCTTCTATATTAGTATCAGCAAGATAGTTCATAAAATCGCTATATTTTTCTTTGCCATAATATTTTAAAACATCACAGCGCCAATATGAGTCTAAATCTAACCAGCAACTTTCTCTTGATTCCGCTGATTCTTCAAATTCCTCAACTTCATCTTCTGAAGAGTTGCTTCCACGAGAACAATATATATCTGCAAGTTCTTGAAAATATATTGGATGTCCATTTGCTTTACCTACATACTCAACAGCAGCGAAGAATTCTCCAAAACCATTTTGAACTGCGAATTCATACTGTTCTAATTCAGTAGCACAATAGTCCCAATATTCTCCATTTTGCGAATCTGCTCCACACAACATCTCGTCTCCCCAACTATATATAAATGGTATTTTTATAACAAAGTCTGGGAAAATAAATACAAATTTTGAAGCCCCTGTATCAAAAGTCCAATTCAATACACCTTTATATTGTGCTTTAAAGTCTTGAACTAATTGATGTTTTGAATCTCCGCTAAACTCATCAAAATCACAAAAATTTAATGCTTCCATAATTTGATTAACTTCATATTTTTGTTTTGCTGTCATTTCAACACCTCTTTCTTTTTATATAAATATTATATAATAATTTTTATAAAAAATAAATTAAGATATTTTTATTGAGCATCTATTTACTTTTGTAATTTGAATACCGTGAACTTCTTCGTGTGCTCGAACAGTTCCAGTTAATTCAAGAGGCTGATTAACTTGAAATGCAGTTTGTTTTTTGGTCACCCAGATTAACACATTATGTTCATATTTAAAAGTGTAAATATAAAAACCATTGAAATTTTTAACTCTTTTAAATATTACTGGTACCGTGATGCGTTCTCCAAGAGTCCCAACATAAGTGGATAAACTATTTTTCTTTTCATTATTATTATATATAATAGAATTTATTGTTTGTTTGATATTATCTCGCGGAAATGCTTTATTAAATTGCGGTTCCCACTTATATAATTCATCAAAAGCAATCTTAAATAGTTTATAAGGCGCGGGAAGGTCGATTTCTTCTTTTCTAAACCAGCCATATTCTGAAGAAAACCAAAAACCTTTTTGTTTTAATTCTTCTTTTATATTATATGTGTTTCCGCCTCCTACAACATATATGAAGCCATCTCTTGAAAAATTTAATCGTGTCATTTCTTTTTCTTTCTCGTTCATACTTTCACTCCTTTTCTTATTTATATTATATAAAGTTTTTTTAAAAAAATCAAATTTTATTTTCCCTGAATTTATATATAAACTTTTGACAAAACTGAAAATTTTTGGTATAATATTTATAGAAAAGAGGTTATAAGATGACAGATAAAGAAATTCAAAAAGTTTTGAAAGAAGATTATGATTATTTAAAAACCATATACCCTCAAGATAGAATTCTAGGAGTGTTTACTTTTGGAAAAGCAACATATGGTTTCGTACAAAATATTTCAGACATACAAGTAAAAATGTATTATTTACCAAGTATTGAAGATATTTGCACACAAGAAACTTTTGCTTCTTATCAAATTGTTTATAATAATCATACTATTGATATAAAAGATATTAGGTTAATAATTGATAATATTTTACAGCAAGAAGGAACTGCTATGGAGTGTTTTTTCTCTAAAAATTATATTATAACACCTAAATTTAAAAAAGTGTTTATTGATAATATTATTAATAAAAGAGAAGATATATTTCATTGTAATCCACAGTTAAAAATAGAAGAGTCTGTAGCAAAAGCATTAGTTGAATTAGAAAAATATAAAGAAACTAAAGATAGTGAATATTTGTTTGAAGCTTGTAGAAGAAGACTTTCTGCGGAATTATATTTACAAAATATTCCTGTTGAAGATTGTTTAAGACTTAAAAAGGATTATCATACTGGATACTTATGGGGTGTAAAAAATGGAACTATTGTTCCTGATTTAGACGAAGTTGAAAAAGATTTAAAAAATATGAGTCAACGCGCAGCTTTATACGAAAGACATCCTGAAGAAGAAGAAATGGTAAAAACAACTGTAATTGAAATTGTAAAAATTGCATTAACAAAAACTATTAATCAAGATGAATTTTTAAATATGTTAACAGATGCAGAAAAAGAAGCATTGAAAATTGTTATGAATTATTTAACATTAGGAGAAGGAAATATTTCAGTTTCTCGTCTTGTTGAGGAGTCTAATCTTTCTAGACCTGTGTTTAAAGGTTTATTGCAAAAGATGAAAGATACAGACATTGCGGAAATCTCTAATATGGGAGTTAAAGGAACTTATATCAAAATTATTGATGGAGTATTCTTAAATATAGAAGAACATATTGATTAATCTTTAAAAATAATATATAATAATATTATTAAGGAGATGATTAATATGGCACATTATGCACTTAGTGATTTGCACGGTAATTATACTTTATGGAAAAAAATAAAAAATTTTATTGGAAATAAAGATACTGTGTATGTTCTTGGAGATGTTATAGACAGAGGAGAAGATGGAATAAAAATTTTATTAGAAATGTTCTATGATAAAAACGATAGATTTAGATTGCTAAAAGGTAATCACGAAGAAATGTTAGTTGATGCCATCGAATTTCAAAAATCTGGATTTGATAAACACGATATTGAAATTTTAAAAAATAATGGCACTTATGCAACATTATTGCAATATAATAAATTATCAAAAGAAAAAAAAGAAGAGTTTTATGATATTATAAAATATAGTTTATATGATTATGAATTTACCCTTTGTAAAGATAAAGTATTTTTTCTATGCCACGCAGGAATTTCTGCATCAGCTAATATATATAATGAAGAACATATAAATAAAAAAGCAATTTTATGGGATAGAGAAAACACCAAAGAAAAATTTTGGAGTACAGAAAACTGGGCTCAAGATATATATATTGTTCACGGGCACACCCCTGTCCAATATATGAATTATTCTTCAGACCCAGAAATAATTAAATATTGTCAAGGTCATAAAATTAATATTGATTTAGGAACACCTACATCTGGTAAAGTTGCATTATTAAATTTGGAAACTTTAGAACCTGTATATTTTTATGAAAATGACCCAATTAATTTTGAATAATTGATAAAATATAAAAAATAATATATAATATTTATATACAAAAGAGAAGGAAGTGTATGTAAATATGAAATTTATTTTACCTAGTCTAAATTTAAGAATTGAACGATGGAAATGGAACAAAGAATATAGAGTATTTGTTTCTACTTTAGGTCATATTAAAGATGAACATAAACAAAATATGCCTTTAAGAATTAATTCTGCTGGTTATTGTACGGTAGAAACTCCATATGGACATAAGCAAATTCATAGATTAGTAATGCTAACTTGGATGCCTATTCCTAATGCGGAGGCTTATACAGTAGACCATAAAAATCATAATAAAAGATGTAATGAATTAGATAATTTAGAATGGGTCACAAAAGCAGAAAATCAAAGAAGAGCATTAGAAGATTTATATAAAGATAATCAAGAGATAATGGATAAAATAGATAAACACTATTTAGTAGTAAAAAGTCAAAGGTTTTCATCTTTGGACGCGGCAACTAATTGGGTGTTAAGTCTTAATCAAACACTTGATACTCCACATTCAAGAGCAACAATTCAAAGAAATATATTAAAAGCAGTTGCAAAAAATAAAAGATATTGTAATGAATTTTGGAGTTTAATAGAAAAAAGAAAGGAAGATATAAATGTTAATTAATAATAAAAGAGCATTAGCATATACTGCTAGATGCGGTGCTATTCGTCCAATTGAAGGTGCGGATAACATTGACTTAATGGCGGTAAATGGCTGGAATGTTATTGTAAAAAAAGGAGAATTTAAAGAAGGCGATTTATGTGTTTATTTTGAAATTGACTCGAAGTTGCCTGCTAGAGACTGGTCTGAATTTATGATTAAAAAAGGTTATAAAGTTAAGACTATGAAATTAAATAAATTTGGAGTTGTATCTCAAGGGTTAGCACTACCTATCAATTCATTTGGGATTGATATTGCAGATGAAGAAAATATTGATTTAACTGATATTTTAGAAGTTGTTTATTCAGTAGAAGAAGATAACAAAAGAAAAGCAGAAATTGATAAATATGATAAAATGCGTCAAAGACATCTTGATTTATTTAAGAAAAATAAATTAGTAAAATGGTTATTTGCTAGACAATGGGGAAGAAAATTATTATTTATTTTCTTAGGAAAGAAAAGAGATAAACGCGGATGGCCAGCTTGGGTAGTAAAAACCGACGAAGAAAGATGCCAAAACTTACCTCACCTATTCCCTGGAGACGATACTGAATGGATTGTCACAGAAAAAATTGATGGTTCTTCAACTACTTTTACTATGAAAGGTAAAGGTAGAAAACAAGAATTCTATGTATGCTCAAGAAATGTTTGCTTTGATACACCAGAAAAAGCAGAAAGATGCTTTTATGAAAGTAATATTTACTTAGAAATGGCTGAAAAGTATAATATTAAAGAAGTTTTACAAGAATTTTTAAATGACCACGATGATTTAGAGTTTGTGACTCTTCAAGGAGAAACTTATGGTGCTGGGGTTCAAGTTAGAGATTATTCTATTAAAGACCACGATTTTATGGCATTTAACTTAATTTTAGGTTATAAAAATGGAGAAGTTGAAAGATTAAACCCATTAATGATGACTAAAGTATTAGATAATTATGATATTCCTTGCGTTCCAATTGTTAGCGCTTGCTATACATTACCATCAACTTGTGAAGAATTATTAGATTATGCAGCAAGTGATGTGTCTCAATTAGATGGCGGAATGCGCGAAGGAATTGTATTAAGAACAAAAGACGGTAAACAATCTTTCAAGGCAGTATCTAATGAATTCTTATTAAAATACCACCAATAATATAAAGAGTGCAAAAATGCACTCTTTTTGATTTTATAAAAAAATAATGATATAATATTTATAGAAAGGAATTGATAAGAAATGGCAAGATGTAATAACGGGAATATTGCAGAAAGTAAATTTTTTTGTACTCATTGTGGAAAGGAAGGAATTCCTATTCCTAGACAAGGAGGACGCTTACGTGAGTTGGGACATTTAAAAATGTTATATTGTATTTTTTGCAAAGATACTTATAACCACGTGGAAATAGGGAGCAACCGCGGATATACCTTAGAAAATTTTATGAAAGATTTTACTGAAGGAAAGTTTTTAGATAAACAGAAATATGAAAGAGGGAAATAGAATGAAAAAAAGACTATTTATGATGGTTGGTGCTCCTGGAACTGGTAAAAGCACTTTTATATCAAATAATTTAAAAGAAGGCTTTGTTTGGATTTCAAGAGATGCAATTAGATATGCCCTGCTAGAAGAAGATGACGACTACTTTGCAAAAGAGCGTCAAGTATTTAATGAATTTATTTTAAGAATAAATGAAGCAATTTTATGGGATGAATATTCATATATTATTGTTGATGCAACTCATTTAAATAAAAAAAGTAGAGAAAAAGTTTTAAAAAGATTAGCAAAAGTAGATGAAATTAGAGCAATGGTAATGACAACTCCTCTTGAGGTTGCGTTAACAAGAAACGCATATAGAACAGGGAGAGAAAGAGTTCCAGATGATGTAATTAAATCTATGTATAATTCTTTTGAACTTCCAACAAAAGAAGAAGGTTTTGACTCTATTGCTTATATAAATGAAGAAGGAATAACAGAAAAGGTGGAATTATTATGATTTATTTTACATCAGATACACACTTTTGTCATACTAAAGAATTTTTATTTA
>JAEIGA010018653.1_pt1 | contig 10577 bp, 15 predicted proteins | sample 9270691 | NCBI WGS metagenome assembly JAEIGA01 (sample SAMN17057246, study PRJNA624740) | gut metagenome | biome: biome; isolation source: fecal sample | host: Bos grunniens | place: China: Xizang | collected 2019
CAAAGGTAAAGTCTGCATCCTCCTCCAGGGGATCGTCGCTGTCAGCGTCGAGCTTTGCGATGATGGTGGAGTCGAGGTTGCAGCCCAGCAGCAGGGTGGTCTGCTTGCCGGCGGCGCTGGAGGGATCTTCATTCTCGACGACCAGGTCGAAGTACAGATCGACGCCCTCGTCCTTGTACTGCTTGAGCAGGGAGCGGAACAGAGGGCTCATGTAGTACAGCGTCATGCTGCCGGTGCCGTTCATGCCGGTGGTCTTGTGGCCGGTCATACGACGGCCCAGAGCCTTGATCTCAGCCTTTGCCTTTTCGACAGTAGCCTCGACGTTTTTCGCGAAAAACAGCTCCTCGTTGTTGCCGTTGATTTTGGCGTACGCACGGCCCTCGCGGCCGCTGATGGTATCGCCAGAGTTAAGAGTCTTTGCCATTGCCTGTCACCTCCCGTTTACTGCACCGTAATGGTCATATAGAGTTTCTCCATCGAATCGTTGAACTGCAGGGCACAGGAGGCCGCGACGTCGCGCTTGCCGTTGCCCTGGACGATCTCGATGTCGGAAGAATCAAAGTTGCTGATGGTGCCGATCTTCTCTTTCTGCTTTGCGAGGGAAACCAGATCAGCCTTGAACAGCTGGCGGCCGGTGTCGTTGTTGGTCTCCATGCCCAGGTACATGGTATTGAAGATCACAGCGACGTCAGTAGCCCAGCCATCCATCGCGCGGATCAGACGGTTAGAAGTCCAGTCTGCATTCTTGGGGGCTGCGAAAGTGGTCAGGGTGTTGATGTCAGCCAGGACGCGAGCCTTGCCGCCCTCACCATAGAACACAAACTCGCCGGCCTTGATGGCGGTCTCGTACTGGGTTTTGGTGTATTTCTCGGTTACATCAACAGCGCCCTCGTATACGGTGTTGGTGAGAGACTGGTTTTCCTCAGCTGCCGCAGACGCGCCGGTCACCCAGGCGACAGCCTGCTCAGCGCTGACGACGGTGCCATCCTCGAGAACGACGCCGTTCTTGACGGAGATAATGCCCTCATAATCCGCGCCGGTCTGGTTAGCCAGGACAGCGACGATCTTCTTGCCCTCGTCCTCGCGCAGACGCTTGGCGTATGCCACAAACAGCGCCTTGATGCTGGTCTCGGTGCTTACGCATCCGATGACGTTGAACTGCTCAACCTCGAGAGCGGTCAGGGCTGCGGTATAGGTCGCGCCGGTTGCCTCGCCGTTGGTGCCGCCGGTCAGGGCAGCCGCAGCGGCCGCGGACAGGGTAGAGCCGGCAAAAGTGACGTAGTCGTTCGCTACGAGCTCAGCCGCCTCGGTTACGGTCTGGGTATCGACAACAGCGCCGCCCAGATAGGTGACGACGTCGAAACCGCCGTCAGGGTTGGTCAGGACAGCGACCTTGAGATCGTTGCCGCGGGTGCCGCTGTATTTTGCGGTTACGGTCAGGCCGCCGATGGTGCCCTTTGCCTTTACGCCGCTGCCGTTGACGCGGTATACGAGCAGGGTCTTGGCCCGCTTGAATGCCTCGCGCACGAGCAGCAGCTCGGGAGCGGTGGGATCATAGCCGAAAACGGCCTGTGCGTTACGGTTAAAGTCGCCCGCGTCCATGCTGATCACCTTGCCCTCAGCGCCCCAGTTAAGGGGGAGGGGCAGGGCCGCAATGCCACGGGAACCGATGGTGATCACATTGGAAGCAGAGACAAAGTTGATATAAGAGCCGGGAATAACCTTGTTCTGCGCGGTGAAAGTTCCGCCGCCGATTGCCATATTATCACGCCTTTCTGTTCATAAATTCGTTGATTGCCTCGCGTGCTTCCTGGATGGTGTACATCTGGTTTGCATCCAGGGCGGCACGGATCACGTCAGGGCTCGCTCCCAGGATCTTGCTGGTAACAAGCTGCCAGACGTAAAAAGAGGGCTCAGACGGTTCGCCTGTGCCCTTTCTGGTGTTTTTACTCACGGTAGCACCTCCGTATCGATGTCCAGCTGCTCCATAGGCTCGCCCGGAACAGGATCGAGCAGGGCGACAAACATCACGTCAAAAACGAAATGAAAAACCATATCGTCGCCCGGTTCTGCGTGGGCGTTGGTGACGTGGAAAACTTGCTCGCCTACGGCCAGCGTCTCAAACTCCATATACATGGTCTCAGCCCAGGCGTTGAACTCCAGGGCGTCGTCATCCTTGCGGAAATAAAGCACCTCGAAAGAGTACGACCGCCTGCGACGACGGTCGAGCTCTTTGGTGTGGGTCTGATCGATGCAGCGGACATAATGCTGTCCATCCGCCATCTGTTTGACCGCCGTATAATATGCCAGCCGGTCGGGGAAAAGCTCTCCCAGCTTGATGGCGATGGCAGACATCATATCGTTTACAGTCAAATTACAGCCCCCTCTCCATGTATTCTTTTACTTTTGCGTTCCATTTGCGGGTCAGTCGCGCCTTTTGTGTGGTCTCCGTCCTGCGGATCGCTCTTTTCAGAACGTACTTGCCTTTGACATATCCGCCGGGTGGGCCGACGTACATACCTTTCGGGAATCTCTTGCGGTAGTAGTTGCTTAAGTGCTGAGGCGGAACGTAGTGCGATCGGAAACCATGCTCCAGATGTTTCGCGGAGTCGATATTGTTGTAGACGTCGATCTGGTAGCTCTTGCCGTTCTTCCTGGGCGGTTTTCCGTCGTGCTCAACCTTGCTCCTGTACGCAGGTGTGGCACGGTTGCCGGTGTGCCAGTTTTCGCGGTACGCACCGGTGTCGACGATCCCCTCAGCTTTGGCGATGCTTCGGGCCTGCTTTACAGCATAAACGCCCTCACCGAGCACCAGCTCCTCGATGATCGCCGGTGCATCCTCTTTCATGGCCTCAAGGTTTTCCTTGAACTTCTCCAGATCCTTGAAATCGAAACTCACGCGATGCTCACATCCTTTAGCGCGACCTCGATGTGCGTCGGGTACCACACCGGCACGCCGACGACCTCAAAGGTATGGACGCGCTCGCTCGTGGGGAAGATACGTCCGTATCGGGTCACGGTCACGGTATCGCCGGCTATGATCGCCTTATCGGGAGACGTGTACAGCGTCATGTCTCGCCGGATGTTCTGCTGCGCGTCGGTCTGGGCGCTGCTGTCGCTCTTCTTGGAAAGAGCGCAGATGATACCGTCGTAAACGTCGACGAGCGTTAGTCTTGCGAGACCGTCCGGGCCTCTTTCGGCCTTGTTTCGGGTTACGGTAGCGACGTCCTCATAGGTGGCCTCCAGGGCCATTCTCTCGGCGTAGGGATTGCCAAACATCCGCGATCACCACCTTAACCGGCGGAACGCCTGCAGCTGCGTCTTGTAGTCGTCAAGGATCGCCTTGCCTCCGGTGATGCTTGCGACCGTTGCACCGTCTCCGTAGCTGATCGTAACGTCGCCACGGGTCACGGATTTGGCCGCCTGGGGCGCTGTTTCGTTGCCGTAGCCCTCGGATCGGTAAAGGTCGGCAGCCATCCGAACGACGGTATTCTCAAGCGCTGGAGGTACCTCTGTGATGTTGCAGTAGTTCTTTACCAGCTCATGCACATTCTCAAGGGCAAAAGCAAGGACGCCGTCTTTCGAGGCGTCCGTAGCTCCCAGCAGCATCTTTAGTTTTTCGAGCTCGGTCATGGCGGCCGCCCTCCTTTACTTGCTTTTTGGCTTGGTTGCTTTGGCCGTTTTCTGCGGCTTCTCGGCGCGTTTCTCCCAGTCGGGAGATTTCTCCAGCTGCTCCACAACAAAGGGGCTGTGAGGCGTCAGGATCGCGCCTGTGCGCTTGTTGATGTATTCCATCTATTAGGCCTCTTTGTAGTACATGATCAGGTCAGGGGTCAGAGCCTTGGTACCATAATCGAAGAACATAGAGACACCGTAATCGTTGGACAGCGGAATCTTCTCAGGCTGAGCGTAAGGATAGATCAGCGCGGGCTGAGCGATAGCACCGTCGATCATAGCGATCATGTTGGCGGTCTCAGGCAGGTTGATGCTGGAGTATACGCGTACACCGTGGAAAGTAGAGAAATCCTCTGCTGCGGTGTCAACGTTGGCGTTGTTTACGCCCTTGTCCAGATAGGTGCGCAGCTTGCCGAAGTACAGAGGATCGCATACCAGGCGGATCATGTGGCGGGGAACACCGCGAACGTAGTCGTTCTTTACGGTCTCCAGAGCCTGGATCATAGCCTCAACCTTTGCCTCGATCTCGGTCTCGCTGGTGGAGAAGTTGGAGCCCTCGGTTACGGCCTGGGTAAAGAAAGCTAGGTCGAGCTCAGCGGCTACGGTGTCGACGTGGTTGTCAGCACGGCGGGCCATGATGTTACCGATACCAAAGGTATCAATATCAAAGCGAGCAGCCTCCTCTACGATCTCCTTGTGCTGGTCGAGGTTGACAACGGTAGGAGGTACGGTGATAGCGTCGCCCTTACCTGCACCTCTGGCGGTACCGTAAGCCTTGGAAACGCTGTTGACGAAACGCTTGTACTCTACGGAGCCAGCGGCAGGGTTGCCGGTGTAGCTCTGGGATTTCAGAGCGCCGGAGAGGGTGTCTTTCTGGATGTTGGCGATCACCAGGTTGGAGAGCTCGGACAGCTCGACCTTAGTGCCACCGGACTGGATAAGACTGAGAGCTTTAGTTCTTGCCATTAGAAATCATTCCTTTCTTTTGTTTGGCTGTTTGTGGTTAGATCACAACAGGAGCGCCTGCTGTCGCTGCGGGCTGCTGCGTCTGTCCAGGTTGTGCGGGCTTTGCTCCGTTGATCTGAGCAGCGCCGCTCTCTTCTTTGAACAGGTACGGCTTTGATTCCTTGAAAGGCTTCACAAGGTCGTCAATGCCGCCCTTGAGGTTGCCGGAATCGTCAAGATCGATCTTTGACAGATCCAGCAGTTTGATGATGTCGCCGGGATCGTGTGCCTTTCCGGTGAGCGCCATCTTGAGCGCGGTCTCTTTCTGCATGGTCGTAAGCTGTGCCTGGTACTTGGTCTCCAGCTCTTTCGCCGCATTCTTGAGGCCGTCCACGTCCACGCCGTCAAACTTCTTCACCTGGTCCTGCAGCGTCTTAATGGTGCCGTTTGCGGTTTTCAGTTTCTCAACCTCCGCCTCAAACTTTTCCTTCCCCACATAGTCACCGCTTGCCAGGTTCGCGAGCTTGATGTCCTTGTTGTCTTTCAGCGCCGCGGCCAGCTCCGCATAGGTGAGCGCCTTGTCGCCGAAGATTGCCTTTAAGAATTCCATACTGTTCCTTTCTTTCCGCCCTGGATTTGGCTTGTAAACGCGGGGCCGCTCCCCGCTGGGGCGTCCGTGTGGTTAAAGCTCTGCACGGTCGAGCAATTTTGTAATAAAAAAGCACCATGCAAAAATTGCACAGTGCTCAGTTATTCGGTCATATCGTCCTGCTGCTTTTCCCACTCCTCATAGGTCATGGATTCGGGCATAGGCTCACCGCTTGCCGCCCAGTCTGCCGCATCCTCCGGGTCGTATTCGACCGTTGTGCTTCGACAGTTCGGGTGCATTGGTGGGTAATTGGTGCCGGGCTTTGCCTCAGATACTGGGAACGTCTTGCCGTCCAGAGACGCGCAGATTTCGCTTGTACGGTGGTCAAGCGTTGCCATGAACTCGTATTCCTTAACGCCTGCCGCCGTGTATGCACGTACATCAGCCTCGGCGTGGAAGTGGTTTGTCTCGGTTCTGATCAGCCGCTCGGACACATAGTAGCTCTTTCCCATCATGTCGGCCAGATCGTTGGACATTGCCGCGACGCTCTTGCCTTGTATGAGGCCCTGGGTGATGGTCTGGCGCGCGTTAAAGAGCAGCGCCCGCTTGTTCTGCCAGATACGGGTAGAGAAGTCCGCGCCGCTCCAGGGATAGGTCAGGGCGTCCTCGATCATTTCCGTGGAAAGACGACCAAACGGTGAAAGAACACCGGCACGCTGCTGCAGGTCGAAGCCCTTGCGGTAATACCCATCCTCCAGGACGTCGGTCATGGCGAGGCTCATTTGTCCCTCATACTCATATACCAGGCGATCGATCTCCATGTCGATCTGCGCCTGGAGCTGAGAGAGACGATCCTGCTGACTTGCGTATGATCTCGCATCCAGCTCGGCGATCAGTTTGCTCTTTGCAGGGCCATCCGGTAGGGCGTTGATCCCCTCGACGTATTCGCCCAGGGTTCGCCGCCATTCCCGTGCCTCCTTGCTGCTGAGCTTCTTCCTTGCCTCGACATAGGTAAGGCCCTGCTCGGTTGCATAGCGCCCATAGAACGCCTCGATCTTCTGGGTGATCTCACGCGATGCCCGCCGGTATTGCTTTTTCAGCTTTTTGGCAAGCGCCTCGCCTTTTTCGTGGGCACGGTTTTCGAGCTTTGCGGCTCGGTCTGCCCAGTATTCTTTACTGCTCCGTGCCATCGTTTACACCGCCTCCCGGCTCGCCGATGGTATCACCGAAAAGTCCCTCGCCATATTCGGCCAGAGCTTTCTGTTTCTCTTTCTCGATCTGTTTCTCTTCTGTGTCCACATCCTCGACATAGGGATGCTGCGCCAGCAGGGTATGATCAGATACCAGCCCACGGGATGCCATAATACTGGTGATGATCTCCGCCTCGTTGACCGGCATATCGGCGTTGAATTCGATGGAGAACTCGTCGCTGGTGAAATCGCCCTTTCCGATAGCCTGCAGATACACGTCAATAAACAGCTTGAGCTGTTGGAAAGTGTCCTGGAGCTCTGCCGCGAGTGCCTTGCAATCGTTGTCCAGATCCATGTATCGGAAGTTGATCGCGGTGCCGGAGGCGTTGCCAAGGTCGGGGTCTTTGGTGTCGACGCCATTGCCATAGTCGAACAGGTCACGCCGGTTCTTGTCCAGGAACGACATAACAGCGTCAATATTGAGCTCGGCGGCCAGTTTGTCGACACCACCGTCGGCGTCGATCTTGATCGCTTTGCTCTCGCGCAGATCCTTGAGGAATTCGGCCAGATCCTGCCCGCCGTAGTTCTTGAGGACATAGATGAAGTTCACCACGTCTCTGAGAACGTCGGACGTAATGGAGGTCTGCCAGTTCACGTCGTCGATCAGATCCTTGAGGTAATAGAACAGCGGGATCTCGTCCTCGTTATACTTGAGCCAGGCAATGGGAGGCTTGTCGAAGTTGTACGGAGTGTTGCCGATCGTAAAATGGGGCTCTGTCCAGTCGTTGCTTTCGGTGCCTCGTTCTTTGTCAATGGAGAAGTCGGCGCTGCTCTTACCGTCGCGCACGAAATACTTAACACCACCGGAGAACCAGAACTCCGCGTGCTCGATGGTGGTCTTTCGCTTGCCAACGTATACGATCTGCTCATATACGCGGATAAAGGCATCCAGCTCGCTGTGCTCCGCATCTTTCCACAGAGGGATGATCTCCGTGGAGGGCATACGCATAAACTTGATCCCGTTATCGTCGAAATACGGTTGAATGAACGCGATGCCGGATTTTACGGCAGCCGCGCCCAGGCTCTTGATCTTTTTCCGGAAAGTGTTGTCGAATATATCGCCGAGCGCTTCGCTGTATGCCTCGCTTTCGGAAACCACAGAGAAAGGCTTTGCAAGCAGATAGTTCGCTTTCTGATCTACCAGTTTCTTGAGGATCGGGTGTTCGATCTTGGTGTTCGATCTGCCGGTAAGATCAACGGTCTTGGTCTGGACGTCTGAGCGGTTCCGGTAATACCATTCTGCCTCCACCATCATGGTGTACTGGGGAGACTTCTTGAACTCCCGCACCTCTTCGCTGACAATCTGGGCCAGCGTCATGGGCACATTTTCGGGGTCGCTCAGCGCCCGCAAAATCTCGTCGTTTAGTGTCATGCCAATACCTCCGGCGCTGTCAGCGCAAAACAGAAATAGACGGCTGCCTCATGTCGCCCTCGCAGGCGTATCTGACAGCGTCGATATGGTGGTTATCGTGGTCGGGAAATCCGGCCTTAAAATTGCCGTCACGGTCTCGATCGAGCTCATAGGTGCCGAACTCATGGGCGGATTCCGGGCAGCGTTCCGGGTCGATGATGATCTCCTCCAGATCCTGCAGCCACTTAATGCCGTATTCCACGCTGTCGGGACCTTTCTTTGCACCGATGACGCGCAGACCGTAGCCCTTGACCTCGTCGATCGACTTCGGCTCTGCACTGTCGCAGGTGATCCGCGCGCTGCCGGCTTCCTTTGCGACCAGCTCAGCCGCCGCCCTGTTGGATAGGCGTACCTTGTGAATCTCGTAATACAGATACAGCCTCCGCCGCGTCTTGTCGTAGTGACAGGCGTTGTATGCGAAAGGATCGGCAGCATAGCCCCAGTCAATACCGCGCCGGTGATTGTCGAACCGGGCGATCTCCTCGTCGGTGATCTTCCTGATCTTGATGTTGTCGAAAACCTCGCCGCCGGTGCCGGTGACTTCTCCGAGGTATTCGTGCCGGTATGCGTCAAACTTGACGGCTTTCAAATGCTCCGCCTCAGCGATAAACTGCTCGCCCAGCCATTCCGGAGGGACGCCCAGATAGGTGCTGTGATGCACCAAGGTATCGTCGCGCTCGATCAGGATGTACTGGTTGACCCAGTTTCGCGCAGATTGCGGCGGGTTGAAACTGTAAAAAACAACAAAGTCCGCACCGCCACGCAGCACAGACTGATTGATTGATCGTATTTTCTCCGGGCCCTCGAACTCGTTGACCTCTTCATACCATAGGTATTTAGGCCAGCCGACGGAGAATTTGATGGATTTCACCTTTGTCGGATCGTCCGCGCCTCGAAAGATGATTTTCTGACCGGTCGGGGCGTATGTCCAGGACATAGGGGAGACGCTGGATCTCCACAGCTCTGACACACCCAGGGCGTTGATCGCCCATCCGATCTGCTCGAAAACGGATTCGCGGAGGGTGACTCCGTAACGTCTCAGAACGATCGCATTCGTATACAGGCCTTTCGCTGCGTCCGCCATCATGTTGAGAATGATCTCGACGGAGATACACGACGACTTTGTCGAGCCTCGACCGCCTTTCAGCCAGTAGTGAGTATGACCGTGCCGTTTGATGTCCGCGTGAACGTCAGCAAAGGAGGGGGCGATCACATTTGACAGTTTAATTGCCACCGTCACCAGCTCCCAGGTCGTCCACGATCTGGACGGGTTCCGAGACGTTAAGGTTTACGTTGTCTTTGAACATTCCCAGATGGCGCCCGCAAAGCTCAAGAGCTTTCAGTTTATCGAGGATTTTGACCTCGCGTTCGATAGCTGTCTCGACTATTGCGTTTCCGTCCTCGTCGTAGCTCTTGCGCGGTATATACTTAACCTTTACGCCAGCAATAACAGCGCGATCGTCGGCTGTTGCGTCTGTTCTGACTTCCGCTGTGTCTGGGTCGATAACATCGAGGGGATCAACAAAAGCGACACGACCGAGCTCCAGTAGAACTCTATCCGCGGTAATGCCGGTACGCTTCGATCTCTCCGCCATAGCCATATCAATACGCGCGCGAATCTCAGGTTTTTTCAAGAGCTCGTTTGCAATGCTTCCAGCAGTCTGAGGGGAATATCCGGCACGGATCGCGGCCTGTGTGCCGTTTAGGTCAATCAGATACTCGTCGCAGAAAACGGCGTTTTTGCTTGTGAGTTTTGCCACGATGTCACCGCCTTTCTTAATTCCGGGCAAGAAAAAAGACGCTACCAAAACGGCAACGTCTTTTCTCCAGGAGAAAACATGGATATGAATGGAGGTCTTACCCATAAACCTTTACGATACAATTCTACCACCTAAAAAACGAAAGAAAAGTGAACGATGGTGAATCATGGTGGGTCGTGGGGGATTTTTTGAAAATTTTTCTCGCAATAATCGCGGACGAGTTTGTCGATCACGCGGCCGAGGTCTTTCTCGCCCCATCCGGCCATAGCCGCTAGGCGTCTGAGGTGCCATAATGTCTGCGCGGTTACAACGACGTTAATACGTCTGAGGTTCTTGGTTTTCACGGCGTCTGCGCCTCCTCTTTGTCCCGTCGACCTTTTTCTTATCGCACTGATCGGCGGGGCAGTCTCTCGTCATTCCCGTATCGTGGCAATAAAAACAGCCCCACGTGTACTCTCCGATCATTTTGTGATAGACACAGCCTCGGCATGATAGCCTATAATTTCTACCGGCGAATATATCCATTCGCGTTCACTTCCTTATTTCTTCGATTTTGTCCAGGTGGAGGGACGATCCTGCATCAAACGGCGGATGACGTCGTCCTCCTGTGCCTGTATGCGCCTGATTTGGTGCTTCCTGAGGGCGATCCGGAAACGGTAATGTTTCAATGTCCTGCACGTCTCACGCAGGCGACAGGGCTGCCCAGGCTCGCGCTCAGGGCACTCTCTGCAGGGATTGCTACCGATGTTAATGATCATAAGGTTTCCCCTTTCAGCCGGTGCTCCAGCTTGATGATCGCTGTCTCCCTGCGGTTGCGGATGGTGCCACGATCGACGCCCATCATTTCGGCGACCTCTTCCATCGTTCTGCGGGGATAATACAGGTTTAGTAGTGTTGCTTTATCGAGCCCTCCCAGGCGTTGGATAGCCGCATAAACGGCGCGGATG
>JAEIGA010018654.1_pt1 | contig 10576 bp, 5 predicted proteins | sample 9270691 | NCBI WGS metagenome assembly JAEIGA01 (sample SAMN17057246, study PRJNA624740) | gut metagenome | biome: biome; isolation source: fecal sample | host: Bos grunniens | place: China: Xizang | collected 2019
CTTTATGGCGCACATCTTTTTTTGCATTAATACCGTAACTGTTACTTAGCCAGTTTCTTCACACCGTTCTCAATGTAAACCTGACCGGCAAGAGCACCGTTGATGCGACGGCCGCTAAGGTCGTATATTGCACCGTTTCCTCTCTGTGCATCACCTGAAACAACAGGAGCAATCGCTGTTTCTGTTGTGAAGTCAATCTCAACAACATCGTCCTTTGCGCAAGGAATAGTTGCGACACCGTTCAGCACTTCAACAGGAACCTCTGCACCATTTACAGTAATCTTTGCCTTGTCAAGTGCCATTGCACCACGTGCACAACGCACCTTGAGTTCTGCACCGGCATTGCTTGTGATGGTAGCCTTCTGGCACTTGCCCTCAACCCAGTTGAAATCAACGGTGAAGTTACCCATAGCCTTCATGCCGGTAACATTACCGCCCTTCTCCCAAACTGCAGGAAGAGCAGGAAGAATATTAACATAACCGTGAGCACTCTGCAGAAGCATCTCTGCCATACCTGAACATACGCCGAAGTTACCGTCAATCTGGAACGGAGCGTGGCTGTCGAAGAGGTTATAGTAGATACCGCCCTGACCCTGGTCTGTACCGTAAGTTGTAGAGTGCTTCAAAGCATTCTTGATGATGATGTGTGCGTGGTCACCGTCCTGAGCACGTGCCCAGAGGTTAACCTTCCAACCCATTGACCAGCCTGTAGCTGCATCTCCACGATGTTTCAATGCGTTTACAGCAGGAACAAAGTATTCGCTCTCGGGAGTAATCTGATCCATTGGGAAGAGAGCCATCAAGTGTGAAATATGACGGTGGCCTCTCTCACCTACGCTGTAAGGAGAGTACTTCCACTCGCGGAGCAATAGCTCACCGCTCTTTACACCGTTGAAAGGATTGCCCCAACCGCCGTCGTATGTCTCGGTATGGAGACCCTTGTCGGTTTTCTCAAGATAGAGAGCAAGCTTCTCTACATCAGCCTGTGAAAGACCAGTATTCTCAACACCGAGAATCTCGATAGCATCTGTAAGGTTCTGGAACAGATAGCTGATCATCTGCTGTGCATGTGCTGTACCGTCCTCGCTCTCGTTTCCGTGCTGCTCGGCACTGAACTCGTTAGGAGCAACGTATGTATCATCATAAACCCGACGGTCCTTAATCAAGCGGTGGAACCAGAACTCGGCACAGCTCCACATAACAGGGAATGCCTTCTTCAGGAACTCCTTGTCCTGAGTATAACGGTAGTGTGTCCACAAGTGGCTTGTGTACCATACGTTTGCAACAAGATAGTTGTTGCCCCATGTACTCATACTGTTGTAGAGAGAAGACTCTGTAAGCACACTCCAGCCATAACCGTTGTTGTATTGCTCTCCTACCTTCTTCCAACCGTCGCTCTGTGCACCGCGGATGATGAAGTTCACAAATGGTTTGTGGAGATCGCTGAGATTTGTAATCTCAGTTGGCCAGTAGTTCATCTGGATGTTGATGTTTGTGTGGATGTCAGAGTTCCAAGGAGAATCGGAACCACGGTCATTCCAGATACCCTGAAGAGTGTTAGGAGCCGCGATAGGCTTGCGGTTTGAACTGATAGCCAAGTAACGGCCATAGTGGAAATACAACTGCTCAAGGAACAGGTGGTCGTTCTGTGTGCTGTTCGCACCGCTGTTGTTAGGATAGTAGTTGTCAACCAGAGTCTTTGTGTCAACTGTTGGAGTTGTAAGACCAAGGTCGAATGTCATGCGCTTTGTAATTGCAGTGAAGTCTGCGATGTGGTCAGCCTCTACAGCAGCATAGCCCTTGTTGATGGCAGCCTCAATCTCACCCTTAACGCGGTCGTTAACATCGGCAGGAGTCTCTGTTGTAAAGTAGTTGTTGAGAACCTCCATGTCACCGTTGAAGTTTGTAGCACCCTTAAGGTAGAATGTAACCTCTGTAGCGTTCTTCACGGTGATACCCTTGCTCGATGCAGTAACTGTTGCACCTTCGTCGGCAACAACGTGCATACGAGCAGCAAAGTTAACAGAAGTCATGGCACCGGTAAACTCCGCTGTACCGTCAGCTTTGTATGTAACATTGCCTGCACCGATGCCTGCTCCAGGCTCCAACATAAATGTGAGGTTGAGCTTGTCAGCGCCCTCAGTCTTGTACTGACCTGCGATTACCTGGTCGGGAGCAGAAGCGAAGTATTTACGCACCTGTTTTGTACCATTGCCATTCTTGAACTCAACACCGGCAACACCCTCCTCGATGTCGAGGTAGCGTACGTAGTCGGTCACGCCCTCGTAAACGGCATTATCATTGTTAGCGATGAGCAATGAACCGAAGTTCATGAATGTACGGTTACCACTGCCTGCACCTACAGTGTTCGCAGGACCGCTCCAAAGAGTCTTCTCGTTGAACTGGAGCTCCTCGGTGCGTACACCGCCGAATACCATACAGCCAAGTTCGCCGTTACCGAGTGGCAAAGCGTACTCCATCCAAGGATAGCTTACACCAGCAGCCTCGGCCGATGTCCTATACCACAAAGTATTGGGGTTCTTTGGAGAGTATGAAGCAACACCCTCGATTTCAGAAATCTCGTGGATGTACTCATCGGGATAATCTACATAATCAACCTCTTCGAGGAAGAACTTGCTACCTGTATCACCAATTGCACCTGAGCTATTCCACAATGCGAGATAGCTGTTACGGTCGTTCCAGTACTGACTTGAAGTGCCCTTCCACTTGATATATGAAGGTTCACCATTACCGAAATTCAAAGTTCCATCAAACTCAATTGTATAAGAACTTGTAGATGGATCAACCATTTTTGCACGAGCCGAAGCCTCACTACCAGTCATACCAATCACCTTTGAAAGACCTGTAGAATAGTTATAAACCTTGTATGCAGAACCGTTCTTTACAAATGCCCAAATACCCTGATTGTCACGTGGTGTATTTTTATTGCTTAGCATCAATTCACCATTTGAAACATATTCAGGATTCAAGCTTACATAACCGCCCTTACCATTCATAATGGTGTAGAACTTTGTATTTGCGTCGAAGTAGCTTACATAAACTGTTGTTTTGTCAACGGTCACAACAGCAATCTTGCCATCTACAGGAATTGCAGTAAGAGTAGATTTGCTAACGACATTCTCTGTTGAGATAGTTGCATCACCGGCATAGTTGGTACCTTCAAACACAACACCTGCTGCAGCATCAGTACCAAGGACTTTCACTGTATAGGTCAAAGGACCGGTAATTACAGGCTCCAATGCCCAAGTTGCCTTTAGGTTAGAAGGAGCATCACAGAATGGATAATAAACACCACCAACGGACTCAACCTTGAAGTAATTAGAGCCGTTCATGATGTAATAATTACCATTACCTGCACTGACAAAGGTCAAAAGGCTCTTCTTTGAAAGGGCATCGACATTCCACTGCTGGCAATAGATGTAATAGCCACTCTTTGTCTTGAGGTAATATCCCGAACCAGATGCCTCGAATGTAAAAATCTGCTCATTACTTTCTGCATAAGCGGCCACAGTCACACCACCATTCGTGCCACCAGAATGCTCATCGTGGTTAGCGGCATTCAAGTAATTGCCGGTACCAATATCCTTGATACGGTACTCCTTACTGGTGTCAATTTGTGCCATTGCACCCACTGTGAGCAACAGCGACAAAATAAACAACGTAATCTTCTTCATAGAATAAGTTTTAAAAGTTAGTATTAAGTTAATAGATTTTATCTTTTTATGCATTATAATACTTCAATTTACAAAAATATAACATTATTTCGAAAATATCACATATTACTAGTTTTTTAACTACAAATGCTCAAAACAGCCTTGTCCCCAAAAGGGCCTGACATATGAGCGAAAAAATTGTGCCCCGTTTTTTCGGGGCATAATTAAAAATTTATCTTACAAAACTTGTCGATATAGGTTCTTCCCGTTCGGGACGCTCCAGTCCCTCGGCATTCAAAGCCTTTAGCATCCATGCCATATTGCGTGCAAGGGTACGCATTGTCTGCATGCCTTCGGCATCCTGGACAACCTCACCGGGAGCAAGGCCATGCACGCTGTTCCAGTACTGCGACGGCACAACCGGCATGTTATTGATTGTAAAGTACTTGTTCAATCTGTCAAAAGTTGCGCTGGCACCACCTCTTCGACAGACAGCCACAGCAGCTCCTGGCTTGTACTGTAAGTGTGCCTTGCTTGAGAAGAAGAGCCTGTCGAGCAGCGCACACAAAGAGCCGTTAGGCCCGGCATAATAGACCGGCGAGCCGACAATAACACCATCGGCCTCTTCCAGTTTCTCCCGCATTGTCATATACAACGGGTCATTGAAGACACAACGCCCCAAGCCCTTGCACCTAAAACAGGCTATACACCCCTGCACCGGCGCAGTTCCTATGTGTACTATCTCGCTATCTACACCCAAAGATTCAAGAGTCGCAGCCACCTCAGAAAGGGCGCGGTATGTATTTCCCGCCTTACGCGGACTTCCGTTTATAAGCAGAACTTTCATAATCACATCTATTTTGAAACCGTTTGAATTCTTATCAATCAACGAACTTCACCTTACCGAAATCACGAGGCTTGGCAGCCGGTTTCTCGTTCGGATAACCCATTGCGATGCAGATGCAAAGTTCATAGCCGTCACTGAACCCTAGCTTCGAAAGGACCTTATCCTTATCGGGGCTTGTAAGTATGAAGCGCACCGGACTGCCCAAGCATACAGTTCCCAGACCGAGCGCGTTGGCCGAAAGCATTATGTTCTGCGACAACAATCCGCAATCTATCGTAGAAAAATCGTAGCTTTTGTCACATGCAATAAAGAGCCATACCGGAGCATTGTAGAAACAGCCGGCAGCACGTTCGTTGCCCGTTGCAGCCATAGCAGCCCTTATTTCGTTCTGAAAAGCCGGGTCATCGACTATGCGCACCTCCCACGACTGCTTGTTCTGTCCGTTGGGAGCATTTATTCCACACTTCATAACCTCTTCGACAAGGGCACGTTCTACAGGTTTTTCCTTGTAGTTGCGTATACTCCTGCGCGACATTATGTTCTCTACTACAGCATTACTGCCAACACCCTTGCAATTGCTTTTGTCTTCACACTCGTCCGAAGCACACTCGGTTCCATGATTAACACACTCTTCACACTCCCCTGCCGACGGAACACTATTTCCGCACGACACTGCAGCCAACAAAAAGAGGCCACACACAATTGTTCCTACAAGTTTCATAAAATCAATTATTGGTAAATCAAATAACATTTATGGATAACGTTGCAAGCAACTGCACCCACATACAACATCTTCAAAAATAGCACACCGGTTCAACAGCAACAAAGAATTAACAGATTTTAAACGTAAAAAATGTGAGGGTGACATCTATGCCACCCTCACACTATCGTAATACTTAATTGTTACTTGAACTCATCCCAGCTCTTGACAGGCATCTCCTTAACGTCAATCTTGCAGAAAGCACGTATGAACGCACTGGCAAGACGGGCATTTGTTATAAGTGGTATATTGTGGTCGATAGCAGCACGACGTATGCGATAACCGTTTGTAAGCTCACGCTTTGTATGGTTCTTAGGTATATTGATGATGAGGTCGAAACGATGGTCGGCAATCATCTGCATTACGTTGTTCTCGGCATTCGGGTCTTCATCGGGCCACATTACCGGTGTTGCTGCCACTCCATGCTCATTGAGGAACTTGGCTGTACCAGAGGTTGCAAAGATATTATACCCCTTCTGCGCGAGAAGTGCTGTAGATTCGAGCAAATCGACCTTTGACTTGGCAGCACCCGAAGAAACCATTACGTTCTTTTCGGGAACGCTGTAGCCTACAGCAATCATAGCATTCAGCAATGCCTCTTCAAAGTCGTCGCCGATACATCCCACTTCGCCGGTTGACGACATGTCCACGCCCAATACAGGATCGGCCTGATGCAGACGGCTGAACGAGAACTGAGAAGCCTTGACGCCAATCCAGTCGATATCGAACGCCGACTTGTCGGGCTGACTGTACGGGGCACCGAGCATTATACGTGTAGCAGTCTCGATGAAGTTGCGCTTCAGCACCTTTGAAACAAACGGGAACGAGCGTGAAGCACGCAGATTACACTCTATAACCTTAACCTCGTTGTTCTTTGCAAGGAACTGTATATTGAAAGGACCTGATATGTTGAGCTCCTTAGCGATGCGGCGGCTGATTTTCTTTATTCTGCGTGCAGTCTCGAAGTATATCTTCTGTGCAGGGAACACAAGTGTTGCATCACCGGAGTGTACACCGGCAAACTCAACATGCTCCGAAATCGCATACTCCACAACCTCGCCGTTCTGCGCAACAGCATCGAACTCAATCTCCTTTGTCTCAATCATGAACTGTGAAACCACAACAGGGAACTCTTTTGATACGTCTGCTGCCATCTTGAGGAACTCATGCAATTCCTCTTCGTTGTAGCATACGTTCATCGCTGCACCCGAAAGCACATACGAAGGACGTACAAGTACTGGATAACCCACCTTGTCAACGAATTCCTTCATATCCTCTATGCTTGTCAGCTCCTTCCATGCCGGCTGGTCTATGCCGAGCTGGTCGAGCATTGCCGAGAACTTATGACGGTTCTCTGCACGGTCGATAGAGAGAGGAGATGTACCAAGAATGGGCACCGACTGACGATGCAGTTTCATTGCAAGATTATTAGGAATCTGTCCGCCTACAGATACAATCACACCGCCCGGCTGTTCGAGGTCAATAACATCGAGTACACGCTCAAGAGAGAGCTCGTCGAAGTAGAGACGGTCACACATGTCATAGTCGGTTGACACAGTCTCAGGATTGTAGTTTATCATTATCGACTTGTAGCCGAGCTTACGTGCTGTCTGTACCGCATTCACCGAGCACCAGTCAAACTCTACAGAGGAACCGATGCGGTATGCACCTGAGCCAAGAACTACAACCGACTTGTCGGTCTTGTAGTAGTTCACATCGTAGCCCTTGGCTCCGTATGTCATGTAGAGGTAGTTTGTCAGTTCGGGATGTTCCGAAGCGACAGTATTGATACGCTTTACTGCAGGAAGAATGCCGAGTTCCTTACGGCGCGCACGCACTGCAAGGTTTCCGGTTTCCATATTCTTCTGCTCCTTGAGGACAAAGCGCGATATCTGGAAGTCGGAGAATCCGAGCACCTTAGCCTGACGCAGAACCTCCTCAGGAAGTTCCTCAAGGGTATTGTACCCCTCAAGCACCTTCTTGTAGTCAACAATATTCTTCAGTTTGCCCAGGAACCACGGATCTATTTTAGTAAGTTCGCTTATGCGCTCTACTGTATAACCCTGTTCTAACGCCGATGCAATAGAGAAGACACGCATATCAGTAGGATTGGCAAGTTCCTCGTCAAGATTATCGAAGTGCGTATGCTCGTTGCCCACAAAGCCGTGCATTCCTTGTCCAATCATGCGGAGACCCTTCTGGATAACCTCCTCAAAACTGCGGCCGATAGACATGATTTCGCCTACCGATTTCATGCTTGAGCCAATCTGGCGTGACACTCCTGCGAACTTTGTCAAGTCCCAGCGCGGTATCTTGCAAATGAGATAATCGAGTTCCGGGGCCTTATATGCACTGTTTGGAGTACCCATTTCGCCTATCTCGTCGAGAGTATATCCCAAAGCAATCTTGGCAGCCACAAAAGCAAGAGGATAACCTGTTGCCTTTGATGCAAGAGCTGAAGAACGGCTCAGACGTGCATTCACCTCTATTACACGATAGTCATTTGTCTCGGCATTGAATGCGTACTGTATGTTGCACTCGCCGACAATACCCAAGTGACGGATAGCCTTAACGGAAATCTCCTGCATGAATTTCACCTGTTCAGGTGTGAGCGAACAGGTTGGAGCAACAACGATAGACTCGCCTGTATGTATGCCAAGCGGGTCGAAGTTCTCCATGCTTGCCACAGTGAAGCAGTGGTCATTCGCATCGCGTATAACCTCGAACTCAATCTCTTTCCAACCTTTGAGAGACTCCTCTACCAGTATCTGGTTAGAGAATGTGAACGCACTCTCGGCAAGTTCCTTGAAACTCTCTTCATCACGGCAGATACCGCTGCCCAAGCCGCCGAGAGCGTAGGCCGAACGCACCATGACCGGGAAACCAATCTTATGAGCGGCAGCAAGTGCATCTTCCATGCTCTCTACAGCCTGGCTCACCGGTGTCTTCATAGGTATCTCATCGAGTTTCTTAACAAAGAGGTCGCGGTCCTCGGTATTCATGATAGCCTCTACAGAGGTACCGAGAACCTTTACACCATATTTCTCAAGAATACCCTTCTGGTAGAGTTCTGTACCGCAGTTGAGCGCAGTCTGTCCGCCAAAAGCAAGCAGAATGCCATCGGGACGCTCTTTCTTTATTATCTCCTCGACATTATGTATATCAACCGGCAGGAAATACACCTTGTCCGCTATACCCTCCGAGGTCTGGATAGTTGCGACATTAGGGTTGATAAGCACCGACTGTATACCCTCCTCGCGGAGTGCCTTCAGCGCCTGGGAACCTGAGTAGTCGAACTCTCCTGCCTGGCCGATGCGCAGGGCACCCGAGCCGAGCAATAACACCTTTTTAAGCTTTTCTTTCATAATATATAATGTTTGTTATTTACGTGCAAGGTAAGTTTCATAGTGGTACACGAACGCTTCGTTCACAAGACGGTTACCGCCCGGTGTTGGGTACTTGCCGCTGAAGTACCAGTCGCCAAGGTGGTTGGGACATGCCGAGTGCAAGCCCTCCAGACTCTGGAACACCAGTTCTAGGTCGGCCTTCAGGTCAACCGGCTTCAGCAAGTCGGCAATCTTGCGCGAAATCTCCTCTGCCTCGAACGGGCTGTAGATAGCACGTGTGCAGTTCACCTGCTCGGCATCGGGCTTCTTCAATTCCTCAATGCAAGCACGGTATGTCTCATCGATTAAAGAACTTTTGCCGTTCTCGTACAGGAGATCAAGGGCGGCCTTGAAAGCGACAAAGTGGTCGAACTTCTCCATATCTATTCCGTAATAATCCGGGTATCGTATCTGCGGGCTCGACGAAACAACGATAATCTTCTTGGGCTCAAGACGATCAAGAATATTCAGGATATTCTGCTTCAGCGTCGTACCGCGTACAATACTATCATCAATGACAACCAAGTTGTCAACCTTCGGCTTTATAGTATCGTAAGTAATGTCATACACATATGAAGCAAGGTCGTTGCGTTTGTCGGTCGTTGAGATGAACGTACGCATCTTAATATCCTTGTTCGCAACCTTCTCCTGGCGCACCTTCTTTGTCACAATATCGTTAAGCTGCTCTGGAGTGAACTGCTTGCCCGAGTTTATCTCCTTGACCTTCCACTCATCAAGATACTCCTGCATTCCTTCGACCATGCCATAGAAAGCCATCTCGGCAGTGTTCGGAATAAACGAGAACACCGTATTGTCAAGGTCGTAATTTATTGCCTTCAGTATCTGCTCCTTGAGGTTAGAACCCAATTTCTTTCTCTCCCTGTATATATCGCCATCATTTCCGCGACTGAAGTATATGCGCTCGAAAGAACATGGGAGGAACGCCTTCTGCGGAATAATTATTTCGCTGCGTATGTCACCGCGCTTGTTCACGATGAGAGCCTCGCCCTGTTTCATCTCAAGAACCTCCTCGGCCTTAAGGTTCATGGCAGTCTGTAGCGCAGCACGCTCACTTGCAACGAGGAATATCTCGTCATTCGCATACCAGTAGGCAGTGCGCACACCCCACGGGTCGCGCATCGCAAACATCTCACCGCTGCCGGTCACACCACAGAAGACATAACCGCCGTCGAGCATAGGAGTCGAAGTGCGCAGCACATTTGCCATATCCACACGTTCTTCAATTGTATTTGTTATATCCATGCCCTCAAGACCCTCGGCCTCACAATCCTTGAAGATGCGTTCAACCTCGCGGTCGAGCCTATGGCCCATGAGTTCAAGCATAATATATGTGTCGGCATGGACACGCGGATGCTGGCCATGAGAAACCAGTTCATGGAACACATCCTCTACGTTTGTTATATGGAAATTGCCGCACAGAGCAAGATTCTTGGCTCTCCAGTTATTGCGGCGCAGGAACGGGTGAACGTACTGCATGCCGGTCTTGCCTGTTGCCGAGTAACGCAAATGCCCCATATATAGTTCACCGGCAAAGCCGAAATGACGGTAAGCATAGTCGGCATCGTTCCTCATCTCCATGGGATGCGAAGCAATATTCTTGTTGGCACAGTCGAACACCTCGGAAATGGAGCCAGCACCCTCGGCCCTTTCGCGGAACATATAATCCTCGCCGGGCGAAGCTTTAAGTTTGACACAAGAAATACCCGCGCCCTGCTGTCCACGGTTATACTGCTTGTTCATGAGCAAGAACAGTTTGTTCATACCGTATGCCCACGTACCGTATTTCTCCTGATAATAGTTCAACGGCTTGCGCAAGCGAATCATCGCAACTCCACATTCATGTAATAGAGGTTCCATAAAAAATAAAAATATTTTCCGCTAATATACA
>JAEIGA010018655.1_pt1 | contig 10575 bp, 22 predicted proteins | sample 9270691 | NCBI WGS metagenome assembly JAEIGA01 (sample SAMN17057246, study PRJNA624740) | gut metagenome | biome: biome; isolation source: fecal sample | host: Bos grunniens | place: China: Xizang | collected 2019
AACCTTCACCGGATAATCTACTAACAACATCACACCATGAAGCGCAAAGTCATCAACGTCATCGCCACGATCGCAGTCATCGCCGGCATCATCATCGGAGCCGTCTGCCACGGCATCCTCGCCTTCCTCGGGGCGCTCGCCCTCGCCTGGGCCGGCGGCGTCACCCTCATCAACGGCAACACCGACTGGATATGGTACGTATAACGATGTACTACGCCACGGTCCGCAACGCCTACTGCCCGCCCGACTCCCGGTCCCGCGTCTCCGCCCGCACACGCGAGGAGCTCTGGACCAAGATCCTGGACGGCCAGCGCGACGGACTCTACGGCGACGTCATCCACACCTGGGAGGAGCCGGGCTACGACCCGGAGGAGTGGGCGGCCGAGCAGGCCGAGCTCCGCCGGATCCGGCTCACCACCTGCGTCATGCCACCGGAGTCCGACCTCCGCCTGCTCTCCTGGGCCAAGCACCTCGAGCCCGAGCGGTACACCGAGATCGAGCCCTCCGCAGGCTCCTGGAAGATGACCCGCATCCGCCTCAACATCATCCGGAACGACAAGCTCAACGAGCTCATCCGGGCAGGCTGGGCCGGCAAAACATAAACGCCGCGAGGCGCACCGGGCCGATCGGATTTTCTCATTGAATGGATGATTTAGGTTTAGTATTGTTTCCAGGGGCGGGAGGCCCGGCGCTCCTGGTTTTTCAAGAGAGAGACAAGCCGCGCAGTCAAGCTCTTTCCATAGCACCCTCCGCAGTCATCTGCGCGCCACGCGGGGGTCTTTCCGCAAGGAAGGAAATGCTTTTCATAAGTATGTGACATCCGGGAATAGACCGGAGCGCCGGCTATCGAAGCAAGCGGGCCGGCGCACAAGCTGGGGCGGTGTGACGGTCACAACGCCCGGACCCGGAGCGCGATGCGCGTGTAGGTGAAACCTCCGGGGAGCGAGGAGATGCCGGTCCGAATCCGGCCCCCAGCTCAAGAAAAAAGCCGCACGGACACGGGGTCCAATGCGGCACAACATCACAACCACAAAGATATGGCAAATTCTGCACAAAAACAAGACACCCAGGGCACGGCCGTCAACAACCTCGGCCTCTGGGAGTTCATGAGGGGAGTCCCGGAGACGGCGCGCCGCCGGATCCAGGGGGGCCACCTCAACGGCAAGACCGACATCAACCCGGTCTGGAGGATCAAGATGCTGACCGAGGCCTTCGGGGTCTGCGGCTTCGGCTGGACCTGGAAGGAGGTCGAGCGCTGGACCAACGAGTGCGCCGGCGAGGTCGGCGCCTTCGTCAAGGGCGAGCTCCGCGTCAAGCTGGGCGGCACCTGGTCGGAGCCCATCGAGGGGACCGGCGGGTCGAAGCTCTGCGGCAAGGGCCGCGGGGAAGGCATCAACGACGAGGCCTGGAAGATGGCCACGACGGACGCGATCTCGGTCGCCTGCAAGTCGCTCGGCATGGCCGCCGACATCTACTACGAGAAGGACGCCGCGTGGGGCTCCAAGTATGACCCGCGAGAAACGGCCGCAGGAGCGCCGCGCAGCTCCGCGCCGGGCGGATATGGCCCCGGCCCGGTCTACGCCTCCAACGGCCAGCCCTACCAGGGTCAGCAGCTGCCCCGCAACCCGAGCAAGGTCTGCGAGGTCGTGGACGTCCAGAAGGGACGCGCCCGCCGGCTCATCGCCGAGCTCGCCAGGTACGACTACGACGACCCGCAAAGCTGGGCCGCCGGCCTCGCCTGGCTGCGCAACGAAGTCGTCCTGCGCGAGGGCGCCGAGGCGCTCATCGTCCAGCTCGCCATCGAGGCGCGCAACAATGCGCAACAGCAGATAGTTAACAATGTCTTCCGAAAGTAACGGTTGAGGTATGAGAAACGACGACTATATCGTGATCCAGGGCTGGATGCTCGACTTGGATCTCACCGAAAAGCAGCTGCGCCTCTACGCCATCATCTGGGGCTATTCCAGGGATGGCCGCAGCCGTATGCGCGCCACCGCGAAGCACCTGGGAGAGTGGATCAAATGCACGGAGCGGACGGCGAAGCGGCTGATCAATTCTCTGGAGGATTTGGGCCTGGTTGCTCACGAAGTCGTGGCCACCGCGAAGGGACGGATCTCGGAGTTTTGGGCCATCCCGCCGGAGGCTGCAGAAGCCACTCCAAGCGGAGCGAAAACCAAGATCAAATGGAGCGGGAAAAAGTCCAGGAAACGCGGGGGGGATAGGGACACGGATGTCCCGACCCCATCGGGACACGTATGTCCCGACCCATCGGGACACGTATGTCCCGACCCCATAGTAGATAGTAATAATATACTACCAGTATCCCATACAAAAACTAACAACAAAAACTCGCGCGAAGACGCGCCTGCTGCTTCTGCTCCTTTTGTCCCGCCGACGGTTGAGGAGGTGACGGCCTACGCCGAGGCCCAGGGCTTCGCGGATCCTGCCGGTTTCGCCGACTACTATGTCCGCTACCAGACGGAGGCCGGCTGGATGACCGGCAAGGGATCCAAGCGTCACCAGATCACCAACTGGAAGCTCAACGTCGTCCAGTGGTCTCAATATCGAAAGAACCAGGTATTCTCACAACCCGAGCGCGCGACGGCGCAGCCGCGCAAGCAGGCCCGCCTGCTCACCCCGGAAGAGTTCAACAGCCTATTCGATTAGCCATGAAGGAAACCAAACAAACACCGGTCGGGATCCTCGACATCTCCTTCCCGGAGACCTACGACATCGAGCGCCAGGTCCTCGCCGACGTGGTGACCGCACCCGAGACGATGGGCGACGTCTTCCCGCTCCTCCACCCGGACTTCTTCACCAGCCCCGAGCGTCGCGGCATCTGGGAGACCATCGTCGAGCAATATGACCGCGGGCGTGACTTCGGCCTCGCCACCCTGGCCCAGCTCATCGGGGAGCCTTTCATGCGTGAAGTGCTGCCGAAGACCTCGCGCATGGCGACGACCACCGAAGCCATCGAACACGCCAGCCTGCTCCGCACCGGAGCCGCGCGCCGTCGCGTCTACATCGCCGGGGCGGAGATCATCCGCAAGTCCGCCGACCCCTCCAGCTCGGAGCTCGACCTCCTCTCGGCCGCCGAGGGCTTCGCTGCCCAGGTGGAAGGGCCCGCGCCGGTCCTCAACGAGCTCTCCATCGCCGAGGCGATCCAGGGCGTCCGGAAGGAAGTCCAGGACACGCAGCGCGCGGCTGCAGAGGGCCGGGCCGTCCGGATCCCCTCCGGCTTCGAGACCCTGGACCGCGCCATCAACAACGGCTTCAAGCCTGGCCAGCTGGTCGTGCTCGCCGCCCGGCCCAACGTGGGCAAGACGTCCGTCATGCTGCACCTCGCCAAGAACGCCGCCCGCGCCGGCTTCCCGGTCTACATCTCCACCCTGGAGATGACCGGCACCGAGCTCGGCGAGAAGTTCATCTACAGCACCGGGAACATCCGCCCCGCGGAGATCGCCTACGGCAACGTGGACTGGACCAAGTTCGACGACGCAGCCAGCGAGCTCTCCGGCCTTCCCATCTGGATCAACCAGTTCAGCCGGACCCTCGACGAGATCGTCGCCCGCATCACGCAGGCGGTCAAGCGCGGCGCCTGCCGCATCGCCATGATCGACTACCTCGGCCTCGTCCAGGACACCAACAACCTCGGCGGAGGAGCGAAGCTGTACCAGATCATCGCCAAGATCACCGGCACCCTGAAGGCCGTGGCCAAGCGGCTCGGCATCCCCATCCTGCTGCTCTGCCAGCTCAACCGGGAGCAGGTGCGCGACAAGCGCTCCCCGGAGCTCTACGACCTTCGGGACTCCGGCTCCATCGAGCAGGACGCCGACATCGTCATCATGCTCGAGGACGAGTGGCGCGACAACGGCGTCTGCATCACCGCCTGGCTCCGGAAGAACCGCGGCGGCCGCAGACGTGGCGCGCGCGGTGGTGACCTCGGCTTCATCCTCATACCCAACGAGACCTACTCGGCCTTCCAGGAGGGCGGCGTCATCAACGAGGACGACGACACATCTGGACCGAAGCGCAAGCTCCTGGGCGCCACCTACGGGACAACACACGCCGCAAACACGGATCCGGTCCAGGACGATCCGGACCTGCCATTTTAACCACATAGGGAAATGAACATGAACCAGAAGCAAAACATCCAGGTCGGGGACTGGACCATAGAGCCGGACGGCACCATGGTCCACGAATCTCCCGCATACGACATCGAGGGCAGAAGGCTCACCGAGACCAACTGGATCGCGCACATGGCGCAGAAGAACTGGGTCAACTTGCGGATCTTCGTGCGGGCCTACTTCATGGCCTGCCAGGTCCGGGGCATCAAGACTGTAACCGTCAAGACCACCTTCGTATGACAGCCTTGAAAATCATCGGAGCAATCCTCGCCGCCGTGGTGCTCATCCTCGGCGCCCTGATCGTCGTCTCCATCATGATCGCCGTCGACATCACCCGCGAGGAGGAGGGGAGGGAATGAAGCCCCGCCGCATCGAGCTCGCCGGCCAGCGCTTCGGCCGCCTCACCGTCCTGGAGTACGTCGGGCTCAACGACCAGTACGTCGCCCGCTGGCGCTGCCGCTGCGACTGCGGGACCGTCTGCATCGTCAACAGCACCGACCTCCGGGGCGGGAAGACCCGCAGCTGCGGCTGCCTCCGCAACGAGATCTCCCGCTCCCATCTCCCCGCCGCGCATGCAGGCTGCCGCCGGCCCACCACCGTGGAAGCCCCGGACGGAATCCGCCACCTCTTCGCCTCGCAGACCGAGGTCGCCGCGTGGCTGGGATGCAGCCAGGCCACCGTCCACCGGTGCCGCGTCTCCGGCAAGCCCTTCAACGGTCACTTAATCACCGCAATGATATGAAATTGAAACACACACAAGCCAAAAAGGCCAACCGCTACTGCGAGCGCCGTCCACACGCAACCACCGACCCCGTCTGGCTCCGCCGCGTCCGCGGCATCTACGGGGCAGACTGCAACGCCTTCGACGTCCGTCACCCGAGGCTCGCCGGAATCGTCAAACGCATGGAGCAAGGCCAGAAGGCTGCCGCCGTATGATCCACATCGGTATTGACACCGGCCGGAACACCGGCTTCGCAGTATGGGACGGGTCCCGCTTCCTGGAACTCGACACCAAGACCATATCGTCGGCACTCCTGGAGGTCCGGCGGTATGCCGCGAATTTTGGCCGCGAGAACATCACCGTCTACATCGAGGACGCCAGGCTCCGCACCTGGATCCCGCGCGAGAAATCGCTGTCCGAGTTCAAGGGCCGCGCCCAGGGCGCCGGCTCCGTCAAGCGGGACGCCACCATCTGGGAGGACTACTGTGCAGAGGATGAAATCCGGCTGGTGAAGGTCCCGCCCAAGTATAACACGACCAAGCTCAGCGCCGTGGTCTTCGCCCGGATCACCGGCTACAAGGGCCGCACCTCCGAGCACGCCCGCGACGCCGCGATGCTGGTCTTCGGGAAATGATAACACAACCCAAAAACATCACACAAATGAAACCGCAAAGAAACTACCCCATCTTCAAGGCCGACATGGTCCAGCTCAGCAGCATCGCCACGGCCCTGAACAAGCGCACCGGCGCCAACGTGACCAACTACGACCTCCGGAACCTCTGCCGCCGCCTCGACTTCTCTCCGGTCAGGGTCAACGAGAAGACGCACGAATCCTTCGTCCCGAAGCTCCAGGCCTACGGACTCTACGACGCAGCCCTCGCCCAGATCGTGACGGAAAGGTCCGCCCCGGCGCCCGCACCCGCGTCTTCCCCTTCTCTCCACTCCGCCACCGACGACCAGCTCTTCGCCGAGCTCCGCCGCCGCGGCTTCACCGGCACCATCAAGCCCGCCGCCAAAACGATCCAGCTATGATAGTACAGATTATCGTCGGCATCGTACTCGTTTACTGCGTCCTCTCTTTGGTCGGCTTCATTTTCGACGAAATTATCCACCTCAATGATGATTAGCCCGCTATGACAATCCACCACGACAAACCCGTCGGCGTCGACATCTTCTTCCGTGAGATCTTCGCCGGTGACACCGTCCGCGACCAGGACGGCAAGGAGTACACCATCGACGAGCGCGGCTGGGCCCGCCCCTTCGACGGCAGCGCCGGCTGCGGCTTCAAGCGCCTGAAGGAGCCCGTCTTCGTCAAGGCCGCCGACAAACCGGAAGCCCCGGCCAAGTTCCAGGAGAAGGACGGCAAGGTCGGGCCGGTCGTCCCGGTCGACGTCCCCAAACCCGCACCGGCCCCCGAGTACCGGGAAGGCCCGGCGCCGCACCGCGGCGGCCGCACCAACAAGTCCGGCTTCTCGCAGCTGGGCAACCTCTCCGCCCGCCTGGGCCTCACCGTCACCGAGGCCCGGAAGATCTGCGAGGACGCCGGCATCGAGGTCGTCTCCTACGGAAAGAACCACAAGGCCCACGTCCGGGTCGAGGACATGCCGAAGGTCCGGGAACTGCTGACGAAGGCGTCCGGCCGAGAGCCTGCACCGTCTCCGGGCAACAACGGAAACCACCGGCCCAACACCACCGGCTTCTCCTCCTTCACCAACCTGGCGCGCGGCCTTCACGCTAAGGCCTGGGAGCTGCGCGACTTCGCCAAGGCGCACGACATCGTCATCGTGCGGCCGGACAAGCCACACAGCAACGACGGGATCTACAAGGAGGACGAGGTGCGCTTCCGGGAGCTCTGGGCGGTCGAGCACGGCTCACCGGCTCCGGCCCCAGCTCCGGCTCCAGTCTCGGCTCCGGAAGATGACCTGCATCGCCCGATCCTTGGGACAACGGACATAAAGAAGGTCTGGACGAAGTTCGACGCCTTTCTAATCCTGGAAGATAAAGATCTCGCCGACGAGCTCCGCCGCCGGGGCTACGAGGTCATCGCCATCAAACACGTCGAGCTATGACCAACGGCCGCTACATCGACATCGAGAACGAGGTCCTGCGGAACCGACACAAGGAGCTGCAGGCCTCGCTCCTCAACCTCTGCGACACCGTCGAGCGCTACACCAACGGCGCCGCGCTCCGCTCCGAACTGCTCAACACCGTAAACGCCGCAAGGCTCACAGCCCAGGGGAGGGGCGCTCCGGGGATGAAATGACCAGGAACGAGATCGTCGAGCAGATCGCCCGCGAGAAGCGGGTGGAGAACTTCATCCGGAACGTGGCGAGGACTTCCCGCCTCGCTCCGGATCTCCAGGATCTTGCGCAGATGGTCTACCTCGCCCTGCTCACCTACGACGAGGACAAGATCCTCGACCTCTGGAACAACGACGAGCTCGGCTTCTTCATCGCCCGCGTCGTCCTCACCCAGTATCGCTCCACCGACTCCCCCTGGAGGGACGAGATCCACCACCTCGGCTTCCGGCACCACGGAGCCATCCACGGACCCATCGACAACGTCAAGGACAAGATATGACAACCCACACACCGCACCAGATCATCGTCCGCGAGTTCCGCGACATCCGCAGGGACTACGACTTCGACCCGTCCATCTTCAACGACGAGGAAGAGAAGATCCGCCGCGTCAAGCAGGTCATCATGACCGAGATCGACCCGGTCGACCGCGTGCTCTTCCTCATGTACACGGACTGCGGGAGCCTCCGCAAGCTGGGCGCGCACTTCGGCGTCAGCCACACCACCCTGGCCAAGGAGATCCGACGCATCAAGCAGGAAATCATCGACAAGCTATGACCATCTACGCCCAGCTCCCCATCGTCGCCCTGATCGTCGTCTACGTCGTCGACGTCTCCGGCTTCACCGACTCCTGGCGTGCGCTTCTCGCCAGGATCCTCCGCATCCAGCCCGAACACCTCCGGCCCCTCAAGCCCTTCGACTGCGGCCTCTGCATGACGTGGTGGGCCTGCCTCATCTACCCGCTCTTCGCCGGCGGCTTCAGCCTCCTCACCGTCGCCGAGGCTGCCCTCCTCAGCAACCTCTCGATTCCAATCGGCCAGGTTTTGGTATTTCTCCGAGAAGCCCTGGCCAAGATCATCGACATAATAACGCCAAAGATATGAACTTCACAAACGAACAATTCGACGCCCTGGCTCCCTTCGAGCCCAAGTTCACGACCCTCGTCCGGTCGCACTATGTCAGCTACGTCGGCTTCCAGAACGCCAGACGCATCGACGCCATCCTCAAGGAGGCCGGTCTGCAGCCCGCCGCCGCCCGCACCAACTACGCCTGCGCCGACTGCGTGAAGCGCCTGGTCCTGAAGGCCGCGACCGCCTGGTTCGAGGACCGCGACGCACGCATCGCCGCCGCCCAGGAGAAGGAGGCCGCCCAGGCCACCGCCGAGCCCGCCAGCGCCCCGTCAACACCGAAGGCGGACCCGACACCCGCCAAGACCCCAAAGGCCGCCAAATCGGCCCCGAAATCGAAAACCGCCAAGAAATGAAAATATCAACCATACTCGACAAAGCGGAACAGATCCGCTCACTCCACTGGATGGAGGACATCGCGTCCCAATATGAGCGCGGTGCGGCGCTCCTGAAGGACTCTTCCTTTGAAGTCGGGATCATCACGATCTGCGGCCACGGGGACGCGACGAAGATCTCCATCAATCCGCACCATCCGATCTCATCCACCGCCGTCCGGAACTCCCTTCTGGATGCCGCGCGCAAGATACGCCTGGATGCCGAGGACCTCAAACGAAAAATCGAAAGCGAATGAAACGAACCAAGATCACCCGCGTGGCCGTCGACCGGCTGCGCCTCAATGAAGGGCAGCTCCCCTGGCTGCCCAAGAACCCCCGCTCCTGGACGCAGACCGACATCGACCGCATGGTCAAGTCCATCGACGAAGACCCCGACTTCGCTGAGGTCCGGCCCGTCCTCGCCGTCCCCGGGGAAGGCAAGGAGCTCATCGTCTTCGCTCACAACCTGCTGACCAAGGCCGCCATGGTCCGGGGCGACCGCGACCTCCCCGTCGCCGTCTTCGAGCCCGAGACCCAGGAAGACCAGGAGACCATCCGCCGGCTCGCCCTGAAGGACAACGGCTCCTTCGGATCCTGGGACACCGACATCCTCGCCAACGACTGGGACGCGGAGCCCTGGCAGCTGGAAGCCTGGGGCGTCCCCGAGTGGATCACCGGCGGAGCGGGGAAGGAGACCGGCAACGGCGCCAGCAGCAGCACGCCCACCAAGTCCGCCAAGGAGGACGAGGACTTCGACCCCAACGCGGGGATCCTCGTCCGGTGCAAGCCCGGCGACGTCTGGCAGCTCGGAGACCACCGGTTGATGTGTGGCGATAGTATTGATTTACAACAAGTTACAACCCTTATGGGGGGGGTATTAGCTGATATGGTCTTCACGGATCCTCCCTACGGTGTCGCAATCGGCAGCAAGAACGCCGCTCTCGAAGCGGCGGGCGCCGCTCATGGCAGAATAACCGAGGATATCACCAACGACACCCTCGCGCCCGACGAGCTCTACAAGGTCCTGCTGCCGGCCTTCGAGAACCTGCGCAAGTCCTGCAAGGAGGACGCCACCTACTTCGTCTGCGCACCTCCGGGTGGAGACGTCGGCCTGATGATGATGATGATGATGATGGCAGACGCCGGCCTCCGGCCCCGCCACCAGATCGTCTGGAATAAATCGTCCGCCACCTTCTCGCTGGGCCGGCTGGACTACGACTACAAGCACGAGGCGATACTCTACACCTGGACCAAGAAACACCACAACTACCGGATCTCTCCCTTCCGGACCTCCGTCTGGGACATCGAGAAGCCGCGCCGGTGCGACCTGCACCCCACGATGAAGCCGGTGGAGCTCGTCTCCGCCGCGATGCAGGACGGATCCAGGGAAGGGGACATCGTGCTGGACCTCTTCGGCGGGTCCGGGACCACCATCGTCGCTGCCGAGCAGCTGGGCCGCAAGGCCCGGGTGATGGAGATCGACCCGCACTACTGCGACGTGATCCTCTCCCGCTGGGAGCAACTCACCGGCCGCGAGGCCATCAAACTCAACTGATATGAAAATCGACAAACAAGCTGCCATCGTAGCCGCCTCCGTCTGCGTCGGCGTTGTCGGTCTCGCCGTCCTGATCGCCTGGAGCGCAGGGCCCGGGCCCGACTGGATCTGGGAGACCATCCTCGGCGGGGGCGCCCTCGCCGTCTTGTTCTACGCCGTCTACGTTTTAATCTCCACCAGATGAGACTCACATTCCCACGAACCGCAGAACTGGAAGAGGTCGTCGCCGAGCTGGAAAAGCTCGACGGCGGTCCCGGCGACAAGGTCCTCGCTGCAAAGTACCCCGACGGATCCTACCGCGTCATAGGGCGCGTCGTCAAGGATCCCGACTGCCCGCAGGAGGACTTCGACGCCTTCCTCGACCAGCTCGCCAAAATCTACATGCCATGAAACTCACACCCGCCAAGATCAAGGAGTGCGCCGCCTGGGTCGAGAAGCACGGACTGCACCCGCAGCCCTGCGGGGCCTCCGTCGGTGACTTCTGCAAGGCCATGGGCATCGGCGAGCGAACCGCCTACCGCTGGTTCAAGCTGGCAGAAATGGCAGACGCCCTTAACGCGGCCCGCGACAAGTACGCCGCCAAGATCGTCTTC
>JAEIGA010018656.1_pt1 | contig 10575 bp, 5 predicted proteins | sample 9270691 | NCBI WGS metagenome assembly JAEIGA01 (sample SAMN17057246, study PRJNA624740) | gut metagenome | biome: biome; isolation source: fecal sample | host: Bos grunniens | place: China: Xizang | collected 2019
ATTCCAACCCTGAACCATCGCGCTGATCTCAATCTCTTCCGGTCCATATACCCTGATGTAGAAGTCATATCCATATCCTGCCTCAAATGCTGTCACAGGTATCTTGTTGCCCTGCTCGTCCTTCCTGTCCACGTCCGAAGCCTTGGCTGTGAACTTGTAGCTTTCGAGAGCTACGCCCTGCTTGTCCTGCATATGGACTGAAATCTCGATCTCTTCCATGTCAGGAGCCACCATGATGCATGCTCCTTCTCCGCCAAGAGATGCGTTTTCTGAGTTTTGTGTGACTTCTGTCACAGGAAGAGTCTGATTATCAGCAGACTTGAGGGTAAGAGTCACTGCTGAAGCCTCAGGATCAGCGGTGAAACCTATCTCCGGACCAGTCACTTCCAGCGTTCCCTGGTTCACGCTCTTCACCTCGACTCCTGTAATGCTGACATTACCATACTTTTCACCCATTCCTTTCACGATGAAGTTCATACGGGCGAGGGCATGGTTGAACAGAAGGGTCGGATGGACCTCACGACGTGCTGCCCAGGCGCTGTAAACTTCCGCCTCAGTTGCCTCTGTATTGCCGGATGCGGCAATGTCCTTTGCCTTGTCTGTGGTCGCATACATAATGTCGTTGCTGCCGTCGAAAGTCACCTTATAGCTGTATGTGTCGCCGTCGACGGTCTTGTCGCCCGCAACGGCTCCGCCGAGATGATAACCATAGAAATCATATACATAACCCTCTGTATAATAGTACGGACTATTCTTTGTCTCGTCATAATACACCTCCAGACTGGCAGAGACTCCGGATTCAGCCACAGTCTGATAATCCACGATGTTCGTCGCATCGGTAAAATCATATACCCCCGTTCCGACGGCAGTGCCGCGCTTGCGCTTCAGACCGAAGACATTGAGCTGGCTGTCGTTCCACTTCTCTAGACCGGCCTTGGTCTTCACATAAGAAGGGTCACCGGCAGAAAGACGGATCGCAACAGGTGCATCATCGTCTTTTACAGGGTTGTTGCCGTTGATGTCTTTCTTCTGACAGCCGAATGCCAGAGCTGTGCATAGCAAAATAGGTAGAATATGCTTCATATAGTATCCGAAAATCTAATATCAAGCAAATTTCGCAAGAAAAATCCTCAAAAACAATATCCCTCCATCCGGTACATCTGCCGGATGGAGGGATAGCGTTGTTTATAGGAATAAATGCTTACTCGGTAACTCTTGTGAATGTGAAGTAAAGGTCATAGTAGAATGAAAAGTCTCCCCACATTTCCATCATTGACCAGAACTCGTAAGAGAATGTAAAGAAATCAGTCGGAACGTAATCAGCGATGAAGACATTGAGAGTGTTCTTGTCCTCGCTAAGGTTTACAAGTATCTTGGCTGCCCTTTCCTCAGGTGTTGTAGAACTGTAAGTAACGTTAGCGTTTGAAAGGTCGATCTCAACAACATCATACTCTTTACCCATCTCTGTTTCGCCAGGATAGAAATACCATGCATATTTCTTAGGAGTAAAGCCAGAAACCTCGCATTTCTTGAAGTAGTTAAGGATTGCTCCTGTTCCTGTAGGCTCGAGTGTCTGCTTGCCGTCCTCATATTTGAACTCAAGCACGTCAGAAGATGTACCGGTAGGGAAGCCGAAGATATCGATACCTGTGAATTCTTCATTGAATCCGCCGTCACCTACTTCCTCGAGCAATGCTCCGAGTGTCCAGCAGTCTGCTTCAGGGTCATCAAGAATAGGTGTGCTTGCATATGCCCACTTACCTACCAGGTCAAGGAAGATAAGCTGCTTGGTGATGACAGCCTTGGTAGAGGCGTTTACACCAGCGCTGAATCTTTCACCATAAGCATTTGCAACAGCAGTTTCATCGAGCTTGATGATGACTTCCTTTGCTCCCTCAGCAAGCTTTGACTTGAGAGTGATCTTTGCGCTCTTGGATCCCTTTGCGAATACGAATGCAGTAGCACCGTCCTTTACTTCATAGTCAGCAGCGGTTGCTGTTGATGCTGCGTCAATTGTAAATGGAAGAACGATCTCTCCACCTGCAACGAAGTTTGCTCCTGATGTCTCACCGATGAGGTTAAGCACGATGTCAACTTCGTCAACAAGCTTTGTTTCCTTCTGTGCGAAGCTGTATGCGATCTTTTCCTTTGAACCTACTGCAACGATTGTTGAAGCAAAGTCACCTGCAATGTATCCTGCAGGAAGTGTAAGCGCCAGATTGATGTTGAGACTGCTTCCCACGTTGTTCTTAGGGCTGATTGTTATCTCACCTGAAGTCTCTCCTGCCTTGATTGTGAATGACTCAGCAGAAAGTTCATAGTCTGATCCCTTTACAGCTGTTCCGCTTGCAGTGAATCCTACTGTGAGGTCAGCTGCAGGAGCCTCGCTGGCTACCACTTTCACCTTTACAGCTTCATCTGCGCCCATTACATAATTGCCGCTTTCAAAAGAAAGTTCCGGCTTCGGGTCTTTCTGGCAAGAGCACACTACAAGTGCTGCACATGCCAACATTGAAATGATTCTTTTCATGGTACTTTGTGTTTAGATAATTAATAGTTTTAACTGTTGATTGCGTTTTCATATTCCATTCTCAGCTCAAGAAGTCTGTCGATCTCATCCTGAGATGGCTTTTCCGGATATGGCAGGGCATACTGCAAGGATGCATCGGTCTTTGGCGGAAGAGGGTCATATTGTCCTCCGCAAGCCGAAACTGCCATCAGAACAGCAAAAGCTGTCAAAAATTTACAGATATTCTTCATAGCCTTCGTTCTGTTTGAGATAATCCTTAAGTTCAACGTCATCCTTGTTTATCGGGAATGTGTACATATATTTCTTCGTTGTATATTTCTGCCAGATGCCGATCTGGTCTGTAATTATGCTGAATTCCGGTCCTCCGTTTCTTTTCAGTTCAAACCATCTGTCTCCTTCAAGGCACATTTCCATACGTCTTTCGTTGAGGATTGCCTGAGTAAGGGCTGTAAGAGGCTTTCCGAGTGCATCTTCCTTGATCAGTGAAGTTTCATCTACAGGAGGAAGAGATTCCATGGTGTACGGAGTATAGCCTTCAATTCTGTTGTATCTCAGATTGTTCAGGATATCCAGTGCCAGCTGGCCTTGTTCCAGATGGGCCTGACATTCAGCCATCATAAGGTGGATTTCTGCGGAACTGACCTTGCCGAACGGCTCTTTCTTGACCTTTCTTTTGGATGTGAAGAAGGATGTGTACCGGATATCCTTTTCATTATATGGCGAATATAGTCTTATAAGGCTTCCGCTTACAGGACGGCTCATCATGTCCGACAAGGCCTGTCCCCTTATGCTTGCAGAAGACGAATTGTTGTTGTTTATCCTGTTTCTTACAATTATGCCCTTTCCCTTCCCGAACTCGGAATTGATTTCGGCCTCATATTCTTCTCTTGAAGTCAAAGGGAATTTTACAGCAAGTTCCTCGCAGATGTCCAGTGCGTCTTCCCATTCCTCTATCCAGAAAAGTGCCTTGGCAAGATAAGCTTTGGCTATGTCTGCCGTAAACATGTATTTGTCATCAGTGATGCCATATGAAACCGCTTCCTTCAAGGTAGATACGACGAAGGATCCTGTGGTCTTGAGGCTTGACCGTTCGGGAGTGTAATCGACATCGAACTTGTCGATGATGCACAAACCAAGGTCCTGACCTGCTGTAGCAGGGTCATAGGCCTTGCAGTAATTCCTCATGAGGTTATAATAGCATATGCCCTTGATTGTGGTACATGCGGCTATAAGCTGTCTCGAGTGTTCGCTTGACTTCCCTTCCATTGCGCCGATGATGATGTTGCAGTCCTTGATGACGGCATACCAGTCCTTGTAAAGACTGTAATTCTTGTTGAAGTCGGTACCGGCATAAATAGGAAGATTGCCGACATTGATGTTTGCATCAAGGTCGTCAGCATAAGCTTCATATTTGGATATGAGCTCTGCATTGCTGATTACCTGATCGTAAGCACCGGATTCGATGTTGTTCAATCTGTAATTGAGTACAGCTGCGTACTCTTCCTCTGTCTTAGGCAGAATCTTTCCCTGAGGCTTGACATTCAGGAAGTTCTGGCAACTCGATAGAAGAAGAGCCAATACAATTATATATGCTTGTCTTGAAGTTGTCATCATTAAATTTGTTTAGAAACCAAGGTTCAGTCCGAACATTACAGATCTGCTGACAGGATATACGGCTCCCGGCGTTTCAGGGTCCAGACCATCGTAATTGGTGATGGTGAAGAAGTTGTTCAGCGACAGGTTTACCTTCAGGCTGCTCATCTTCATCTTTTTAGTCAGTTTTTCAGGGAAAGAATATGACAGGATGATATTCTTTATTCTAAGGTAAGAGTTGTCCTTGACATATGCTCCCTTTATGATGTTAGGGTCTGTAGGGTTCCTTTGAGAGAACTGTTCTGTTGTTGCAAATGCGTCGTAGATTCTCGGGTATCTGGCGTCAGTGTTCTCCGGAGTCCACCTGTCTGTCCTGTCCCGTGTGACGTTGAAATGGTTCGAGTAGAGGTCGCTGAAATAAGTCTGAGGCACTTCTGCCTTGGCTCCGATCTTATATACTGTGCTCCATGATCCCGGAGGGGCAAGCTGTTCGAAAGTCTTCGAACCCCATGACAGCGCTCCGAAACAGCTTAGGGACAGACCTTTCCATGAAATGCTCAAGTTGAATCCTCCTGTAAACGGTGCTGCTGTCGTTCCAAGATAATACCTGTAGTTGTCTGCTACCTGATAATCCTTCACATCCGAAATTGATGCATCCGGTCTTAACTTATACTGGTACAGTCCTTCGTGATTCAAACCGTCCAGCTTGCCTATGAACAACGCATCAGTCGGGTAACCTTCCCAGTATCTGGTGCTTGCGGTAAGCTTGTCAGGGCTATCGTATTTAAGGACTTTGTTGATGTTGTACGAAAGGTTGAAGGATGCATTCATACGGAAGTCGCGGATATCCAGGATCTTTCCGTTAAGAGTGAATTCTATACCTTTGTTCAGGATATCTGCAGAATTGAACTTCTGATATGTGTAGCCCGTAGTGCTCGGTATTTTTGAGGATACCACTACATCTGTACTATGTCGCATGTAACCTTCGACGATACCGGACAGTCTGTCACCGAACATTCCGAAATCAAGAGAGATCTTGTAATCCTGGGCCTTTTCCCATGTAAGGTTAGGGTTCGGTGCTCCGGAGAATGTAGCCATCGGAAGGGTTTCATCCCCGTGTCTTCTGTATTGCTGGTCCCAATAACTCATGACCAGCTGCGGGCTTACTCCGTTGTTGATGTTGCCGGTATATCCTGTTGCCACCCTAAGCGTAAGGCGGTCAAGGACATTCCTGCTCCAGTTCATGAATGGTTCTTCTGCAACATGCCATGCAGCTCCTGCCGACCATGTCGGGTTGAACTGCTTGGCACTTCCGAAGTACGAACTTCCGTCCATTCTGAACGAACCGTTGATGATATATCTGTTCAGGATGAAGTAGTCGGCTGAAGCATAGAAAGAAGCGTAACGGCTTTTTGAATAGAACTCCCCGCTCAGCTGTTCCACTTCCCTGAGCCATGACTCAAGCTGAGATGCTCCTGAAGGAGGCTGAGGCATCGATGTCGTGTTTGTGTTCGCATCGTAGTTAAGTCTCTTGGAGTACAATGTCTTTGAATCTTCAGCTCGGATTTCGGAACCGGCAATCACCTGAAGCTGATGCGCATCCGAGAAACTTTCGTTGAACTCAAGATGTCCTCTGAGCATATAGGCATTCTTGTTATAAGAATTCTGTATAATGGATCCGTAGCAGCTGTTCTTGTACATCTTGTCATAGTCAAGCTGGTTTTCCCATGCTGCATAGGTATCCTTGAGGTTGATCTTTTCTGTTCTGTTGCTTCCGAACGAATATGATGCAAGTCCTACAAATTTCAGAGACTTGAATATCTTTATGTCAATACCCGCCCTGGCGGTTGTAGCATTGTTGATTGTTTCGTTTGATGTCTGGTCCAGCTCTCTCATGACGTTGTATCCTCTGTCATATACTGGAATTACGCTGGAACCGTTTATGAGTCCGAGGTTATACCATGTTTCATCTGCCCTGTACGAACCGTCTGGGTTATACGGGGCTTCGTAAGGGTTTGCATAGTAGGCATAATGGAACGGGTCGACTGAAGAAAGGTTCGGTGACATACTTCCCTGCATGGAGAAATCAAGTCCGAAATCCAGTTTTACCGATTTGTTCGGAGTCATGGTGAAATTGGACTTTATGTTGTACCTGTCGTACGAGTCCTTTATGAGAAGTCCTGCGTCATGATTGTATCCGAGAGCCACATAGTAATTATACAGCTGGCCTCCGCCACTGAGGCTGATGTGGTGGTTTGTGGAAACAGAATTCCTGAATATGAGTCCGAACCAGTCTGTCGTGTTCTTTGCGAGTTCCGCGAGGTATTCGTCCTGTCTTGCCTTGTCTCCTGCCATTTCAGCAAACCGGCCATATCCGGAACGTACCATACCTACGATTCCTACTAAAGGATATTCTTTCCCCATCGCCATCGCCGGTGCTGAGAATTCATCCCACAACTCCTGCTCCCATGCGATCTTCTCTGCCGAATTCATGAGGTTGCCGTCTCTTTCCGGAGCCATGATTACGGAAACATTTCCGGAGTAATTCACTCTCATAGGTCCCTCACGGCCTCTTTTAGTCGTGATGACGATCACACCGTTGGCCGCTCTGGATCCGTAAATTGCGGCTGCAGATGCGTCCTTGAGGATGGAGATGTTTTCGATGTCGTTAGGGTTGATGTCGCCGACGCCGTTTATGAACAGATCTTCTATTCCACCGGTCTTCAGCTGGCTGTCATATACCTGCGGCAGTTCTCCCTGAAGAGGCACTCCGTCCACAACCCATAATGGGGATGCGTCTCCGGTAAGGGTGCTTTGGCCTCTGATGCGGATTTCCTGGTTTCTTCCAGGCTGACCTGTTGTTGCGGTCACTGCCACACCTGCAAGCTGTCCCTGCAGCATGGCGTCAATGGAACTTTTTGCCTGTTCCTCCAGATTCTTCGATGTGAGTACACCGACTGATCCGGTTATTTTCTTTATTGATGTCTGGGTATATCCGGTAATGACAGTCTGCTCGATTGCCAGACCTTCGTCTTCCATTGTGACTGTCAGTCCGTTCTGTGCCTTTGCGACAGTGACGTCCTGAGTCTTCATTCCAAGAAATGAGAATGAAAGAGTTGCAGGGTAAGAACTTATGTTGATGTGGAAGTTTCCGTCACCGTCTGACATTACACCTGTTCGAGTTCCCTTGACCATGACGTTTACTCCGGCCAAAGGTTCCCCGGACTCGTCTTGAATTATTCCTGATACCTGACTGCCTTGAGCGTATGCGGCAAGAGACAGGATGAGTGAGACAAATATGCAGAATATTTTTTTCATGGGTAGGTCTGTTCAGAAATAAACAAAATTATGTTAAAAAGGAGAGCAATCCAAATATTTCATTGTATATTTGAAAAATATAACCAAGATATCAACGAGATGAATAAGATATTTAGAAGATTGTCAGTTGTTGCATTACTGTCTGCACTCTCTATGCCTGTTTCGGGAGCATTCAGCCCTGAAGAAGCAAAGGATACTGTTGAAGTAAAGAAGAGTGAATATGACAAGCTTCTTGGTGAACCTCATGAAACGGCTTCAGGACTGCTTGACCTGCATCTGGTAAAGGAAAAACTTTACATGGAAGTGCCGTTCGAACTCTTGGGAAGGCACATGCTCTTAGGATCTACCGTTTCTAAAATCAGCGATAATACAAATGCCATCGTCGGTTCCAAGCCTCAGGATCCGATGCATTTCACATTCTCGGTTACCGGAAAGAAACTATGTATGGAAGTTCCTGCTGACTCGTATATCACCAGAAAAGGAGGCACAGTCGATTTCCTGAACCCGTTATACAGGACATTCGATATAAAGGCTTTCAATAACGACAGTACCGCTCTTGTCGTTGACGTGACCGATCTCTTCCTTAGTGATGAAGAGCGTTTTTCTCCTTTTGATCCGGCCAGCGCGAATGTAAGTGCCGGAATGAGCAGGTCTGAGGTGTTCCAGCGTGACAAATCATACATATCTGCAATCAAATCTTTTGATGACAATGCTGTCATAAAGAGCATGGTGAGCTATACATATTCTCTGACAAAGGGAAGGGAAACACAGAAGGATATTCCTTTCACAGCAGAGATGACAAGGTCAATCGTGCTCCTTCCGGATGTGCCGGCAAGGCCAAGGCTTTCCGACGCACGTGTTTCTGTTTTCCCTACGTACAAGCTTCTGTTTGACACAGATGCCCAGTCTTCAAAATACATCCAGTATGCTCATAGATGGAGGCTGGAGCCGTCGGATACAGCCGCATTCCTGAGGGGAGAGCTGGTAGAGCCGATAAAGCCTGTAGTCTTTTATGTGGATGATGCGTTCCCGGAAAAATGGAAGCCGTATATAATGGAAGGTGTTTCCCAGTGGAGTGAAGTCTTCGAGGAAATCGGATTCAAGAATGCAGTCGTGGCAAGGGAGTTCCCTAAGGACGATCCTGAGTTCGATCCCGACAACATTAAATACTCATGCGTGCGTTACGCTCCTGTCCAGATAGAAAATGCGATGGGTCCGTCGTGGGTGGATGACAGAAGCGGCGAAATCATCAATGCTTCCGTGTATGTTTATCATGACGTGATTTCGCTGTTGAACAAATGGCTTCTGGTCCAGACCGCTCCTGCCGATGCGAGAGTAAGGACGATGAACATTCCCGATGAAATCATCGGAGACGGACTGAGATACGTCATCTCCCATGAGGTCGGACATTGCCTGGGATTCATGCACAATATGGGAGCCTCTGCTGTCTATCCGGTGGATTCATTGAGAAGCCCGTCATTCACAAGGACATATGGTACGACAGCAAGCATAATGGACTATGCCAGATTCAATTATGTCGCACAGCCGGGTGATGGGGAAAAAGGAGTCAGACTGACTCCTCCACGATTCGGAGAATATGACAGGTTCATGGTCAGATGGAATTATGCCCCCGTGCTTGATGCGGACGATATGTGGGACGAGTATGAGACGACTTCGAAATGGCTGCATGAAGCTTCTTTCAATCCGGTTCTCAGATATGGCAAACAGCAGTCTGAAATCCTGGATCCGCGCTCGCAATCAGAAGACCTGGGGGACGATGCAGTAAAAGCTTCGGAATACGGAGTCCGGAACCTTAAGTTCGTCCTGTCAAATATTGAAGAATGGGTAGGTGAGGCCGATAAGGACATGACCTACAGAAGAGACCTGTATGAATGGGTCATGATCCAGTATCTGACATACCTGAACCATGTATATTCCAATATCGGAGGAATATATCTATATGAAAAGCATGTAGGTGACGGAGTCCCTTTCTATGAGACTGTGCCGGCTGAAAGGCAGAGAAGTGCTCTTGCTTTCCTGACAAGGCAGCTGGATGACCTGCAGTGGCTGGATGATGAAGGTCTGATGACTGATATGTCGCTTATGGGCAGCCCGTCAGACATAATCAGGGAGCACCTGATGGAAATGTTGTTGAGCAGCCCTGCAAAACTTGACCTTTCTGCATCAAAGTCGAAGGAGAAGGATCCATATACAGTGGAAGACTGTCTTGAAGATGTCTATCAGTATGTATGGGGGCCGGCAATGAGGAACGAGACTCTGACAGCATCGCAGATGAAGACCCAGAAGCTTTTCCTCAGCAATGTTGGACAGGCTGTAGGCGTGAAGCTTGGCGGAGCGTCGTCATTGTCCATCTACGATATGCTGTCACCGGAAACTCAGGCGCATTATAATGCGTCTGTTTCCGGGACTGTGTCTGCTGCAGGCGATCCAAACCTTGCATACTATATTCCGAAACAATATGAGGACCTGTATTTCGGGTACGTGCTGAAAGTACAGAAACTCTTGAAGAAAGCAAGGAATCATAAGGACAAGGATACCGCCCTGCATTATCAGTTGATGTTGCATTTGCTGGAAAGATCGTTAAAATAACAGGAGCATGAAGAGAATTTTAGTTTCTTTGATGGCAGTGCTCGCTTTCTTTGCAGCTGATGCCGGAACATATAAGGCTTTTGAAGGAAAGGACACGATGACTGAAACGGGCATTGTGGGACTATATGAAGCAGAAGGTAAGGTTTACATGGAAATCCCTTTTGACCTGATGGGAAAAAGGATGCTCATGGGAACAATGGTGGAAGCGTGCAGCGATCCTCTCGAATCAAATGTAGGATACCAGCCGATTGCACCGTATGTAGTGTGTTTTGAACGCACACCGTCATCCATACTTCTATGCCGTCTGAATGAGTCATATGTCATGCCCGAAGGCAGAAGCATGCAGGACAGCAACATATCTTCTATCGAGAAGTCGTTCAAGATAATGGAATATTCCGCAGACAGTACTGCATGTCTGATAGATGTTTCGTCATATTTCATTTCGCACGACAGTTCGATGGACCCTATAGATCCGAAAGCATTCAATGCTGCGGAAGGATATGTAAAACGTACGGGCTCTTTTG
>JAEIGA010018657.1_pt1 | contig 10575 bp, 5 predicted proteins | sample 9270691 | NCBI WGS metagenome assembly JAEIGA01 (sample SAMN17057246, study PRJNA624740) | gut metagenome | biome: biome; isolation source: fecal sample | host: Bos grunniens | place: China: Xizang | collected 2019
CATGTAACATAAACTTTGGTGCCACAAAACTACAACCGTCTCATCCTTTTGTCAAGCAATTGCAAAGGAAATATTTCGCTTTTAACAATTTTTAACATAAAGTCTGTGAAATATTAAGAAATGATGTTAAGGATTTTTAGGAAGACAACAGTCAACAGACAACGGACAACAGACTTTGTGCACGGTGTCTGAGCCGTGAGCCTTCGGCTGTCAACAGTCAACGGACAACAGACAACAGACTTTGTTCACGGTGTTAGGAATGAAATTTAATTCCCTCAATTCCTCAAATCCTTAGTTCCTCAAATCCTTACTTCCTCAGATCCTCAGTTCCTTAATTCCTCTGCGTTCTCTGCGTCTTTGCGAGAGGATTTTTTAAAGTCAACAAGACTACAAGACCACAAGTTTTAGTTAGGAATGAAATTGAAATCCTCAAATCCAATATTGTTTAAGAGCTTTTGTGTGTTGTTGGAAAGCAGGAATATTTTCTTAATTTTTATTAACATTTGTTCTGTCTTTATCTTTTTTCTTAATATATTTGTAATGTTAATATTTATTAAGATTAATCTATGATAACAAAACAAGCTTTGGGCAGCATCCTCTTTGGAATGGCTGACATCCTCCGTGATAAAGTTGAAGATTATAAGTCATATATACTTTCATTATTGTTTTTTAAACGTCTTTCCGATAATTATTTATGGGAAATAGAAAACGTAAAACAGAAATTTCTAAAGGAAAATAACAGAGAACCTTCTGAAAGAGAATTGAATGTCATCACTAAAAAGATGCACGATTTTGTTATTCCAGAAGGTTGTTTCTGGGAGGATGTGCGTAAGGCTTCTATCGACAAGAAAAACGAGAAACTTAACAAGGCTGTCAATGCTATCGCTGACAAGAATATTGACGCTAACGGTAAATATATCTTGAAAGGAATCATCAATACTGTGCGTTGGAACGAAGCTGCTCCTGATGGCTCCGGCGGCAAGAAACTGAACCCAGTAGTGCTTTCTAATCTGGTTAGTTATCTTGATGCTGTTGACTTGAGCAATCGTAATGCTAGCGTTGATGTACTCGGTGATGCTTACGAATATCTCATAAAACGTTTCGCCGATGAAAATAAAGGTGGTACCATGGCTGGGCAATTCTATACACCGCAGGAAGTTGTCGATATCATTGTGCGTTATCTCAAACCACAGAAAGGAGAGACAGTCTATGACCCGACCTGCGGATCTGGTGGTTTCCTCCTGAACTCTGCCAAATATGCTAAAGCTAACTACGGAACTCAGAAAGGTCTCCGTCTCTTCGGACAGGAATTAGTCTGGAATACTTGGGCTATTTGTAACATCAATATGATTCTTCATGGATTGGATGCTCGCATCGAACAGGGCGACACCATCAGAGACCCTAAGTTTAAAAACGAGAAAAACGAGTTGGAGATTAGAACTTTCAACAAGGTGATGGCAAACTTTCCTTTCTCTTTAGAAAACTGGGCGCAGAACGGCGAACCTAAGAAAGACAAGAAAGGCAAGGCTGTGAACAAAAAAGATGGCACTCCGCAATTAGAATATAAGAACGCTTTCACCGATACCTATAACCGTCTCGTCTATGGCATACCTCCTTATAGCAATGGCGACTTCGCTTTCTTGCAACATATCATTGCCTCTCTCGACGAGAACGGAAAAGCTGGCGTCGTTTGCCCTCAAGGCGTGCTCTTCCGCGGACAGCCTGAAAAGACTGAGGAAGAAGACGGTCAAAACCGTAAGGCTGATGTGGAATATACAATACGCCGCGGATTCCTGCAAGGCATCGACTTCACTGAACATAAAAACATAATTGACGCTATCGTAGTGCTGCCAAGCAACCTTTTCTACGGAACAACAATACCAGGCGCAATTATCTTCTTCGATAAAAACAAACCTGAAGAACGTAAGGACAAGGTGCTTATGATTTACGCTGCAAAAGAAGGTTGGTACCGCGAAGAGGCTAATATGAATGTCCTTGAACCGCACGACATCTTGCGTATCTCCACTATTTTAGAAAGCTGGGGCGATGCAGCCAAAGCGCAGGAATGGATTACCCAACAGAAGGAACGCTTGAGAAATGATATACAAGAAGATCTTGATTTTGAACTCTCTGAGATTGAAAATAATTATAACGAAGATATAAAGCATGCTGACAATCGTTTGGCAAGTGCGATAAAAAATATTGAAGAGAAACTCTCCGACAACAAGAAACCTACTGCTGGTGATTTGAAAAACAAAGAAACGGCGCAGAAAGCTTTAGACAAACTGCTGAACGACAAGCAGGTTAAGATAGATGCGGCTAATGAAAAAGCCAACAAGAAACGCAACGCTATCGACGATGTGGAAGTTGAATTGATGAATATGCTTGCCGATGCTGACTTGCGCAAACGCTATTTCTCCATTGTTGACATGGACGAGATTGAGGAAAACGAATTCAATCTCAACATACCACGATATGTAGATACTTTCGAACCAGAAGAACAGATAGACCTGAAGCAAGCCATTGCCGATTTCCAGCAAGCCATGAATGAAGAAAGTACGGCGATGAATACCCTGAACGAACTTTTGAAAACTTTGAACGGAGGAAAGTGAGATGGTGGAAGGTTGGAAAAAAGATAAATTGACAAATATAATTGCCCAAATAACGACAGGTAAATTGGATGCTAATGCAATGGTGCCTAATGGTGAATATCGTTTCTATACATGTGCAAAAGATTATTGTTATATTGATAGCTATGCTTTTGACGATGAGGCACTATTGATATCTGGTAATGGAGAATATGTTGGGTATATACATTATTATAAAGGCAAATTTAATGCATACCAGCGTGTTTATGTACTTACAGGATTTAAAATTAATGTTAAGTATTTGGAGAATTATTTGAATAGATATCTTCCGATTAGAATTAATAAAGAAGTAAGTCAAAATAATATACCATATATTAGGCTATCTACATTGTCTAAGATGGATGTCCTTTTCCCAGAATCTCTATCCGAACAAGCTTCCATTGCTAACATTTTATCATCAGTTGATGAAGCAATAGAGAGTGTAAAGAAGAGCATAGAAGCAGCCGAGAAGTTAAAGAAAAGTCTGATGCAGAACCTTCTCACTGGCAGAATGAAACCCGACGGCACATTTAGAACAGAAGATGAATTCTACGAAGATGAGAAATTCGGCAAAGTGCCAAAAGGATGGGAAGTGAAGAAAGGGTATGAAATCACCAATAAAATTACAAAAGGTCAGTCTCCCAAATGGCAAGGATTCGAATATCAAAATCATGGAATTCTATTTGTAACAAGTGAAAATATTAGAAACGGATATATTGATGTTTCTAGTCCTAAATATTTGCCAATAGAATTTAATAACAAAATCAAGAATAGTCAATTGAGTAAAGGTGATATTTTAATAAATATTGTTGGTACATCAATTGGTAGATGTGCAATTTATAATCTAAATAATGAATTTGCCAATACAAATCAAGCAGTATGTGTTTTTAGACCGAATAGTGATAATGATAGTCAATTTTTATCTCTATATCTCCAAAACGAAACAACACAAAAAAGACTATTAAAAACACAAGTAGAAACTGCACGTGCAAACTTATCATTAGGAGATTTTAGGAAATTTAAATTTATTATTCCTAAAAAGGAAGAGCAAATTGAAATTTCAAATAAAATAAATCAATTTAATGATATAATAGTTAAAAATGTTAACAAACTAACCACTCTAATGAATTTAAAGAAATCATTGATGCAGAATTTATTGACGGGAAAAGTTAGAGTGAAATAAAATTAAAGGAGGATTGCAAAATGGATAAAATAGGTTTTGTTATAGCAACAGGTATTTGGTATAAAAATGAGATAAGAACAATAAAGAAGAAAACAGATGTTCCGTTACAACCTGTTTTTGAAGCGTTCATGAATGCTTGGGAAGCAATTCTAGATAACTTTACACTGAAAAATTTTAAAAATGGAGTTATCAATATTGCAATTCATCAGTCAAGAAATCTAATGAGTCAAGAAACTGGTGATTGTGATTTTGATAAGATAGTTATTTCTGATAATGGTATCGGTCTTAATGATAAATGTTATAAAAGACTTATAAACCTTAGAGATGATACCAAACAGCATTCAAATTTAGGAACAGGTAGAATACAGTTTATTCATTTTTTTGAATATACAACAATTGATAGCATATATAAAGAAGGAAAGCGATTCAAGAGAAGAAAAGTTACTTTGTCTAAAAACGAAGTTTTCTTAAAAGAAAATGCTATTATGCGTTTAGATGAGTCTGAAATTTCAGAAGCAACAAATACAAGTACTGAAGTTACATTTAAAAATATAATTGATGTTAAGGATAATGAGTATTACTCTAGATTAACCATTCAAAATTTAAAAGATGAAATAATTAAGCATTATTTATCTTTATTCTGTGAACATAAAGGTGAATTACCTAAAATACATATTTCTTTAGTGGAAAATATGGAGGTTAAAGAAGAAGTTGATATTATATCTTCTGATATTCCAAATCCTGACAAAGAAGAAAAAATATTTATTGATTATAGCAAGTTAAATGATAACAACAAGATTGTTTCTGCTGGAAAACAAGAAGAATTTCAGTTAACAGCGTTTAAACGTTCTAGTTCAGAAATTAGTCAAAATGCAATTTATTTAGTCAGTAAAGGCGCAATAGGTGTATCTATTGATATTGAATCATTACAGAAAAAAGATGAGATAGATGGTAATAGATATATGTTTTTGCTAACTGGAAAATATTTGAATGAGAGCGATAGAGATGACAGAGGTAATATTCGTTTAATAAGTGCTAAGGAGTTTAAACAGCAGAATGAAGACAATTTATTTAAAGAGGAAGTTGTTTTATATGACAATATTGTAGAAGAAACAAATAAAAGTATAAATAAGATATATACAGAGTTAGATTCAAAAAACCAAGAGAAAAATAAAACTCTTGATGAATTACAACAAATGTTTCTATTGAATCCTGAAACTATTAATAAAGTTCGAAAGAAAATTAAAAATACAGATTCTGAGGAAACTATTTTAAAAGAAATATATAAGGCGGATAGTGAAATTGAGGCAAAGAAAGATGATGCTATTAGGAAACAGATTGAAGAAATCAAGCTTATAACACCTGATAAAACAGAAGATTACCTCAATAAATTAAAAGAAAAAGTAGATGAATTAATTATATCAATTCCTTTACAAAATAGAACCGTTTTAAGTAAATATGTTGCAAGAAGGAAACTCGTGTTAGATTTGTTTGAACAAATATTAAATAGAGAATTAGAATCGTTGAAAGAAGAAAAAGAAATTGATGAAAAAATATTGCATAATTTGATTTTTCAACAAACTTCAACATCCGAAAGTCCAGAAAGCAGCGATTTGTGGTTACTTAACGAAGAGTATATTTATTTTAAAGGGATATCAGATGTTATGTTAAAAAATGTACAAATCGAAGGGCATTCCTTATTTAAGGAGAATATGTCAGATGAAGAATTGGAATACAAAAATAAATGTGGAAAAGATGCAGGAAGACGAAGACCTGATATTTTATTGTTTCCGAAGGAAGGAAAATGTATAATTATAGAATTTAAAGCTCCGCATGTTGATGTGGCATCTCATCTAGATCAAATCAATAGATACGCAAGACTTATTAATAATCTATCAGATGAGAAACTTAAATTTAGTACGTATTATGGATATTTAGTAGGAGAGCAAGGAATTGATATTGATGAAATACAAGATTCTAATCCTGATTTTCAAACAGCTCATGATCTTGACTATTTATACCGACCATATTTTAGAGTGTTAGGAAAGTTTGGCAGACGTGATGGATCTCTATATACTGAAATAATAAAATATTCTGATATTTTACAAAGAGCTAAACAGCGTAATAAAATTTTTATTGAAAAGTTGATGAATGGAGATTCCCCCAAAAGTAAATAATATATGAACCAAACAATACTTGAATTAACAAACGAAGAAGCTCGTAATTATTTTTTACAGGCAAGTAAGTTTTGTACAATAGATTTGCCAAAATATTTTGATTTTCAACCATTGTTAGATGCTCTTGAAAATAAAATAGGAAATCAAAAAATAATAGATATTAGTATTGGGCAAAATGCACAAAACGATTATGAAAATGTAAATTATAAATTTCTTACAAATAAGGATGGTAATTTTTCTTGGAGATCGTTTCAAATAATAAATCCAGCGCTATATATTTGCCTAATAAACAGAATTACAGAAGAAGATAATTGGAATACAATTAAATTAAGATTTGCCAAGTTTCAAAAAAATGAAAAAATAAAGTGTTATAGTATACCGCTTCAATCAGAAGTAAGTCAGAATCAACTTAAGGCAGATACATCTCAAAGTATTATTAATTGGTGGGATAAGATAGAACAGCAATCAATAGAATTAGCTTTACAATATAATAGTGTTTTGGTTACAGACATTACAGATTGTTATGGTTCCATATATACTCATTCTATTGGATGGGCTTTGCATGATAAAGAAGTCGCAAGAAATCTTAGAAATGAAAAGAATCCAATTTTAATAGGTTGTATTATTGACAATATTATTCAATCGATGTCATATAGACAAACAAATGGAATCCCTCAGGGAAGTGTTGTAATGGATTTTATTGCTGAAATGGTTCTTGGTTATGTTGATTATTTATTTACTCAAAAAGTTGAAATTATTCTTGATGATATTGATTATAAAATATTACGCTATAGAGATGACTATAGAATTTTTACCAACAATAAGGAAGATGCAGTTAAGCTAACAAAATTGTTGTCGGAAGTTCTGTCAGAATTAAATTTAAAACTTAATACACAAAAGACATTTGTTTCTGACAATATAATTCGAGATGTCATAAAACCAGATAAATTGTATTGGAATGAAGCTAAACAAGGAGAAAAGACTTTGCAAAAACATCTACTTCTTATTCATTCTTTATCTGAAAAATATCCGAATTCAGGAAGCATTTCAATCGCAATGAGTAAATTTATTGATAGAATATATCCATTGAAAGTATTCAAAGAAGATTCTACAAAAGTTTTAGTTAGTATTTTAGTTGATATTGCATATCATAATCCGAGGACATATCCATCAGTAATAGTTTGTCTTGGTAAGATATTATCATTAGAACCTGACAAGGCAAGTGTAGAAGAAATGTGTGAGTTAATCGAAAAAAGATTTAGTAATAAACCTAATGTAGGTCACTGGAAAGTTTGGTTCCAACGCTTAACTATTAAAAATGATAGAGAAAAAGAACAAAATTCTGATGAGAAACTTTGCTGTATAGCAGCAAATAAATCGGATGTCAAATTGTGGAATATAGAATGGCTCAAACAAGAATATCAAACTATATTTAATAATATTTCTATAATCAATGAAGAAGTATTACAGAATACCACTGACATACCAGAAAAAAACGAAGCACAATTATTTGGATATTAAAAAGTAATTAGTTATGAACACCCTCTCCGAATCCAAGTCCGTTGAAAGCAAAGTCACTGAGTGGCTGTCGCAAATGGGTTATACCTTCATGTCGGCTAATGAGCTAAAAAAGTATAATCGCTTGCAAATGAACGCTGTCATCGAGCCTATTCTGCTCGAAAAGGTGATGTCTATAAACAAGATATCGGAAAATGACGCTAAGTCGGCTGTGGAGACTCTGCTCAACAACCTGCGTAATCCTATCGCTATTGAGGGCAACGAGAAGTTCCTCAACCAATTGGTGGATGGCGTTAATATGTCGGTCAATAAAAAGGATATTACTGTCCGTTTCATAGACTTCAACGATATTTGGAACAACAGCTTCATAGTCACTAATCAATATTCGGTGCAACAGGTTCGCGTGGATATTTGCCTGCTCGTCAACGGCATTCCGCTCGTCCCTATAGAGGCAAAACAATGTGCGCGTCGCGGAACTAACTGGCTTGAGGGTGTGCGTCAGTTCCAGACCTACGACCGTCGCAGCGATAAACTCTTCATGACTCATCTCTTCGGCGTGGCTTGCAATGGAAGACTTTGTAAATATGGAATCCCTGGAGCTTCATCGTCTTACTTCAACGAATGGAAAGATTCTATCGTAGCTGATAAGTTTTATAATCCTTTGCTAAGCCCAGACAACACACTTTGCAAAATATATACAGACGAAAACGATGGTCTCACTCATTTCGATGTGGAGCGTCTGCCTAACGGAAAACTTTTGGAACAGATGAAGTTCGGCATAATAGGTCTGCTTCAGCCTGAGAGAGTGCTCGATATATTGCAGCATTTTATCGTCTTTGAACGTGAAGACGGCAAGATAATAAAGAAAGTGGCTCGCTACCAACAGCTGAGAGCTGCCAACAAGATTGTGGATAGGGTAGTGGAGAGCAATGAAAAGCAAGGCGTGATATGGCATACTCAGGGTTCGGGAAAATCGCTTACAATGCTTTATACCGCATATAAACTCAGCAGAGCGGAAAAACTTAACGACCCTACGGTCTATATCGTCGTCGATAGAAAAGACTTGAAAGACCAACTTGATGATACATTCTTCAACTGCGTTTTCCCTAACGCTCGTCAGGTACTCAGCATCGGTGACTTGATAAATCTCATCAAGACAAAACCTGCCGGAGTTTATATCACAACAATACAGAAATTCAGGGAGTTGGGCGACATAAAAGACGAACGTGAAAATGTTATAGTCTTGATAGACGAAGCGCATAGAACGGAATACGGAGAGTTTCAGATGGAGCTGAGAGCAGTTCTTCCTAACGCACAGCGTTTCGCTTTCACAGGAACGCCTGTTCCAAAGACGCATCGTGAGTTCGGCGTGAAAAGAAGCGATGGAAAGACAGAGTTTTATCTGGATAAATATAGTGTCATTGATGCTATTGAAGACGGTGCAACAAAACCTATTCGTTATACTTTAGGTCCGACGAAGTGGTTCTTGGATAAGGAAAATCTTAAGAGAGGTTATGACGAAATAACATCCGATTTAGAAGAAAACGAGAAAAGAATCGTTGAGCAACGAGTTCAGCCTTGGAAGACTTTGATGAAGAAAAAAGAACGCATCGAGGCAGTGGCAAAAGACATCGCTAACGACTTCAAAGAACGACTCGAACCTCAAGGCTATAAGGCACAAGTTGTTGCCATTGATAAAGAAGCCTGCGTTTTGTACTATAATGAACTGTTAAAATATTTTGACAAATCAGAACTGCAGATAATATTCTCGACAGGACAATATGAAAGCGGCGAACGTTACGATATGTTCTCGCCATTCTATCTCGAAGACAAGGAGCGTAAGAATATTATCGAGAGATTTAAGAAACGTATCACGGAAGAAGAGATTTCAAAAGGCAATAACCTGAAAATCTTTATTGTATGTAATATGCTTCTTACTGGTTTTGATGCGCCAATTGAACAGACTATGTATCTCGACAGTCCTCTGCGTGACCATAATCTCTTGCAGGCGGTGGCACGTACCAATCGCCCATACGACGATAAGATAACTAAGATTTCCAAGGAATTCGGTCGGGTAGTGGATTATGTAGGTGTTTTCCAAAATTACAAGGAAGCTTTGAATTATGACCCGGAAGATATCGGAGAATTTGAAGATGTTGATGCACTTTTAAAAGAGTTTCCAAAAGTATTAGACAAGGCTTTTGCTCCTTTTGATGATATTAAATTGGAAGATACATACGATTGTGCGATGGCGATAATTCGTAAGTTGAATGAGATTGACCATGGAACTTTCGAGAATAGTTTCCATGATGTTGTGCAACAATGGGAGGCTATCTGTCCAAATCCAGGATTGAGAGATTACAAAAAGAAATATCTCTGGTTGGTAACGATTTATGAACTTTATTTAGAAGAGTTTAAACGTGCTAACTTCGACGCTGCTTTTTATGCGGCACAGACTCGTAAGCTGATAGAGGAAAACTCTACGCTTCTTGATTTTCGCGGACATCTTCCTGAAATCACAATAGACGCTGATTATCTTAACAAACTTCAAGAGACAAAGCTGTCGCCTTCTGATAAGGCGGAGAAAATCATCCGCGACATTGAAACCATGATTCGTACAAATCAGAATAGCAGTGCTATCTATGTGGAATTTCAAGAACGATTGGATTTCTTGATTCGTAATAAAAATGCCGAAGCGGAGGCGATTGAGATATTGTTGCAAAAGTTGAGCGAACTTTACACCGATGTCGATGAAGCAATTGAGATTCCTAAGAAAATGGGCTTTGACGATAAAGGAACTTTTGAAATATACCAAATCATAAAGAACGAATCTGACGATTTTGACGAAAAATTAGTACGCGACTTTGCAGTTGAATTAACCAAAAAAATTCAAGAAAGAATTTATATTGGATGGCAAGAAATACCACAAGAATATAATCGTTTAAAAGGAGATATGCTTCTGTTGTCGGTAAATCCTAAATTCGAGTCATTGAATCTTGATACTAAAGACGAACTTGCAGAAAATATCATGAACTCGGTAAAAAATAATTTTAGTTTAAATTGATGGGAA
>JAEIGA010018658.1_pt1 | contig 10575 bp, 6 predicted proteins | sample 9270691 | NCBI WGS metagenome assembly JAEIGA01 (sample SAMN17057246, study PRJNA624740) | gut metagenome | biome: biome; isolation source: fecal sample | host: Bos grunniens | place: China: Xizang | collected 2019
ATGTTCCATGTAGGTGCCCACACCCATGTTCTTGTCTTCATCTACATCGTTGAGCCAGTATTGGCTGATGATGTCGAAGGTCTCCTCCTCCTCGGTGCGATAGGCCGAGGCGTTTAGATTGAGCTTGTCGCTCTCACTGATGTCATAAGTCAGTGTGAGTGCTCCGAACGAGGTGAGAAACTGGTCTACCTCCTGTCCGCCAAAGTATACTTTAAACTCCTTCACATCCTCCAGCGTGCCGAACGAGGTGTTGCGATCTGAGGGACGGAAGCGGTAGTCGTTCTTCGATACGTTGCCAATGAAGCCCACTTCGAACTGTTCGGTGAGGCGGTAGGTGAGGTAGGTCTGATAGTCAATGAACGAGGGATCGTATTCGCCGTGCGTGTCGAGCGTGCCCAATAGATAACGGCTTGTCTTATAGCGCAGGCTGTGGGTCATGCTCCATCTCTTCTCCTTGCCTGTACCCACGTAAGCATTGGCACCGAGCAAGCCTGCCGAAACAGAACCTTCGAGGCGGGTGGGGCGGCGGTAGGTGATGTCGAGCACGCTGCTCATCTTGTCACCATACTTGGCTTCGAAACCTCCTGATGAGAAACCAATATTCTCCACCATATCTGGATTGATGAACGATAATCCCTCCTGCTGTCCTGCACGGATGAGCAGCGGACGATATATCTCTATGCCATTGACGTAGACGGAATTTTCGTCGAAGTTTCCTCCCCTGACGTTGTAGGTCGACGATAGCTCATTGGTACTGCTCACACCTGCTTGTGTGGCAATGAACGACTCTACCGAGCCACCCGAAGCATCGGGCATCAGTCGTGCCTGCTTCTGTGTGAGGTGTTGCATGCCACCTGTTTGGCGGCGTGTCTCACGGATGGTGACTCCCTGTAGCGCAGTGTTGGTATGGGGGAGCATGATGTTCATCGTAATTACTCCTGTAGGCTTGTGCAGAATGCGCTTGCGGGTCTGATAGCCAATCATAGAGTAGGAGATCTCCACTGTATCGGAAGTGGCTATACGCAGCATGTATTCGCCCTTTAGGTCAGTAGTCGTGCCCTTCATCTGCCGTGCTACCCAGATGTTGGCAATCTCTACGGGGCTGCCCGTCTCATCGGTTACGGTACCCTTGATGAGGACGATGCCGCTCTCCATGCTCTCTTGAGCATGAAGTAGGGTAGAGACACCCGTCAATAGGAGTATGATAAGCAGGACTACTTTTTTCATTATTTAATATTAACGTAGGATATCAGCAAAACGTATATGGCTGCTGAGATTTTTTATATCAAAGTGGGAGTTGCTACGATGTTTACCAATGGAACTGCAGGTCGCAGCATACGGGAAGGTGGTCGCTCGTACCCCCCTGATAGCGCATGCCGTGGTAGGTGCGTCGAGGACGAAACCCTCCATAGAGTGGTTCGGGCTCGGTAAGGATGTCATCGTCGGCTACCCATGCACCTTGTGGGTCAAGGTGAAGGGTATAGGTGGTGTCGATGAGGGTAGGAGATAGGTAAATATGGTCAATTTGCTCCCATTGCCCTTTGTAGCGGTAGCTGCCACGCAAATTGTCTGTTATGCATATTAGAGTGCCATGTTGACTCAGCGGGCTTAGAGCATGGCTGTCAGGGGTGTCATTGAAATCCCCCATGACGACTATACGGGGTACGGTGCGAAGGGCTGAGAGCGAGTCGATGGCATGGCGCATGAATGATGTTACCCGATGGCGTAGAATAGCTGATTGGCGTCCATTGAGTCGGCTAGGAAGGTGACATATGAAAAGGTCGAGTGTATCGCCTGTGACAAGGCATCCGCTGATACATAGCACATCTCGCACATGCCGCCCCTCAGGCACATGTGAGGATGGAAGACGCAACGACTTATGTGCAAAGGGACGATAACTGGTGGGCTTGTATAACAAGGCCACGTCGATGCCTCTTGGGTCGATGGAAGATGTTGTTAGATAGTCATACCCGATGGTTCTCAATGCCGAACGTCGGGTGAGGTCATAGATGACACTATCGTTTTCAATCTCGCATAGAGCTACCAAATCAGGGGCACGGTCACCACCAAGGGTGGTCAAGGCGCAGGCTATGGCATGCTGTTTGTGCCAATAGCGATAGGGAGTCCAATGGCGTAGAGAAGTGGGTAAGAACTCTTCGTCGTGGGTTAACGTGTCGTCCTTGCAATCGAATAGGTTCTCTACGTTATAGGTGACAAGGCGAAAGTGTTCCTGTGCGTTCAGTGGAAGAACAAACAGGAGGATAGCTGTCAAGCATGCGTATCTACTCTTCATATGCAGCATACTGATAGCATCCCGCATCTATGGGTGCGGTCTCGTGGCGCTGAATCTCGTCTCTGTCGTAAGGCAATATGTCTATATATTCGGGAGAAGCGATACCACGGGCGCAGGAAAGTGAATCGAGATGAAAATCGTAGATGAAATTGCTGTGGTCGACGATGCGGAAATTGGTGGAAGCATAAGCTGTACTGTCCTTGTGTTCCCATACGATATTGGAAAAGTGCAGCGTGTCGGGGTTACGGGCTTCGCCCTTGGAATTGATGAGTGAATGGGTGAAGGCAAATTGGGCATACTCCGAATAGTCGGCCGAGTCGGTCTTCTCCAATACGCTGCCCATCAGTTCGTCGTCTTTGGCTCCAGTGATGATGCTGTTGATGAAGTTGACACCGTAGAGTGGGTAGATGGCGTCTTCGTCCTTGTCATAGTTTGAGATGTTCACCGCCACGCCACGTTCACTGCTCCAAGGGTAAAAATTGGCCATGGTACAATGGAGGAAGGTTATCTGTCCGCCCAAGAGATTGACACAATGTCCGCCGGCATTGGAGAAAATGCTGTTGGTGAACGAGGCTGTGCACAGGGTGAGCTGTAGGGCATCGTCATCGACATTGTGTATCTGGCTGTTTTGCATTGTCAGCTTGAGGGTACTCATGTCGGTACTCTTGGCGCGTAAGCCATAGGTACCGCTGTGGATGTCGCAATGGACGAATAGGTTGTCGGTGCTGGTCTCGTGTAGGGTGATACCGCCCCATTGTGCCGACAAGCGGTCATAGGGAAGATAGGAAAACATATGGTCGGTGCGGGCTCCGCGGAAGATGATGGGGTTCTCCTTAGTGCCTACAGCTTCAATGCGGCCATATACTTGCATCTCCACTTTGTCGCGGAAGTAGAGTCGGGTGCCTGCATCCAGGTATAGCGTGGCACCCTCATCGATGCGCAAGCTGTCATAAATAAGATAGGGACGGCGTGAGGTGAGGTGTATGTCGCTATCGACTACAAGGCCACGAAGTACGGTGGCATCCTGGCCATAGGCACGTAGCTGCACTTGTTGGGTGATACCGCTTTCGAGCACAAACAGCAGGGAATCACATACCTCAAAGGGGGCGTCCTGTCCGCGAGGGTCTATGGTGACCTCTACGAACACGAAGAGGCTGTCGTTGCTACGTATGGTAAGGTCACTGAAAGTGCTTCCTGATAAACCGTCGATATTGACACGGAAGGGAGAGTTGTCGCTGCCGGAGAGGTAGGCCGTGACAATGTGTAGGTCTGTATCGTTATTGTTGGATATCAGAAATGAGTAGGTAGACGAGCTCACTCGGGTGAATAAGGTGTCGAAGGTCACCGTATCTGTTGAGAATGTTAGCCGGTGACTTGGGTCGGAAGAGAAGCTGTGGCCTTCGTGGCAGCTCGTCAGACATGCCAGTATCAGCCCCAATACCGCAAGGATTACTTTATTGTATGAACGTGTCATGTTGTTGTCGTTTAATACTAAAATAAACGACGAAATGGGTGTTTTATTACGTTTGGCACGGAGTAAACTTCTTTACTTTCTGCTCTTGGGGGTAAAAAATGGAGGACTTTATTAATATTCGCTCGTTGAGATTTGGCATTTCGTTCTACTTGCACTAATTTTGCACTCACGAAAACAGTTGGACGGTCTGTCGCTTGCTTCTTTAGGAAGTATGAGGAAAGTCCGGGCAACATAGAGCATCCCGCTTGTTAATGTGCAAGGTGTCGGTGACGGCAGGGGAGACGTAGAAGAAAATAACCGCCTCATGCATATGGGGTAAGGGTGAGAAGGTGGGGTAAGAGCCCACCAGTCTGGTGGTGACATCATGAGCTGTGCGTCCCGGGAGTTGCAAGGTCATGTATACCGGTGTTTGAGGGTTGCTCGCCCGAGCCGGAGGGTAGACCGCTATAGTATGACGGCAACGTCAGACACAGATAAATGACAGACGCTATGGGATTTTTCCTATAGTACAGAACCCGGCTTATAGGCCAACTGTTTTCTTTTTTAGAGAATGTTTTAGCTTATAATAGCGTTTATCTTTGAGGTATATATGCCATGAAAGAAAGAATCAAACAACTCATACACTTCTTTTCCCGTTCGCTGTGGCGGGTCACCGAGGGTGATGTCAGCCGTAGTAGATATACTGGCTACAACTTGCTCAAGATAACGATACAGACAATCAAGTGTTTTGTCAAAGATCGTATATGGATACGTGCCGCAGCACTCTCCTATACGACTTTATTTTCGATAATTCCTATCTTGGCATTGTTGTTTGCCGTTGCTAAAGGATTTGGTTTCTCTAATCTTATGGAGCGACTGCTTAGAGGCAATGCGGTGGAGGATAATACTGTCGACATGGTGATGACTTTCATTGATAACTATTTGGAATATGCCAAGAGTGGAGTCTTTATCGGGGTGGGTATAGTGATGCTGCTTTGGGCTATTATCAATCTTGCTGATAGTGTCGAAGGGAATATGAATGCTATCTGGGATGTGAAGAAGCCGCGTTCTTATTTTCGTAAGTTGACCGACTATTTGGCATTGTTTATCGTATTTCCCCTCATCATCATCCTGTATGCTACCGTAAGTATATTCATGACTACCATCTATCAGAGGTTGGCTGAGTACTACTTCATCAGCTCTTTCGTACACGTCTGCATCAAGCTTGCTCCCTTTGTGTTGTCGGGAATTATCATGACAGGGCTCTTTATCTTCATACCCAATACAAAGGTGAAGTTCCGCAATGCGCTGATACCGGGATTGATTACCGGTGCGTTTTTTCAGGGATTTCTCTATTTCTACATCCATATACAGATGTACTTGTCGAGCTACAATGCTATTTATGGTTCGTTTGCTATCATCCCGATGTTTATGTTGTGGGCTGACATATCGTGGAGTATCATACTCTTTGGTGTAGAGATGAGCTACGTGAGCCAGAATATCGAGCAATATAATTTTGGACAGGAGGTTGACAATGTGAGCCGCCGCTATCACGATTTTCTCTGTGTGGTGGTGATGTCGCTTATATGTAAGCGCTTCGAGCAGGGTGGGCAGCCTTATACGGCAACAGAATTGTCTGATGTGGGCGAGATTCCCATCCGTCTGACCAATCGTCTGCTTGAAGAGTTGGAGCAGGTAGGTCTTGTCTATGGATTTACTTCCGATGCCAAGTCTGAAACGGAGCATTATCTCCCTGGCGTTGATATCAACCAATTGTCTATCGGGCGCTTGCTCTCAACTATCGAGAGTTATGGCTGTGAGGATTTTAAGATTGACCATACCAAGGAGTTTGGTAGTCAATGGGAGGCCTTCACTATGGACAAGCAGGAGTCGTATGCGAAGAGCAATGCTATTCTTCTGAAAGATTTGTAAAGGATTTTATTATTCGACTGTGTCCCATTTCCCGCGTGTGAAGTCGGGGACTTTTATGGGAATACCGCCTTGTAGAGCCGACTGCTCACTGAGTTCGGCTATGCAGGACCATTCTGCGGCATCGTATACATCAATGTCAAGGGGTAGGCCTTTGCGCAAGCAGTGTATAAGGCGTCTGTCCATCGTGTAGTTCATGATGTTGGGTACTCCTAACTGATGTCCTTCGTGTTGTATCGCTGCAATATCAGGTTGGGTATATTGAGCAACAAGGGGTTCTACGGCATCTCCCTTGATGGGTTCCTTGCCGTCAAGCATGATGCAGCGGCGTGGATATTTCTGCACAAAGCCACGGGTGCCACAAACTGTTTGCATGCGGCTGTATGGACGTGGTGTGGTGACATCATACTGCAATAGGATGGTCTTGCCTTTTACTGTGCGTATAAGTGTGTTGTTGACGCAGATGTCGTGCGGCACGTCGGTAGACGGTGTCAGCGATACGAGATAGTCAAGCCTGTCGTGACGATGTATCTGGAGTAGCTGACATACGGGACCTATACCGTGTGTAGGGTAGGGGTTCCCTTTGTGCTGGCCACATAGGCGGCCCATCCATCCCTTGGGCCCATCGTTGTCATATTTGTCGCGCAAGTCGTGTATGTAGGCACCTTCGAGATGGGTGAGTGTGCCTAACAAGCCTTCTTTTGCCATCGTAAGTGTCGCTTGGTGAAATGTATCATAGCAACAATTCTCAAGCATGAAGCAATGGCGACGAGTGCGTTCGGCAGTGTTGACCAAATCCCAGCATTCTTTGACGGTGGTGGCTGCAGGCACCTCTATGGCTACGTGTTTGCCCAAGTCCATGGCATAGCATGCCATAGGGGTATGGGTAAGCCAGTCGGTACATATATATATAAGATCAATGTCTGAGCGATGGCACAAGTGTTTCCACCCATCGGGTTCATGGAGTAGTAAGGGGTTGTGCTTTCCGTTTGCTTTCAGAAGAGTCTCTGCAGCTTCGAGATGATGGGGGTTTATATCGCATAGGGCAACAATCTCTACGTCTTCGATAACCAAGTATCGGCGTAGTGTTGCCATTCCACGATTCCCCAAGCCGATAAATCCGATGCGGACTACTGGCAAGGGAGGACAAGCAAGTTGTAACACGTGTGGATGCTCCATCATGTTGCAAATGTACATAATTTTCGTGACAAACAAAAATATAGGGTATCTTTCTGTTAAAAAAGACACCCTATAGCATGTATTGTCAGCTTATGTTGGCCAATGGGTTCTTACTTGCGTTTTCCCAGTGCAAGGCTTAGACCTAACGTAACATGTCCGTTGAGGTTGTTGACGGGGATAAACTGGGGTGTAACCTTGGTGATCATGTGGTCGCTACCGATGAAGAAGTTGAGACCTGCAGGATGGAAATTTATCAACCATCCCAATGATGTACCAAATGTAGAGATGCCTACGTTTGCTGATGCCTCAAAGAATTTGTTGGGGGCAATGTTGATGTATCCTCTGCACTCATCCCATCCTGTGAGCTTGCCGAATCGTTTGTTGTACAACATGGCTACGGATAGAGGTTTGTAGAAAGGCATGTTGTACTCTGCACCTAAATATATGGTCGTATTAAGGTTTGTGCTCATTGAATGTTCTCCGTCAGGATAGAAGTGTACCATGTTCATCGCCTGTTCGCCCAATGACTCGAGTTCGTCAGCTACGCTGCCAGCAAAGTCTTCCGTGTCGATTTCTTCGAACCCGTTGAACTCGATTTTGTTGTTCTTGGTAGCCACTCTGGTCATATTGTTCCATTTGATGCGTCCCAAGTCAACGATTGATGCCGATACGGTGAGGCCTTCAACAATATCCTTCATGTCATATACAACACCAAGGTCGATGCCAAAGCCAGAAGCTGATTTGCCGACCGAGGCGGGGTTGATATCTGTCGAGAGCTTTGTGTCCTCAAAGTCAATCTTTCCCTGTTCGTCGGTAGCTGTCTCTACCTCTGTGAAGAATGCGGCTTCTGCATAGGCATGGCTCTCTACCATCCAATAGTTTTCGCCTAAAGCCAGGTTGAGCTTGTCGATATGCATGTTGGCATACCCGATACCGATCAGGCGCTTGATGTTGATACCTGCCCTGAATCCGTCGAAGATTTCACGTGAGTGGCCCAAAGTCAATGCAGCATAGTTCATTGTTCTGGCATTGATATCGGAGAAGTTGTATGTACTCTCCTGAATGCCTTTCTTGGCAAATTCAAAGAATCCTTTGGGGATATTTGTTGAAACCGCGCTGTTCAAGGTTATTCCCAGTGTGGTGTATCCTCCCAGCATTCGTGTGCCCAAGGTCAGAACGTTGAGGCTGATATCTGTAGACAAGCGTACGGATTTGGGGATATTTCTCAAGAAGTCATTGGCATCGACAGCACCGCTCATGAACGTTGTCAGCTTGTCTTCTCCATAGGGGTACAGGAAATCTGAAAGTCCAACATTGCTATTGGTCTTCAATGAGAGGTTGCCAATGCCCAAAGAGAAGAAGGCGCGTTCGCTATCCATGGCTGGGTTGAGCTGGTAGTTGTATAATGTTCCATCGAGGAAGTAGGCTGATTTTGCAGCTTGTGCCATGCCTGCAAGCGAGCTACTGCACAGCAATAATGCTGTTGCTATGTGTCTTATGTGTTTCATTGTCGTAATTTTTCGTTAGTCGTTATTACTGTTGTCAAAGCTCGTCTCAATGTCTCCACCGATTTCGATTACGATATCCGTCAGTTGGAATCCTTGGTTGCTCTTGATGGTGGCAGCTCCTTCCACGTTTTCGGTAGTTGCTGTCACTTCAAACAGCAGTTTGTCGAGTGCCTGTATGTTACCCGTCTTGCTCTTTATGCTGATGGCGGTTGCGGTGGGCTCTGCCGTCTCAAGACTGTTGCTGTTGCCGGCTGCGATGTGTATGGGGTCTATGGTCACGCCCTCAAGTTGCTTGTCATTTTCGTCCAGTGCGGCAATGCGCAGCAACAGTTCTACGGGTATTGTGTTCTTGACATTCATCCTTGTGGTGAAGTTGATGTCGCTGAGCATCTCCATGAATGCTCCTATGCTGGCATTCAGGTTGGGGATAGTATCCTGGTAGGTGATGTTCAGGTTGTCAAACTTGAATGGGATGACTACATCGTACGAAGCGTTCAAAGACAATGACTTGGATATGTCGACATGGTGGCTTACACTTGTGTCAATTGTTGGTTGCAGTGAGAACTCCACAAAAGTAGGGAGCTTGTCAAGGAGTCTTGACAAGTTGGGTACTTCAATCGCGGTGTATCCCTCTTTTATGCCTTGAGAGAGGTCGTTGACAAACAATAGCTTGGTTTTTTGTGGGGTAACCTCTCCTGTTGTCTTATCATACAGAGCTGGCATAATCTGTACATCTTCTATTTGGATGTTGAAAGACTCAATGACATCACCATATTCATCTTTGCCCACCAATGACAAGTCAATGATTACAGGGATGCTTATAGAGTTCTCGAGCTCAACCATGATTTGTGGCTCGGAAAGAACCAACGAGTTACCCTCATTGTTAATGAATGAAAGGCTTTCGCTAAAGTTAAAATCCAACTCCTGTTGTATCTTGTCAAGGTTCCCTCCATATACGCCGTGGAAGGCTTTTGCTTGAATTTCGCCTACTGTTAGTTGGGTGTTAAAAGCAATCTTGTTGGTTAGCAACTCGGGCTTAATCTTGATACCGTTTAGTGCAATGATACCTTTAATCTTCAAGTCTGTGGCATATTCCAAGATTTTATTAGTTCTGTTGGTCTCGCCTGTTTGCTCGTCCTCTGTTGCGAATGTTACATCGGAAAGGTCCAATCCTGTGCAGAAAGGAGTGATGTTAATGGTCTTGTTTACGCTCGGGTTGTAGTCCACTGTGATATTCAATGTGTCTCCCTTCTTGGTAATGGTTTCATCGTCAGAATACCATTTCAAACATGAAGGTAATACCACATCCAGATTCAGTGATAGGTCTATGTCTACACCGTCTAATCCACTCAACTCAATGGCGATGTCAACAGGTACGTCGTTAATGAAATCAATAGAGTCTACTTGGTTGATTTCAGCAGGGATTTCTTGGTTGAGGATGAATGGCATATCCAATGCAATATCGGCCGACAATAGGGGCTGTTCATATGCAGCAGCGCTTCTTGTCATAGTTGGAGCACTGCCGATATGAGCGAAGTTCAGCTCTATAGACTTCTTGACAGGTGCGATAGCCAACTTTATGGGCTCGATGTCTTTTGATAGAGATAAAATGTCGTCGCTGAAGCAAACGCTATATACATCATCGATGAGTTTGATTATGGACGTCTCTTCCATGTTGATCAATGAGTCGAGCATAAAGGGTTCCAAGCTTCCTAAGGGCAATGTCAACTCGTTGTCTTCCATCTCGATGTTGGTGGTGATCTCCTTGTTTGCCAAGTCGTAGGTGTAGTCTATACACGCACAAAGGCTGGTAGAAGCCAGTGCTACAAGGAAAAGTTTGGTTTTCTTTCTATACATAACCTTTCTGTTTATTTGTTTATGCAATCGGGTGGGGCAAATGGTTGGTGGGAATACTCAGCGTACCCCCACCAACTGCTATCCTTTATTATTTCTCTTTCAGATCTACGAGGATGTTGAGCTCGTCGAGCTGTGCCTGCTCAAGGGGTGCTGGAGCATCGATCATGACGTCGCGGCCAGAGTTGTTTTTGGGGAAGGCGATGCAGTCGCGGATGCTGTCGAGGCCTGCGAAGAGGCTCACGAAGCGGTCGAGACCGTAGGCCAAGCCACCGTGAGGGGGCGCACCGTACTTGAAGGCGCTGAGCAGGTAGCCAAACTGTGACTGGGCACGCTCTTCTGAGAAGCCGAGAATCTCG
>JAEIGA010018659.1_pt1 | contig 10574 bp, 8 predicted proteins | sample 9270691 | NCBI WGS metagenome assembly JAEIGA01 (sample SAMN17057246, study PRJNA624740) | gut metagenome | biome: biome; isolation source: fecal sample | host: Bos grunniens | place: China: Xizang | collected 2019
CTTGATGAGATCTTCCCCTGGGATTTCATCGATATCGGGGTGACCAAAGCCTTTCTGAAAAGGGAGTGGAATAATGCCATGGCGGGCAGGGTGACACCCGGATGCCAGGAGAAATGCTCCAACTGCGGTGCCGCCAGATTCGGAGGAGGTGTCTGCTATGAAAGCAAGAATAAAGTGGTCTAAGACCGGGATCCTGAAATTCATCGGACATCTTGACGTACAGCGGTATTTTCACAAAGCCATGATGAGGGCCGGACTTCCCATCTCCTTCTCCCAGGGGATGAGTCCCCATCAGATCATGAGTTTTGCCGCCCCTCTCGGCATCGGTATGACCAGCCAGGGGGAATATGTGGATGCCACCTTCGACTGGACTTATTCAAGCCGGGAGATGGTGGACAGGCTCAACGCCGTAATGAACGAAGGCATCAGCGTCCTGGAGTTCCGAGGAATCGATGACCGGGAGAAGAACTGTATGGCGGCAACCGCCGCTGCGGACTATCTGGTGTCCTTCCGGAAGGGACACTACTATGAGGAAGCCTTTACCAAACGCTGCGAACCTTTCTTCTTTCAGGAAGAGATCAATGTGCTGAAAAAGACCAAGCGGAGTGAAAGTGTGGTGGATATCTCCCCTCTGATCCTGGAGATCCACGGTCAGGAGGAAGGGATCTTCATGAAGCTGGTTACAGGCAGTGCCAAAAACCTGAAGCCCCATACCGTGATGGAGGCTTTCTGTAATTATCTTGGCTACGATTATGATCCGGAAGGTTTCATGTATCACCGCATGGAGACCTATCTGGAGAAGGAAGGCCTGCTCCTTCCCCTTGGTGCCGCCGGCTGGGAGATTACCGAAGAAATGAGTGAGATGAATCAATGAACAAACTGGTGATCACCTCAGATAAAGATATCGTCTATTACGGATATTTCATGGACGGGAAAGCCGTCGAACTCTACTGTGAGAAGAAAAGATCCGAAAGTATCCTGGGAAATATCTATGCGGCCAGGGTCCAGAAGGTGGCTGAGGGCATCAACGGAGCCTTCCTTGAGCTTACCGGGGATCTTGCCGCCTACTATAACCTGTCCCCCTCCAGAAAGCCTTTAAAGCTGTCTCCGGGCCATGAAGACAGGCTCTACGGAGGAGATCTGATCCTGGTCCAGGTAAAAAAAGAAGCCACCGGGACCAAACTTCCCGTGGCGGATGCTTATGTCAATCTCTCGGGCAAATATTTTGTCTTCAGCCTGGAACAGATGGGGACAAGGATTTCCGCCAAGATCAAAGACAGGGAAGAAAGGGACAGGCTTAAAGGCATCGTGAGTGCCTGGAGAAGCGGACGGTCCGATCTGTCCTACGGGATCATAGTCCGGACCAATGCATCTGAAGCAGCGGAAGAGGAGCTCTATGATGAACTCAGTGAGCTTGGGGATAGATTTGACCGTATCCTGAAAAAGGCACGTACCTGCCCGGAGAAGACTGAACTCTACCGGGAGGTGCCATACTACATCCGCCTGGCCAAAGACCTGCCCTTTTCCGGTCTGGATGAGATCCTCACGGATGATCGGGAGATCTTTGCAGAACTTGAAGATTATTATCAGGGGGAGAACAATGCACGGGTCCGGGATAAGATCCGCCTTTATACCGACGATTACTCCCTGTATCTTCTTTACCGTTTCGGACATTACTATGACCTGGCTTTGTCCCGGAGGGCAGAGCTTAAATCCGGCGGAAGCATCGTGATCGATACCACGGAAGCCATGGTGGTGGTGGATGTCAACTCGGGATCCGTTCTCAAGAAGAAGAAGGAGGCCCTGACCATTTTTGAAACCATGAACAAGGAAGCTGCCGCCGAGATCATTTACCAGTTGAGGCTTCGCAATCTGTCCGGCATCATCCTCATCGATTTTATCAACATGAAGGAGGAAGGCAGCAGACAGAGGGTACTGGAGTATCTGAAAAAAGAAGCCGTAAAAGACCGGATCCCCATCAGGGTGATCGATTTTACCGCTTTGTTCCTTGTGGAGATGACAAGAAACAAAGTCAGGAAATCCTTAAAAGAACAGTGGGCTGAATGCCATCCTTCCCGGGCCTGATCCTTTGATCCAGGGCCCGGTTTTTCTTTTTCCCCGATTGATATCCATGGGGGAATATAGTATAATCAGAGTATGAATTAACGGAACACATCGTTTATACTACCATTCAACATATGTTGGAAAGGAGAAGATTATGGGACTTATTCAAGCAGCTGTGGGAGCATTGCACGGAACGATAGCCGACCAGTGGAAAGAGTATTTTTACTGTGAATCCATGGATTCCGATATCCTTGTGAAAAGAGGGGTCAAAAAGAACGGCAGCCGTATCTTCGAGGATAATGTCATCGCGGACGGATCCAGGATCGCCGTGGCAGACGGCCAGTGTATGATCATCGTTGAAAATGGTCAGGTCATGGATGTCTGTGCCGAGCCCGGAGCATATGTATATGATACCAAGACTTCCCCCACCGTTTTCGGCGGAAAGTTTTTAGAAGGCCTGTCCTCCATCGCCAAAGAGACCTGGAGACGTTTCCAGTTCGGCGGCGGCCCCGGCAAGGACCAGAGGATCTATTATTTCAATACCAAGGAGATCGTGGGCAATAAATACGGTACAGCCACACCGATCCCCTTCCGCCTGATCGACAAAAATATCGGTATGGACATGGATATCTCCATCCGCTGCAACGGAGAGTTCTCCTACCGTATCGTCAACCCCATGCTGTTCTATACGAACGTATGCGGCAATGTTGCCAAGGATTATGAACGCAGCGAGATCGATTCCCAGCTCAAATCAGAGCTTCTGACTGCCCTTCAGCCGGCATTCGGAAAGCTTGCGGAAGAAGGGATCCGCTACAGCAGCATTACCAATCATACCACGGAGATCGCGGACAACCTGAATGTAGTCCTCTCCAAGAAATGGACGGAGCTTCGAGGCCTCGAAGTAGTTTCCTTCGGCGTAAACAGTGTAAGTATCCCGAAAGAAGACGAGGATATGATCAAGACCGCCCAGAAGAAGGCTATGATGAAGGACGGCGCTTATGCCACCGCCGCATTAAAGGATGCGGCAGCACAGGCCATGGTCGACGCAGCCAACAATTCCGGCGGCGCCATGACCGGTTTTATGGGCATGAACATGGCAGGAAATATGGCCGGCAATATCTTCGGTCAGGATGCGGCTTCCCAGCCGGCAGCCCAGCCTGCTCCGGCCAAACCGGCAGCCGACAGCTGGACCTGCTCCTGCGGAACCGTCAACACAGGGAAATTCTGTGCCGAGTGCGGTTCACCAAAGCCGGCAGACACAAAGTGGATCTGCCCCAGCTGCGGTACGGAAAATAAAGGCAAATTCTGTGCGGAATGCGGCACAAAGAAGCCGGAAGGCCCTGCGACCTGCAGTAACTGCGGATGGAAGGCAGAAGATCTGTCCATCACTCCCAAGTTCTGTCCGGAGTGCGGTACGCCCATGAAATAAACCGCAGCACATTTATCCGTTTGATCCATAGCAAGGATACTTCTGTATTCTTGCTATGTTTCTTTAGAATGGAACGCAAGAAAGGAGCTGGCCATGGGTCAGATGAAAGAATATAAATGTCCCAACTGCGGAGGCGCCATCGTATTTGACAGTAATACGCAAAAGGTCAAATGCCCCTACTGCGATACGGAGTTTGACCTGGCCGTCTTCGAGGAACTGGCTGAACTGGAGGAGGGGGTATCTCTCTCCACGGATGAACCGGTGTGGGACACGGACGCGGGAACAGCCTGGGGCGGGGAAGAAGAAAGCCAGATGAAGGTATACTCCTGCAATTCCTGCGGTGGGGAGATCATTACTGACAGCACTACCGCTGCCCTCAGGTGCCCTTACTGTGAGAATCCGGTGGTATTTACCGGCAATCTCTCCGGTTCCCTGAAACCGGATTACATCATTCCTTTTAAACTGGATAAAAAGATGGCCAAGGAGCGCTATTACAACCATATCAAGGATAAAGCCCTGCTTCCCCAGGTTTTTAAGGACCAGAACCATATTGATGAGATCAAGGGGGTCTATGTACCCTTCTGGCTCTTCGACGGTGACGCGGAAGGGGAGGCCAGATACCGGGCCACCAGGATCCGTACCTGGTCGGACTCTGAATATAATTACACCGAGACACAGTTCTATGAGATCTTCCGCAGCGGGGATATGACCTTCGAGAAGATCCCTGTGGACGGTTCCACCCAGATGCCGGATGATCTGATGGAATCTATCGAACCTTTTGATTATTCGGATGCCGTGGATTTTCAGACGGCTTATCTGGCTGGATATCTGGCGGATAAATACGATGTCACGGCGGAAAACAGCAAGGACCGGGCCGAAGGCCGGATCCGGAACAGTGTCATGTCTTACTTAAGGGACAGTGTCATGGGATACAATACGGTGGAAGAGAGGGGAAACAATTACCGTCTTCACCACAGTACCGCTTCCTATGCCCTGCTGCCGGTTTGGATACTGAACACGACCTGGAACGGGGAGAAATATGTCTTCGCCATGAACGGACAGACCGGAAAATTTGTGGGCAACCTTCCTATGGATAAAGGACTTTACTGGAAGCATTTCGCGCTGACCGCCGTCGGATCCACCGTCATTATGTTCATCCTCTTCATGCTGATCAGATTTTTCTTAGGTGCTTAGGAAGGAGGGGAGACGATGCATACCAATATCAAGATCAAGATTAGAAAACGATTGATTTCTTCGGCCATATGTCTTCTGCTTCTTCTTGCTTTTCTGGTCCTTCCTGCTGCTGCCTCGGGCTCGGCAAGGCTTGTGGACGGAGCCTACCTTCTTTCCGGCGATGAAGCGGACAGCCTTGAAACACAGATTGATGAAACCTCGGATAAACTGGACATTGATATCGTGGTTGTGACCGCTGATTCCCTGGAAGGCAAGTCCTCCGTGGAATATGCTGATGACTATTATGATGAACATGGATTTTCCGAGGACGGCATCCTGCTTCTGGTCGCTATGGAAGACAGGGATTATGCCATCAGTACAAGCGGGAAAGTGCGGGATGTATTTACCGAAAATGTAATCTACACCCTGGAGGATGAATTTCTTCCGGAGCTGAGAGAAGGTGAATACAGACAGGCTTTCTCCGATTTCACGGAGGGAGTCAGAACCTACTATATCCATCCGGAATACGCGAATTCCTACGATGATGAGCAATCCTGGTCCGACGAAAGGGAAAGCGGACCCGGCGGTCTCTTCAAGTATATTCCTTTTTCCGGAGTGATCGGTGTGGTCCTGTCCTTCTTTATCACCGGACAGAAGAAAGCAGCACTCACCAGTGTAAAACAACAGAATTACGCGGGGACTTATGTCAAGGAGGAGAACCTGACCCAGAAGAGGGATGTCTTTCTCTACCATACCATCCACCGTACTCCCATACCCAAAGACAGGGACAGAAAGGGTCCGGACGGGCACGGGAGCTTCAGCAGCGGACATGTCAGTTCTTCAGGAAATATGCACGGCGGCAGCCACGGTAAATTCTGAGAATATCAGTAAAAGAATCTGTAAAATGTGTCGGCACCATCTGCCTGGTGTACGGCACATTTTTTCTTTACAGATTTTCGTGCCGTCTGCGGCATAAAACAGGTCATTCAGGCAGATTCTGTATTTATAAAAACATTTTATAGTAAAGTAATCTCAGAAATCAGTTTTTAAACACAAGCTTAACCAAGGAAAATTGATGGAGGAGATTATGAAAAAGAAATATACCGTCTCGTTATTTTTAGTGATCAGCGCACTGGCAATTTTATTTCCAGCACATGAAGTCTCTGCATTCGGCAACCCCTACACATATCCGGCAAATTATTTTTATACACCGGTAACAACACCAGCGAAAAAAAACCAGTACATTTTTGCTTATAACAAAGTGATTCCGGTAAACTGCAAACCGATAAACCTGGGAGCCATGACCAACGGTGATGGAAAACTGACTTATTCCAGTTCCTCCTCATCCATAGCCAAAGTTTCATCCAAAGGTGTCGTCACCCCGAAAAACTGTGGGATTGCTACCATAACCATAAAGGCAGCGGAAACAAAAACCTTTAACGAAGCATCAGTAAAGATCACCGTTACCGTTCTTCCGAAGACCATGAAGCTTAACAGCGTAAAGTCAACAAAGAAGAAAAGACTGGAGATCAAATGGGGAAAGGAAAATAAAGTCAACGGATACGAAGTACAGATCTGCTCCCAGATGGATTTCAGATCAGGCACATTTTCCAAATCATTTGGAAAAGGGACTCTTAAGACTACAGTCAAGGATATCAATTCTCAGTACTGGTTTGTCAGGATCCGTTCATGGAAGACCTTTGCCGGAACGAAACTCTATGGAGGATGGAGTGCAGTAAAGAGAGTCAAAGTGAAGTAAAGCTGAAGCTGAAATAAACAGCAGAACTTAATTGACCTCCGTAATTATGTGCATTATAATATAAATGCATATATTTACGGAGGTCAGTTTCTTCTCAAGATAACAATATACAGTCAATAAGCGGTAAAATATCGTTGATCATTATCAGAGGGTATTTTACCGTTTTTTAGCATAAAAACACATGTAACATAAGAAAAAAGGAGCAGGATATGGAAGAAAAAAGATGGGCATTCCATAAGGATATCCCCGGTGAAGAAAATGAAGGCATAACACGGAGGATCATGGCTTATACCAAGGATGTCATGGCCGTGGAGAACAGTTTCAAAAAAGGAAGTATAGGAAAACTGCATCATCATCCACACACGCAGATCACCTATGTGGTCAGCGGCGCTTTTGAATTTGAAATTTACGGGGAACGTCATATCGTAAGAGCAGGAGATGCCATGTTGAAAACAAATGGGGTAGAGCATGGCTGTGTATGTCTGGAAGAAGGAATCCTGCTGGACATTTTCAATCCCATGAGAGAAGATTTCATTGTCAAATAGATCAGAATCATCAGAAAAGGAAGTGTCAGGATGAAAGACCGAATGAAGTTATTGTTGTTAACATTGGGTGCAATCCTGTTGTTTACATACAATCCGGTGTCTGCTGCAGAAGACAGTATGGCTCTCAGACCCGGTGATGATGAAGCCCGTGTCTCCCGGATCATAGACAGCCTTAACGGAGGAGACGGCTTATACGGTAAAGGACTGAACGGCTTTGATATCTATGATCATCTTGGCTATGTATACATGGGCTGGAGAACCACCGGCGGATTATGGCAGAATCATATCATCGGGGATTACATCATGGATGAGCTGGAAAAAGCAGGTTATCAGACCACCGATGAGGATGTGACAGCCCCCTATGGCAGCAAACCCGCAAGTGACAAAAGTTCAGCAACCGAAGGAGATTATGCCTGGCTGATCAAATACCAGGAAACAGAGGAAAAAGAACTGGGGCTCACATGGGATCCCGAGTTTTCCAGCCTTGAGATCAAAATGGTATCCGACGACGGGACAGTCATAGAAGATCCGGAAGCAGAGGAACTGGAAGAGGGCATTGGCGGCACATGGTGGGCATATAATCCGATGACAGAAACCTATCAGAAATACTTCGCCAAAGAATTCGGCATGGACTATGAGCAGCAGATCGCTCCTCTCGGAAGCACCAAAGAGAAAATCGAGGCCATGCACGAAGTGCTAATGAGCAGCGATAAGGACCGTGACAGCAGAACAGGTGTGGATGATTACACTTACATTCGTCGGGAGTCCATTGCTAAGCCTAATAAGGAGGCAGATCTTAACAAGCGCACAAGACTTGCCTGGGAAAGCGATTTCACGGATCCTGCTGGAACAGATCCTTCGGAAGCAAAAGGTTCAGAAGGAGAATTGCTTTACGTCGGAGAAGTAGATGAATTTGAAAACACCAACAGTGAAGGAATCTCTGGTGAACGCATCCGTGGAAGTGTCATACTGACGGATTCCACACCCTGGGAGTCGGTATCCTATGCTGTTAAGAATGGTGCAATAGGGGTCGCTACTACGACAGACCTGGAGGCATTTCTTCATCCCAAGGATGGAGAGGGGAATATCCTTGAACCTTGGTATGATTCTTCCCGTTACGCTGTCGGTGCCGGTATGAATTACCGGGAGTGGATGGATGCTCCGGACGATATACATATCGTTAACTGGCAGTTCAGCTACAAACAGCGTGATTATACGAAGAAACTTCTGGCAAAGGCAAACAGGGAAGGCTTCAGGGTTATGGCCCGTCAGATAGCCATCGGCCAGACCTATCCGATGACCACGACAGCCTCCAGCCCCGGAGAGGGACAGGCAGTGGCAATCGCTGAAGTAAAAGGAAGCCTGCATCCTGAGAAGAGAGTTTTGATCTGTGCCCATGTACAGGAGCCCGGATGCTGTGACAATGCCACCGGTGTTGCATCCCTGCTTGGTATGGCAACCCGGTACAAAAAACTGATTGATGAAGGAAAGATTGATCGTCCCCAATGTACCATCACCTTTATGTGGGGAGATGAAATGAATATGGGCGATTTCTGGATGGATGGTCATCCGGAGGAGACAAAAGATCTGATCACTGCATTGGATATGGACATGACCGGGGAGGATCCGGAGAAGACAGGCGGTGTCATGCGGATTGAGAAAACCCCCGATCCGTCTGCACTATATACTTATACCAAGGATATGCTTCCCTGGAATGATACAGACCAGTGGATTCCCTCCCTCAGTAACCCTTATTATGACAAAGACTATCAGAATCAACTGGGTGCATTCGTCCGTCTTCCGGACGCCCATACTATCTGGGGAAGCGGAGGAGTATACGGAGTGTTCAAAGATGGCTGGTATCTGAACGATCTGTATATGTATGTCGCCAACACAGTGACTGACCGTCATGATCCTGATTTTCGGGTTGAGGTATGTCCATATGAAGGCGGTTCCGACCACGAAGCTTTCCTGGAGAAGAAGATTCCTGCGTTACTGGCATGGCATTTTACGGATTATGGGTATCATTCCTCCTCGGACACCCTCTATATGGCAAGTCCCAGGGAACTGGAAAGCGTCAGCATGTCAACCCTTACCACCGCTCTGATGATATCGGATCTTCGTGAAGATGAAGACGCTGCGCTGGATGTACTTGATGCCGTTATGGAAGCCGCCATAAAGAGAATGGATTGTGAAGCAGTCAATACTGACCACCATCTGATCTATGCGGAGGCAGGACACTCCACATATCAGGATGCTTTGGCAGAGGAAAAAGAAGTCCTTTCCGCATGGGGTAAATGGTATGATGAAGCTCTTGCGTCCGTAGCAACTCTTGTGGATGAACCATCGGAGGATCTGCTTACTGCGATCCAATCTGCAAAAACAGAAGTCTATGCCAGAACAGCCAAGCGGCTGGCATATGCAGAAGAACTGCTGAATCCGGTCACAGCCAGGTCGATAGCAGCCGGCAAGATTGATGAATTTCTGGAAGTGATCGATATACCTGCTGATCTGCATGATCAGGTGGATGCCATTGTGAAACAGGCGAAAAAAGATATCGACGCAGAATCAGTAAATTCTAAAGCAGCCGCTATCGCAGTCAAAGCAATCCAGGATATTGAATCCATGCTGGTTGCCGATGCATCAGCTAAAGTACAGGAACTGACAGACTACAAGATTAAAGCACAGAAAGAGATTATGGCTTACATGAAAGCCAACCGTAAGTACATTACAAATGATCTGACCATCGGATTCATACTGGATTACGTAATTGATACCGGCTCAGCGAAGAATAAGACAGCGGTTGATGCTGCTTTGAAAAAGGCTAAAGCTGTGATCGATAAGATCGTAACCGCCAAAAAATCGAAAGTATCCGGGCTGAAAATCACCTTTAAGAAACGAAAAGCTGTGATCAAGTGGAAAAAGACAGCCAAAGTTTCAGGATATCAGGTTTCCTATAAACTGAAGAATTCGAAAAAATGGAAAACTCTGAAAACCACAAAAACCGTGAGAGTTGTCAGTAAAAAGCTGAAAAAAGGAAGAAGGTACCAGTTTAAAGTACGTGCATTCACAAGGATTCAGGGGAAGAAAGTTTACGGACCATACTCAAAGATTAAAACGAAAAAATGCAGATAAAAAGGAGATCCACGTGAAAAAAAACAAATATCCTTGGCTGGAAGCGGAATGAAGAGGGGAATCCTGTGTTCTTTAATGATACTATTAATGTCGATCATGTTCATAACGGGTCCCGGCAGATTCCCCGCCGGAGCAGTGAGGGCTGAGGAGATTCAGCAGTCTCTTCCGACGGTCAGGATACATATAGAGGGCGGTCAGGATGAGATAAACATGATGAATTCCAGCCCCGACCAAGTTATGAATGTAGTGGAACCATGGATATCGAGGTCCCGAATGTTTTAAATACTTTGATTCCAATGCAGAACCTGCTTCCCTACATGACCTTAAAATCGAGACAATCCGTGATACTGGAAACCAGCTGTCAGATTATCGTAGATAATGCGGACAAAGATTCTACAAACAAAGTTTCTACATCAGTGGGTACCAGTCACAAAGTAAATGGAAGCACTTATAAAGTCCTTGGTAAGAA
>JAEIGA010018660.1_pt1 | contig 10574 bp, 10 predicted proteins | sample 9270691 | NCBI WGS metagenome assembly JAEIGA01 (sample SAMN17057246, study PRJNA624740) | gut metagenome | biome: biome; isolation source: fecal sample | host: Bos grunniens | place: China: Xizang | collected 2019
AAAAAGGGGGCTCAGGTCAAAAGACCCCAAAAACAAGCGCTCAATAAATCATCCCCAAAAACAAAACGGGGAGGGTAAATGTCGACGGTTAATTCTTTAATTCCGTTATATGAAAAACAAAATTTGTCGGGCGATGCAGACTTTAAACTGCATGCCCCTTTTTCACCTGCCGGAGATCAACCGCAGGCTATTGCCGAATTGGTTGAAGGGTTAAAACGGGAAGAAAAAAATCAAGTTTTACTCGGGATTACGGGGTCAGGGAAAACCTTTACGATGGCGCATATTATTGCTCAGATGAAACGCCCCGCCTTAATCATGGCGCACAATAAAACGTTGGCAGCGCAATTATATGCGGAAATGAAGGCCTTTTTTCCCGAAAATGCCGTTGAATATTTTGTGTCTTACTATGATTATTATCAACCAGAGGCATATATTCCCAGAACGGATACCTTTATTGAAAAAGATTCGGCGATTAACGAACAAATTGACCGCTTGCGACATTCGGCAACGCGTCATTTGTTGGAACGCCGTGATGTGATTGTGGTGTCATCTGTATCGTGTATTTACGGTTTGGGTTCGGCCGAATCGTATTCGTCTATGGCGTTTCGATTGGAAAAAAATACCACGGTTGATATGAAAGACCTGACCCGTCGCTTGGTTGAATTGCAATATAAACGCAATGACTTGGCCTTTGAACGGGGCTGTTTTCGAGTATCGGGAGATGTGATAGATATTTTCCCCTCTCACTTGGAAGATTCGGCATGGCGCCTGAGTTTCTTTGGGGATGAGTTGGAAACGATACATGAATTTGACCCGCTGACGGGACGTAAGAAATTGGAACTGCCCGATATAGTTGTCTATCCGGCCAGCCACTATGTGACGCCTCGACCGGCATTGCATCAAGCGATTAAAACGATAAAAGAGGAATTAAAGGACCGGTTGGCTTTTTATGAAGCTAATAATCAACTTTTAGAGGCGCAGCGCCTTGCTAGCCGTACAAAATACGATTTGGAAATGTTAGAGGCGACCGGCTCTTGTAAAGGGATTGAAAACTATTCCAGACATTTAACGGGGCGTAAAGCGGGGGAAGCTCCGCCGACTTTATTTGAGTATATGCCGGATGATGCGTTGGTGTTTATTGACGAATCGCATGTAACGGTGCCTCAAATCGGGGCGATGTATAAAGGGGACTATTCCCGCAAGACAACCTTATCTGAATATGGGTTCAGGTTGCCCAGTTGTTTGGATAACCGCCCCTTAAAATTTGAAGAATGGAATGCCATGCGTCCCAAAACGATTTTTGTATCGGCAACGCCGGCCCCTTGGGAATTGGAACAAGCCAAAGGTGTTTTTACCGAACAAATTATTCGTCCGACCGGATTATTGGATCCAGAATGCGTGGTCAGACCAGTTGCAACACAAGTGGAAGATTTATTGGCCGAATGCATTGAATGTGCTACCAAAGGGGACCGTGTTTTGGTGACGACTTTAACCAAAAAAATGGCCGAGGATTTGACGGAATATTTAGCTGAACGAGGTATTAAAGTGCGCTATATGCACTCGGACATTGATACCTTAGAGCGCATTCAAATTATCCGAGATTTACGCTTGGGGACGTTTGATGTGTTGGTTGGTATTAACTTGCTGAGGGAAGGGTTAGATATCCCAGAATGTGGCTTAGTGGCGATTTTGGATGCGGATAAAGAGGGCTTTTTACGTTCGGCAACCTCCCTTATTCAAACAATCGGACGGGCGGCCAGACACCAAAGCGGACGGGTTATTTTATATGCCGATAAAATAACACGGTCTATGGATGTGGCTTTGACCGAAACGGCCAGACGGCGTGAAAAACAAATGGCCTTTAATGCCGAACACGGGATTACGCCCAAGACGGTAAAAAAAGAAATTCCGGATTTAATTAAAGACTTTGGTGATTTGGCTCCGGAGGGAATTGACCGATCTGCCGAAGAGGTCATGAAGGATACCGGCAAAATGATTGAAAAATTACGTGCTCAGATGCTGAAAGAGGCTGAAGCCTTGAATTTTGAAGAAGCGGCTCGTTTGCGCGATAAAATTAAACATTTAGAAGAACAGGAACTCAAATTATGATATCATTTTTGAAAATATTGGTTGCGGTGTGTGTGGTTGCGTATATCGGTTTTGCGTTACTTGTTTATTTTATGCCGCATGTATTTTTATATCATCCCGATACGGTTAAGCCCTCTTTGCAAAAAATGACGGAAAAAATACCTGAAATAAAAGAGGTTTCTTTATCTGATGCATCGGATGCATATGGATGGTATGTACCCATAGAAAATGCACAAAAGGTTGTTCTTTTCTTTCATGGTAATTCGGATAATGCTTCATATTTCTTAAATCGGGCAAAACCCTTTACGGATAAGGGATATGCCATTTTAATGCTGGAATATCAAGGATTTGGCGGGCGTAAGGGTAAGCCTAATCAAATGTCTATGGAAACGGATGTTCGGTTGGCGGTGGCTTTTTTAAATAAACAAGGCTTTAAAAATGCCGATATCGTATTATATGGTCATTCCATGGGAACGTATTTGGCGGTGTATGGCGCAAAAGAATTGGGGCAAAATAATCCGTTTGATGCGGTTGTTTTGGAGGCGCCGTTTACCAGTGTGGCAGATGTTGCAGATAAGGAAAGTTTTCATTTATTCCCCGTTCATTTGATTTTACAAGGGAATACTTACGACAGTATGGCACATATTAAACAAATTAATACCCGTTTGTTGGTAGGGCATGGCATGGCCGATAAAGTCGTGCCCTATACTCAAGGTGAACATTTATTTGAACGCGCCCAAAAACCAAAAGAATTTTTCTCAAGCTCTGAGGCGGGGCATCGTGAGTTGCCGGCCTATGGGTTTATGAGTGAAATTTTGCGATTTTTGAATGAAAAAACAGTAAAAAATTAAAATTATGATTATAAAAATCAATACATTATTAAAATTTTAAAAAAATTATTGACAAACATATAAAAAAATGTTAAACTGTATTTAAATCAGGCAAAGGATTGCCATGTTTGAAGCACAATACAAAGGGGAATGAAATGAAAAAAGAATTAGTTTTACTTGGAAGTATGATTGCAATGTCCGGTGCGTTAAGCTCTTGTTGTTGTAAAAAAGCACCGGCTTATGGCAATAGTGTGCCGCCGGCACCAAAAGTGGTTAATTATAAAGATGGAGGTCATGTTTATACTCCGTCTCAATCTGCCTACTATACTCCGGTTCAACAACCCGTAGTTACTCGGCCAGCTCAACCGGTGGTGCGTTATGTCCCCGTTCAGCAAGCTCCTGTTCATCCGGTAACAGCGGCAGCAGGTATGAATGCAGCAGTTCAAGCTCATGTGAGTACTCAAAATATTCCAATTTATTCCAGCTCTTATAACTCTACAGGTGGATATTCTACTGGTTCTGGTTATGGGGCCTATGGGTATGGTACATATAATAGGTACTATGGGTATGGCCACAGAGGATGTTCTCATCCGGTTTTAATTCGTAAAAACGGATGTCCTGTTGGTCCGTATGTTACTCAGCCGTGTTTATATAGATAATAATTAAATCAATATGTTATTATGATTTAATTGACAAAAAAGACAATGTATGTTATACTGTATGTATGATATAAGAGAAAGGAGCCTATCATGTCAAATGAAAATAAAAAAAATGAACGTTCTTGGATGAACAGTACGGCAATGAAGTTAGCAATGCTGGCTACGGCTATTACATCACTAACTTCTTGTGGGGGGCTGCGTGATACAACAACGGTATATGGTCCGGATGGGCAATATATGGGGGGTGTTGTTACGACGAGTGAAACTAATGCTATGAAGTACGCAGTAACTGCTGGTGGTATGGCGCTGAATTATTTGCAAAACCGTGATAATAATAGAACGGCGGAAAAAATATACAGGACTGTGTATGCTCCTCGTCGTTATCCGGTGCCTGCGCGTCGGTGCCCGAAAATTGCGGTTCCTGGCGCACGTCCGTCGCGTCCTAATTATGTCTGGCCGGTAGGAAATAAGAATTGTATACACAGAATTTATAATCCGCGTAGCAATCCGGTTCTGATTAGTGGTAACTGTCGATAGGTTATATATGAAAAGCCTCTCTGTTTAGAGAGGTTTTTTTGTCTTTGAGTTCTCATAGTACAAAAACAGCCGACTGAATCAGTCGACTGTTTTGCATAGATATCAGAGTCTATTTTTCGGCATTTGCATAGGGACCCGTTTCACCTTTATTGGCAACCTGTGCAATATCAAAGTATCTGAGCATTGGTACGGCCACGAAAATTGAGGCACATGTCCCAATCACTAAGCCCAAAGTCATAGAAATAGAGAAGCCTTGTAATGTTTGTCCGCCGATGAATAACAAAACTAATAATACAAACAAAGTTGTCACACCCGTTAAAATTGTACGGGATAATGTTTCGTTAATGCTTTTGTTTAACAAGGCATCTTTATCCATTTTACGGAATTTTTGTAAATTTTCACGAACGCGGTCGTATGTCACAATCGTATCATTACAAGCATAACCAGCCAGAGAGAGCAAACCGGCCACCACAATCATATCAAATTCCCATCCGAACAGCGCAAAAGCCCCGACAACAATCACTAAGTTATAGGCCAGTGATGTCATACATCCGATGGCAAACGGCCATTCAAATCTCAACCAAATATAGATAGAAATAGCCAACAGAGCCAAAACGGAAGCCAGTAAACTTTTTTCTTTTAACTCTTGTCCGATTCTGGGGCCAATAGTTTCTACACGATCATATGTATAACCACCGCCCAAGGCAGATTTGATTTTTTCAACCAAGGCAGGGCCTGTTAAACCAGCATCTTCGGCTTGTGTTTGAATTAAAACGGATTTAATTTCATCACCCATACCGATAGATTGAATGGATACCTCTTTTAAAAAGGATAAGTCGGAACGCATTTCATCCATATTAATAGGTGTTTCTGAGGACACTTCAATCAAAACGCCCCCTTCAAAATCTACCCCATAGTTTAATCCTTTGGTAAAAAAGGCCCATACAGACAATGCCAACAATACAAGTGCAACTGCATAACCGATTTTACGAATACCCAAAAAGTTAAAATTAAAATTACGTTTTCTAAATAATTTTTTCATCTGTCGTATCCTTTATAAATTGATTGTTTTTGGTTTTCTGACGGCAATCCAGATTGTCATCAACATACGTGTGACTAAAAGAGCGGTAAACATGGTCGTGGCCAAACCCAATCCCAACGTAATACCAAAACCTCTAACCGGACCGGAACCCAGCCAGAATAAGAATAAAGCCGCAAAAAACGTTGTTAATTGCCCATCCAAAATGGCGGAAAAGGCCCCTTCAAATCCACGATTTAAAATTTCCATCGGATGAGAGACACCTTTTTGGATTTCTTCTTTCATACGTTCAAAAACCAAAATATTGGAATCAACTGCCATTGCAATTGTCAAAGCAATACCGGCAAGTCCGGGCAAAGTCAATGTCGCATCAAAAATACTGAGTAATGCTAATAACAAAATACCGTTTGTCAACAGTGCAATATCGGCAAAAATACCGTAACCGCCATAGACGACAATCATGAAGACAAATACGAATAATAAGCCTAAAAGACAAGCTGTCGTACCGGCACGAATGGAATCTTCACCCAGTCCGGGGCCGACGACACGTTCTTCTTGGACGATTAACGGAGCAGGTAAGGCGCCTGAACGCAATAACAATGCCAAATCATTGGCTGAGGCAACCGTAAAGTTACCCGTAATAATACCTTGTCCGCCCGTAATCGGGGTGTTAATTGTCGGAGCACTGATAACTTTGCCATCTAAGACGATAGCCAAACGACGACCGACATTTTCACGAGTGGCGTTAGCGAATTTTTTAGCACCTTGCGCTTTGAATGCAAAGGAAACGGCGGGACGGCCTTGTTCGTCATATGAGCCCTTTGCGTCTTCTAAACTTTCACCACCGACGACAACGGCACGTTTTAAAACAATCGGTCCTGTTTCATCGCCATCCATTAAAACTGAATCGGCGGGAATTTTACCTTGTCTGGCCATGATGACATTGGTGCTTTCATCAACTAAGTGGAATGTCAGTTTAGCGGTTTTACCCATCAACGCTTTGATTTCGGACGGGTCTTGAACGCCGGGGAGTTGAATAACAATTCTATCGCTTCCTTGTTGTTGAATTTGCGGTTCTTTTGTGCCCAGTTCATCGATACGTTTACGCACGATTTCTAAAGATTGAGTAACGGCTTGACGTTTCATGATATTTAAAGCTTCTTCCGTGTAACGCACCGTGACTTGAGTGCCATCTGTATCAATTTGTAATGGAATGCCGGTTTCTTGTTTCCGAATGGTTTCACGCACTGTATTTAAATCTTCGGCCTTTAAAACCTTCAATACCAACGCGTCATTTTCAACTTTTAAACCGGAAAAACGTACTTTTTCGGCGCGCAAAGCAGAACGGGTTAAATCAGACAAGCCCGCCAGCTTTTCATTAATTAAGTTATTGGTATCTACCTCCATTAATAAGTAAGAACCACCTTGCAAATCCAATCCCAAAGTAATTGGTTTGAACCAAGAACGCATATTTTTGGGCATTTTTTCATAAACTGAGGTCGGTAAAAAATTGGGTAATGCAAAAACAATACCAACTAAAATTGTAATAATAACTGTCCAAGATTTTACTTTTGAATATCCAAACATTTTATTTATCCTCTTCCACTACCTTAGAAATATATCCGCGAATAACCGTAATTTCCGTGTTATCTGCGATTTTTACGATTAGTTCATTATTATCAGCCACTTTAACAACTGTTCCGACGATGCCGCCGATAACAATTTTTGACCCTTTTGTAATTGCATTTAAGGCCGCCTCATGACGTTGTAATTTTTTCTTTTGAGGGCGGACAAATAAAAAATATAAAATACCGAAAATTAAAACCAATTGAGCAACTGCAGCCATTGGACTTTGGGCAGCTGTTGCCGTTTCGGCGGTTGCTTGTACGGTTTGTGCGACAGCTTCAGATATAAACATGTTTTTCCTTTCATTTTTTTATAATGCTAGTAATATACAACTTTTGTTGCAAAAATCAACTTATTTTTTATATCCGACCGGTATTTTGGTATTTGACATTTGCGGTAAAAATCGCTATGATTTTCTTTAAAAAGGAGAAAATATATGAAGTTAAATATTGAGTATTTGCAAAACTACGATAAAAATTGGGGCGAACTCGGTTATAAGCATGCGGGGGATGCCGGTTTTGATTTGCGTGCGGCTATATCGGAACGTATTGTGTTAAAGCCTCATGATTATATGCCGATTCCGACCGGTGTTAAATTTCAATTGATAACAGGTGACGTGCCGGCAGGATTAAATTATGAAATTCAGATACGGGCTCGGTCCGGGTTGGCGGCCAAATATGGTATCACGATGATGAATGGTGTCGGTACGGTGGATTTGGGATATCGTGGTGAAGTGCGTGCGATTTTGGTCAATCATGGCCATGAAGATTTTGTCATAGAGCCGGGGGACAGAATTGCGCAAGCTGTTATTGCGCCAGTAATGTGTGTTGAATTTGCGGCAGTTGACAGCGTTGATGATGATACGACACGTGGTGCTGGTGGTTTTGGTTCAACGGGTAAACAGTAAAGTATAAAATGAAAACAATTAAAATTGGGTATATGGATTGTTCTCATAGCAATAATTATAATGCGAAAGAGGCTTTCTTTACAAAATTGTTATCTGAAAAATATAATGTAGAACTATCTGATAAACCGGATTATTTGTTTTACAGCGTGTATGGTAATCAACATCATAATTTTGATGGTGTTCGGATTTTCTTTACTGGCGAAAATGCTGTTCCTAATTTTAACTACTGTGATTATGCATTTGGTTTTCATCATATAGAATTTGAAGATCGTTATATGCGATTACCCTTATGGCGTTTATATACGTGGGATTTGCAACAGGTACTTAATAAAACGCAAAGGGATATAGAGGCTGCAAAACGTAAATTTTGCTGTATGGTTATTTCCAATATGAAACAAACAGATGGCTATCGTGAGGAATTTTTTGAAAAATTATCAGCTTATAAACAAGTGGATTCCGGTGGTAAATATAAAAATAATGTTGGCGGCCCCGTTCCCGATAAATATGAATTTCAAAAGAATTATAAATTTTCATTTGCTTTTGAAAATGTGGCTGCGCGTGGGTATTGTACGGAAAAAATTCTACAATCTTTTGCCGCCGGCACGATACCGATTTACTATGGGGATGAAACGGTCGTACAAGATTTTAACCCTAAAGCATTTATTAACTGTCATGATTATAACAGTATTGATGACGTTATAGAAAAAATTAAACAACTGGATAACGATGATGAAGCGTATTTACAAATGTTGAATGAGCCTGTGTTTGTTGGTGGCAAATTACCGGATAAATATTCCGACGAAAGTATTTTGAAATTCTTATCCAATATTTTTGATAAACCCAGTCAAAATGCGAAACGCCGTAAAATTATTAAACATTATGCTGATGTGGATTATCGCAATATGAAGCAAAGAGATGTGTATTTAATTGTAAACCATTTTATGCGTCATAAAATGGAAAGTTTGGGGCGACGTATCAAAAAAATATTCGGTAAAAAATAAGAATAGAGTAGGGAGCAGATAAGCTCCCTTTTTTCTTGACTTTTATGGGGCATTTTTGTATAATGCACCCAATTTAATTATTAACAAAAGGAGTATTTATGGCAAGTTATCAATATATCTATGTGATGAAAGATTTGTGTAAAACTTTCCCTGGTGGAAAAGAGGATTTAAAACACATTTGGCTCAGCTTTTTTCCTGGAGCAAAAATTGGTGTTTTAGGTCCGAATGGCGCCGGTAAATCTACACTTTTAAAAATTATGGCTGGATTAGACGATAATTTTACGGGTGAAGCGTGGGCTGCCGATGGTGTTAAAGTTGGTTATTTACCACAAGAACCACAATTAGACCCAACCAAAGATGTTATGGGCAATATTATGGATGGTGTCGGTGAAATTCGTGATTTAATGCAGCGCTATGAAGAAGTTAATATGAAATTTGCCGATCCGGATGCCGATATGGATGCGCTGCTTGCCGAACAAGCCGAATTGCAAGAAAAAATTGATGCGTGTAATGGTTGGGAAATTGAACGCACGATTGAAATTGCAATGGATGCCCTTCGTTGTCCGCCGTCCGATGCAGATGTAACGAAATTATCCGGTGGTGAAAAACGGCGTGTGGCTTTGTGTCGTTTGCTCTTAAGCAAACCGGACATGTTGTTGTTGGACGAACCGACAAACCATTTGGACGCCGAATCTGTCGCTTGGCTTCAAACATATTTGAAAAACTATGCCGGTACAGTTGTCATGGTAACCCACGACCGTTATTTCTTAGATAATGTAACCGGTTGGATTTTGGAAATGGATCGTGGTGAAGGTATTCCGTATGAAGGCAACTATACGTCATGGCTGGAACAAAAACAAAAACGTTTAGAGGTTGAACAAAATGCCGAAAAAGCACGCCAACGTACACTCAAGGAGGAGTTAGAATGGGTGCGTCAATCTCCAAAAGCACGTCAGGCAAAATCCAAAGCGCGTATTACGGCCTATGAAGAGCTCTTGAAAAAATCCGTTGAAAAAACACCGGATGTGGCTCAAATTGTTATTCCAGCCGGGCCTCGTTTGGGGGATGTGGTTTTGGAAGCCAACAATTTAAGCAAAGCTTTTGGGGATAAGTTGTTATTTGAAGATTTGACCTTTAATTTGCCGGCCGGTGGTATCGTTGGTATTATCGGTCCAAACGGTGCCGGTAAAACAACACTTATGCGCATTATCACCGGGCAAGAAACACCGGATTCAGGGACTTTCCGTGTCGGTGAAACGGTGAAACTCGGTTATGTGGATCAAAGCCGTGATGCACTTGATGATAATAAAACGGTATGGCAAGAAATTTCCGGTGGCTTAGATATTTTGACACTCGGCAAACGTGAAGTGCCGTCTCGTGGATACGTGTCTCAATTTAACTTTAAAGGTCCGGACCAACAAAAGAAAGTCGGGGTTTTATCCGGTGGTGAACGCAACCGTGTGCATATGGCAAAAATGCTGAAATCCGGCGCCAACGTTTTGTTGTTGGACGAACCGACAAACGATTTGGATGTGGATACCTTACGGGCATTGGAAGAGGCCTTAATGGACTTCCCGGGATGCGCCGTTATTACGTCCCACGATCGTTGGTTTTTAGACCGTTTGGCAACGCATATTTTGGCGTTTGAAGGCGATTCAAAAGTCGTGTGGTTTGAAGGCAACTATGCCGAATATGAAGCCGACAAACATCGCCGTTTGGGTACGGATGCCGATACGCCGCACCGTATTAAATATAAACCGATTGAACGGTAAAAAAACAAATAATCTACACATCGCTCCACCCACTATGATGATTACGATATAAAGATTTGTCTATCCATTTTCAACACTTTTTTGACCTGTTGGCGCAATTGGTGCTTTCGCTGGT
>JAEIGA010018661.1_pt1 | contig 10574 bp, 15 predicted proteins | sample 9270691 | NCBI WGS metagenome assembly JAEIGA01 (sample SAMN17057246, study PRJNA624740) | gut metagenome | biome: biome; isolation source: fecal sample | host: Bos grunniens | place: China: Xizang | collected 2019
AGCGCCTACACATCAAAATAGTTAATCCACATCAAGGGAGCGATTATGCCTAGAACGAAATCGACCGTTCGCGCTGATTTCGCATCGCTAGAGGATGCTTGGAATAGCGGCGGTGAATTAGCTGTCACCAGGCAGGCCGTGCGTAAGTATGCGCAGGTTATCGACGTGACCGAATCTGGGCGCGATATGAAACCGCTAATTAGCGGCATGTTCGAAGCTATCGACAGGCTCAAGGCGCTCGAACAGATTGAGGATAACGAGAGCGAGACGCCTTACGCTCAGATCATGCGAGAAGCAGAGGCAGCGTTAGCGAATGCGTAAAGTAGGCAACCAGGTTCCGACGTATTCCTGGTGCGGCAGCTACACGCGAACAGAGGGGCCGTTTGCTATTGCGATGGCGAACGCTTACGGTTTGGCTCCGTTGCCGTGGCAGCAGATGATTTTGAACGATTGGCTTGCAATTGACGATAACGGCAAACTGCTTAATAGCTTGTGCGTTGTACCAGTACCGCGTCAGAACGGCAAAACAGGGATTATCGAACCGCGTGAAACGTGGGGGTTAGTGCATCGTGGCGAATGGATATTGCACACGGCGCATGAATACCAAACCGCACTACTAGCGTTTAACCGCTTGCGAAAGAAATTTGGCGAGTGCAAGAACGATCCGCGTGCGCAATTCCCTGAGCTTAATGCTCTAGTGAAGCGTTATACGACAAGCTCGAATCAAATGGTTTTGGACTTGAAGAACGGCGCTCACATCGAGTTTCGAACACGCGGCAATAATGATGACGTTGGGCGAGGCGGTACGTTCGATTTAGTCGTAGTCGATGAGGCGCAAAGCTACACCGACGAGCAAGATTCGAGTTTAAGTCCCCTGAATTCTGCCGCGCCGACTGGATCGCCACAGTTCATAATGGCTGGCACGGTACCGAAACCGACAAGCCCGCATAAAGGCGAGCGGTTCGCGTCGGTGCGTGCTTCGCTGCATAACGAACCGTATATCGGCGCTTGCATTCATGAATGGGCGGCTAGCGACATAGGTGATGTTACTGACGTAGAAAGATGGTATGAGTTCAATCCTTCGCTTGGTTATCAGTTGCTAGAGTCTGCACTGTTAACCGATTCGCGCAAGATGAATCAAGATACATTCGCCCGTGAGCATTTAGGCTGGTGGCCTGAGCTTGCAGGTGCTTCGATGGCTATACGCGAAGATGATTGGTATTCGTGCAAGATTGACGATCCAGAGAAAGATGGTTCGGTCGTATACGCGGTTAAGTTTTCGCCTGATGGCTCTACTGGCGTTCTGGCGGCGTGCCATAAGCCAGATGACGGCAAGCCGTTTATCTATGTGGTAGAGGCTTTGCCGCTGTCAGAGGGTATTGGCTGGTTTGTTGACAAGCTAATACCGAAAGCAGACACGGCATCGCAAATAGTGATTGACGGCCAATCGAACGCGCAGACGCTAAATGAGCGGTTATTAGCCGCTGGGATGCCGTCGAAAGTGATTCTAAGGCCCAGAACGAACGATGTAATTGCTGCGTGCGCATCGCTTGTAAACGCCGTTAAAGAGCATCAAGTAACGCATTACGGCCAACCTGGTCTAGATAACTCGGCAACGAAAACAAAGAGGCGGCGTATTGGTTCAAATGGCGGTTGGGGCTTCCAGTCTACAGATGAAGCAGATGCGACATTGATTGAAGCGTGTGCGCTTGCTTATTGGTGCGCGATGACAACGAAGCGTAACCCTAATAGAAAGGCGGTAGTTTTCTAATGTCGGCAAATCAGCCTGATACTTGGGTTCCTGTTGCGTCTGTAGATGCTCCGAGGGCCGCAGTTTCGCCGCGTTTCGGTGGCGATTTTCCTGCCGAATGGCAGAACATGCTCGATGATCTCGTAAATCTCTGGTCTGTAAAATCATCGCGTAACCGCTTGAAGATGCGCTATTACAGCGGTCGTAACGTGCTAAAGGATTTCGGTATCAGCATTCCTCCGCAGCTTCTTAACGTGGAGACGATTGTCGGGTGGCCGCAAAAGGCCGTCGACGCTATGGCTGTTCGTTGCCGGTTCGATGGCTTCGCTGCGAACGATGGCAATGTTCAGGCGATGTTAGACGCACTCAAGAATCGCAGCCGCTTGCGCGTGAAATACCGTCAAGCGGTGCAATCTACGCTCATCCACTCGTGCTGCTTCGCAACCGTGACGATGGATGAGAACGGCAGGAGCCGCATCGATTTCTACAGCGCGGAGCGAGCAGCCGCACGATGGGATGACGCTAAGGGCAGAATTGCATACGGCCTCGTGATAGACGAGTTCAAAAAAGGCCAGCCGTGCGAAATGACCATGTACACAGACGATGCGGCTGTCCATGTATGGCAAACGGTTAATGGCTGGTGGAACTGGGAAGCGCAGCCGTACAGTATGGGTAGGCCGACAATGGAGGCGTTCGCGTATCGCCCGACTTTTAGAAAGCCGTTCGGCCAGTCGCGTATCAATCGCGCCGTTATGAGCATTACAGATTCGGCGGTGCGCGAGGCGCTTCGAACTGAGATAAGCGCGGAGTTTTTCACCAGCCCGCAAAAGTATCTGCTCGGAGCCGACAAGAACGCTTTCGAGAACAGAACGAAATGGGAGGCGTACATCGGAAACATCTTCGCCGTTGGCCGCGACGAGGACGGCAATACTCCGCAGTTCGGGCAGCTCTCCCAGGGCTCGATGCAGCCGCATACCGATTACATGCGGGCATTAGCCGCTCGATTCAGCGGCGAGACGAACGTTCCTATTAGCACGCTCGGCGTAATCCACGATCAGCCAGCATCGGCAGAGGCCATTTACGCTGCAAGCGAACCGCTCATCATCGAATGCGAGGATTTCAACGACTCGGCGCGTGAATCACTCAAGACGCTCGCGCTTATGGCTATCGCGGGCGAACTCGACAAGCCGCTCGACGAGTTGCCAGAAGAGTACACCGATTTCATAGCCGACATGCGCGATCCTGCAATGCCGTCTGTTGTGTCGCAAACCGATGCGATGATCAAGATAGCGTCGGTCGTTCCTGGCTTCGCTGGAACAGATGTGTTCTTCGAGCAAATCGGCTTCGCCGAAGATGTTCGCAAGCGTGCAGAGAACGAGATAAGGCGAAATCAGGCTTCATTCTCACTCGCCCAAGTGATTAACGGTGCAGAGAATGGCAGCGCCTAGTTACGAGCAGGTTCAATCGTTCGGGCATGTTACTGAGCAGTTGCGGCAAGCTGCAATCGACGAGTTTATGGGCGAGATGTACGAGGGTATAACTCGCGATGAAGTTATCGAGGTAGCTGCGCGGATAGCCGCTAAATTCAGCATGTACGGCGCTGAGCTGGGCGCTCAGTGGTATGACTTGTGCTCGCAGCTAGCAGGCTTCGAACTTGAGCCGGCGTACACAGAGCCCGTAGATTACGAGCGCATAACTGCTCGTGCTGAGGGCGCGGTTAAGGACGTTCAGACACCAGCAGACGCGCAGGCGGTTTTGAACGTGTTCCTGCAAGACCTGGTGAACGAGAGTATCAGAACGACTGGAAGCGCGAACATGTGGCGAGACTACGAGCGCGGCTTGATACCGGGCAAGTGGTCAAGGGTTCCAGTGGGAGATACATGCGCATGGTGCATCATGCTCGCCTCTCAGGGGGCGTGGTATCTGACAGAGAAAACCGCTCTAGGCGATACCCCTGATCACTACCATAGCAACTGCAATTGCATCGCCGTATACCATGCGGACGCCGAGAGCATCGAGCGTTACGACCGTTTCAACGAGTACAAGACCATGTACTACGACGCTGAGAACACCCGCATGTCTGGCGATTACTCAGACGAGATGAGAGAGCGGATAGCCGCTGCGAAAGCAAGGCACGAGAAGATAGAGGAACAGAGGGCGGTAGAGGCAGAAGAACGCGGCGAAGAGTACACGAAGCGCCCGTGGACTGTATACAACGAAACGCTGATCTTGATGCGTGATAAGAACGGAGTCAAGTAGCATGATGAGACATGCGGCGTATTGTGGTACACGAGGGATATATGGCGATATGGAGACCGCTGCTAAGTCTCTCATCGCTAATAGCAAAGTTGATAAGGTTCACTTCATCATCGAGGACGCTGAGTTTCCGAACGAGCTGCCTGATATTGTTGAATGCCACGATCTGAGCGGCCAGCGTTTCTTTGACAGCGGCGGGCCGAACATGAAATCAGGCTTCACCTATATGGCGATGATGCGTATCGCGCTTTGCCATGTGCTCCCAGATGTCGATTATGTTCTATCGCTCGATGCAGATACGGTGTGCGTTAACGATGTAACCGGTGTATGGGATTTGCCAGTTTATAGCAGCTATTTCTCTGCCGTACCAGAATGGCACCGTTCAAGGGACGGCTTGCAGTATTGCAATATGGGCGTTGTCCTTTACAACTTGCAGGCACTTAGAGACGGCAAGGCAGACGAATGCATCGACGTGCTCAATAGGCGCGGTTTTACGTGGGTTGAGCAAGACATCGGCAACTATCTCTGTCAGGGCCGCATTTGTGAGATGCCGCACGAGTACAACGCGAACCATTGGACTGTTAACGGCTTTTTCCAACTACCCTCACAGTCGCGAAAGAACATTGCGCGAATCGTTCATTACGCTGGGATAAGGGATTTCAGAGGATATGACGAATGGCGCGAATACGAGCAGATGTCATGGGATGAGGTGATGGAGCGGCATGGCTAGTGTGTTAATTGCTGTACCAACGTTCGAGAGCATCACGCCCGACACGTTCAAAGCGATATACGACATGGATAAGGGCGGGCATGATTGTCTGTTCGAGTTCGTGCGCGGCTATGATTGCGCAACTGCACGGAACAAGATAGTCACGAAAGCGCGAAAGCTCGGCGTCGATTACGTGATGATGATAGATAACGACGTAACGCCTCCACGCGATGCGCTCGTTAACCTAATGTCACACGATCAGGATGTTGTTAGCGGTTATTACGCGCATCGGAACGCCGATAACGTCTATAACGGCAATACGTGCGTTTGCAAGCTTCTCGATAGTAACGGGAGGCCCTATTTCAACTACCCGCTCGAATCCGAATATACCGCCGATGAGATGCGCGAAAAGCGCGAGAGCGGCGATTACATGACCAGGATTCACGGCGGAGGGATGGGCTGCATACTCATAAGGATGACCGTTTTCGACCTCCTGCTCTACCCGTGGTTCGATTGGGTTAACTACGCAGACGATAATCGCGGAATGCTGTCTGAGGATTTGTACTTCTGCGAGAAATGCCACGCCGAAGAGATTCCGATCTACGTTGATTCTCGCGTCGCGTGCGGCCACCTAATGCGCCGTATAGAGCATGTCGAATAGTCAAACAAACGGACGTTCTTAATTCGGAATCAAGCGCTTACGGGCGCTTTTTTCATGCCCTGTGAGCGGTGTACCGCCTTAGTCCAAGTGGCGCGAAATGGCCCTAATTACTAAGGGGTTAGGGAAATGCGCGGGGTGTCCAAGCACTTCGGTTCGGCTGTTTTAACCAGTCCTTGGATAGCAGGGTAATCAGGAATCAAGCGCCTACAGGCGCTTTTTTCATGCCCGAAATCGGGCAACGCTCTACTAGTCCACTTCTGCATAGAACGGGCTTTAGAGCGCGTTACGTAGCCGCTGCATAGCGGTTTTGAATGCGCTGCATAGCGCGGAAAGGATGGTCGAGCATGGTCGACGAAGAGCTGACCAAAGAAACGCAGGAAGTGGACGAAACGCCGCATGGCGAATCTGAAACGACAGAAACCGATTGGAAAGCCGAAGCACGGAAATGGGAACGCTACGCAAAGAAAGCCCAGGCAGCAGAAGCCGAGCTGGAAAAGCTTAAGCAATCCCAGATGACAGAGCAGGAGAAGGAAAAGGCGCGAGCAGACGCGGCAGAAGCAGAGCTGGCAGCACTGAAAGCCGAGAAAGAGCACGCGGAGGCGGCAAAACGAATAGCCGCTGAAACAGATGTTCCGCTCGAACTGCTCATGTACTGCTCAAACGAGGAGGCCATGACCGATTTCGCAAAGAAGTACCAGAAAGAGCAGCCAGTTATTCACTCGGCTGCATCAGCAAGCAGGCCGCGAATCGTCCGAGAGGGCGAGAAATCGCACGGTGACATTTTCGCCGATGCGGTTGCCGACCTGTTCTAGATTAGGAGGCTTGAAATGGCTTATTCCACCACTCAGATTGATGAAAATCGCGGTTCCAACTCCATCACGCTCCCCGCTGAGCTCTCTCAGGAAGTTTGGGCTAAGGCCGTCGAAGAGTCTGCCGTCATGCAGCTCGCCGAGCGCGTTGCCCTTCCTGGACGCGGTATGTCCGTGCCCGTTGTGACCGGCGATGTGTCTGCCGATTGGGTTGCAGAATCCACCGAGAAGCATGTCGGAAATGCGACTTACAACCTTAAGACCATGACGCCGTACAAGCTCGCGGTTATCGAGATTTTCAGCGATGAGTTCCGTCGCGATCTCCCCGCTCTGTATGCCGAGCTTGTGCGCCGTCTGCCTGCCGCCATTGGCCGCAAGTTCGATTACACGGTCTTTAACGGCAGCGCCCCCGGCACTGGTTTCGATGTCCTTGCAAGTGCGACCTCTGTCAATATCGACGCGACCCAGCAAGCCAACGTCTATCAGAAGATGGTCGGCATCGTCGAGACTCTTGGCGCTGATGGCTTCGACCTTACGGGCATTGCCGCCTCTGCTCAGTTGCAGGCCGCTCTGCTCGCAGCCGTCGACGGCCAGGGACGCCCGCTGTTCTTGACCGATATCACTGCCGGCAACGGCGTGGGCCGCGTGCTCGGCGCTGATGTCGTTAAGGCAAAGCAGGCGTTTGCCGCTGGCACTCCCGCGCAGATTGGTTTCGCGGGCGATTGGACTCAGGCCCGTTACGGCATCGTGGACGGCATCAACATCGCCATTAGCGATCAGGCAACCATCAACGACGGCACGAACCAGATTAATCTCTGGCAGCGGAACTGCTTTGCGGTTCGCGCTGAGGCCGAGGTCTCGTTTGTCGTGGCCGATAGCGATGCGTTCGTCAAGATCACTGGCACCGTCTCCGGCGCAACCTCGTAGACATGAAGTTGCTAGCGCCAATGTCGGGCGTCGAAGTAGACGTGGCAGAAGAGAAAGCGCAGAAGTACATCGAGCGCGGTTTCCTGCCAGTCGAAACGAAGCAGCCGGCAAAGAAACCAGCAAGGAAACGCACGACTAAATCTAAGGAGCAGTAACGATGGCTTACGCGGAAGTATCAGATATAGAGGCGCGTTGGCGCACGTTAACCGCTGAAGAGCAGACTCGCGCTGCCGCTTTGCTAGATGATGCGTCCGTGAGGCTCGATGCTCTCGTGGTTGTCAACCCAGAGGATGAGAAGCAGCAGGCGGCATTGAAAACTGTCTGCTGCTCGATGGTCATCAGGGCGATGGCGGCAACTCAGGCCGATTCGTTCGGTGTGTCGCAGACGAGCATAACGGCAGGCCCATATACGCGCAGCTTCTCTTACAACAATCCGAGCGGAGACATGTATCTCACTCGCGATGATAGGAAAATGTTGGGGATAATCGGCTCTTATATCGGCGAGATTCAACCGAAGATCGGCGATGATGCCTAATGATTATCTACGGCGAGACCGTTGCCGTTCGGCTAAAGCAATTCGGCGAGACGGATGCTTACGGAAACCCGATTGAGAGCTACGCTGAGCCCGTAGAGGTTAGCAATGTCGTTGTCGGTAGCGGCGGCGTTGAGCTGACTAGGAGGGACGGCCAGCCGCACGCGCTCGAATACGATAGGACGTTCTATTTCCCGCTCGGTTATAACGACGATTTGCGCGAAGCGATTATCACGCGAGACGGCGTTGATTACGAGGCGGTTGATGCGTTCACGTACACGGAGAAGAACATTCCTCCAGGCATCGACTGGAACGCCGTAGTTAAGGCGGTGCGATTCGATGGGTAAGTACAAGCCTAACAAGGCGGGAACGAGGGCATTGCTGCGCTCTAGTGGCGTTCAAAGCTGCCTGCTAGACCATGCGCAACGCGTAGCGGCTCGCGCCAATAGCGGAGCAGCCGTTAGCGGAGCGATGTACGGCGCAAGAGCAACGGGCGGCACTGCCCGCGCTCATGCCGTCGCATATACGGCCAACTTCAAGGCAATGCAGGATCAGGCAGAGAACGACACTCTGGGAAGGTCGATATAGGAAGGGGCGCGAGAACATGACAGATATAACCGCTATCGTCGTGAGCGCCCTTTCCGCGCTCAAAAGGACGGCAACCGAACGGCCCAAGAATCCGCCGAGCGAGATGTACACGGTGCGGAGGCTCGGAGGCAGCGGAGACCGTTTCACGGAACAGGCTCGTATAGTTGTTCACTGCTGGGCTAAATCCGACGCGGCTGCTGCTGACATGGCAATGAAAGCAGCCGAGCTTCTTATCGCGCTACCTGATACGGAGGCGAACGTCTCCGATGCTACTCAGGATTCGCTCTACTCTAACGACTTGGACGGAGAGCACCGATGGTCGTTGAATATGCTCTTCACGATTAATCGCTAAAGCTGCTAACGCGGCTTTTCTTCTTTATGGAGGTCAAACAATGGCACAAAACAACACGGCCAACGTGAGCACCGGCAAGGGCGTCGCGGGTGGCTATTTCTTCACGGCCCCAGTTGGCACTACGCTGCCGACCAATTACACGAGCACGCTCGATTCGGCGTTCGTGAATTGCGGTTTCCTGACCGACGAGGGCATCACTTCGAGCATGGACGCTTCTGCGGATAACTTCACCGACCTGAACGGCGATGATATCGCTACGGCGAACTCTTCCCGCACGCGTACTCTCGGCTTGCAGTTTGCCGAGATGAACGAGGCGTCTCTTAAAGAGGTTTTCGGCCAGTCGAACGTCACGACCGCCGACAACATGATCACGGTCAAGCACAACAACACCGAAATGCCAGAGCGTTCTATCGTTCTTGAGCTGGTGCTGCGCGATAGCCGTCGTTGGCGTCGAGTCATCCCCAAGGCGAAAGTTACGAGCTGGGAGGATATGAGCATCGTGTCTACTTCGCTCGTTACCCTGCCCGTGAGTTACACGATGTACTCCGACAGCAGCGGCGAGTTCATTTACGACTACATTCAGCAAGGGCCGAGCGGCGCGACTGGTGCAACGGGAGATGAATAATGCCCGACGTTAAGAAAATCAAGTTCGAGAACAAGACGTTCGAATACGATAGCTCGCTCATCAACAGCTATTCGTTCGCGAAGCTGATCGCACGCGCAAAGGATGATAACGTTCTGTTCTTCGAGGCGATGGAACGTGTTTTCATGGGCAAAGATGAGGAATACGCCGAAAAGCTCGGCGGTGACTTTACGAAGCTGGCCCAACTGTTCGAAGCGATTACCGACCAGGAAAACACGGCAAAAAACTAATCAGGCTCGCACTGGTAACCGCTGAAAGCCCTGATGCGCTGAGAGCGGATATGCAGCAATTCTACGGCCTGAACGTCGATTCTATGGGCGTTGAGTACACATACGATCACGCTGCTGCTCTCGTATCTCAACTGCCCATTGAATCACGTTTAGCAAAGCTGCAAAACCCAGATGCGGCAATCGATTACAAAACGGAATTGCTGCGGAGCATCGAGCTATCGCTGCGCGTCCTCAGATGGCAGAAAACGAAGGACGGCCAGCACGACCGCAACAGGCCCGAACTAGTAAAACTCCCCTCTCAAATCGAAGCGGAGCGCAAGCGCGTGCAATCTGCTGATTTCGATTTGGTGCGTGCGGTGTTAGGTGGTGAGTAGATGAGCAATCAAGAGGTAGGCAGCGCGTATGTAAGCATTATTCCCGAAGTAAACAAGCTCCATTCGACGCTTCGGAAAGAGCTCGGCGATGGCTCTATGGGCAAGCTGGGCAAATCTGCGGGCGGCTATCTCGGCAACGGCATAGGCAGCGGTATCTCTACCGCGAAAATCGCCATAGGCTCTGCTATCGGCAACGTCATAACGAAAGCTCTTAGCGGCATTTCGGGCAGCATTGATAGCGCGATATCGCGCATCGACACGCTTAACAACTTCCCGAAGATCATGGCGAACATGGGCATTTCTGCCGATGATTCGAAAGTGGCAATCGACAGGCTATCCGCCGGTATCGACGGTTTGCCGACCGCTCTAAACGACGCTGTAACCGCTACGGCCCGTTTCGTGAGCAAATCGGGCGATATAAACAAGTCAACCGATTACTTTCTAGCGGTTAACGACGCCATCCTTTCGGGCGGCATGTCGATGGATATCCAACAAACGGCCCTCGAACAGCTTTCTCAAAGCTACTCGAAGGGCAAGATGGATATGCAGGAATGGCGGGCTATTCAGGTAGCTATGCCCGCGCAGCTCAACCAGATAGCTAAATCCATGGGGATGACCGCTGACCAGCTCGGCGAGGGCTTGCGTAATGGCTCTATTTCTATGGATGAGTTCATGGATAAAATCGTCGAACTCGACAAAGAGGGCGGCGAGGGCTTCGCATCGTTTGCAGACCAGGCGAAAAC
>JAEIGA010018662.1_pt1 | contig 10574 bp, 14 predicted proteins | sample 9270691 | NCBI WGS metagenome assembly JAEIGA01 (sample SAMN17057246, study PRJNA624740) | gut metagenome | biome: biome; isolation source: fecal sample | host: Bos grunniens | place: China: Xizang | collected 2019
CGATAATGGCGAGGTGTTACCACCTGGTACATGTGTTAAATACAACCGACCGGAGAGTGATCATGTAAAAGCACTTGTTCGCGGTGGTTTGCGCGGGCAACTATTCGGCCACCAGCAGCCGCATATACCAACAGCCCAGCCACTTAAGTGTGTAAACCCAAGCGGCGTAAAGGTTTCACAAGAGCCCCTTGTGAAATACGACTTTGCGGTGATGACACTCGATCACTACACCACCCGAACGGCCGAGGAGTTTTTGCAGAAGGTTAAGCGCGGTTTCCCCTGCGGCGACCGCTATACAGCCGATTACCGCCGGAATGCCGTGGACTATTTCTTTAAGATCAACGAGCGCACCCCGGAAAAAGAGGCTATTCTGGCGCAACTATCGGAGTAAACCCGTAACATGTAAACGTATGATAAATAAAACGAAATAGATATGGATTTATTTGGAAGCAATCTATTTGGGATCGGCCGTCGCCAGCAGCGCGAGGTATCGGCACCCGCCACCGGAGTGCCCGTTACCACTGACCCTGCCCACCCGAGTAATCAGCCGAAAGGTGATATTACCGGTGGCAACTATGCTGAGCGCATAGCCTACGTGCGTGGCCCCGAGCAGGCACTTTGCATGGGTACGGTTTATCGAGCCGCCAACCTGCGAGCCGACACAATGGGCGTAATGCCGGTACAATTACAGAAGCGCGACTTTGCGAAGGGTAACTATTATACCGATATGCGCGGACTTGGCAAGCGCCTGAATTATATTCTCCAGGAGGAGCCAAACCCAATAATGAGCGCTGTTGACTTGTGGAAACTTGTGGAAATTAACCGCTTGTTCTACGGTAACGCCTTTGTGTACATCGAACGCGATGAGTTCGGATTACCCCTTTACTTATGGTTGGTTAAGAGTGGTGGCTACGACGTGAATAACGGCCGCTTCGTTGGTATTACATACCTAACTGAAAACGGCTATCAGACCATGCCGACCGTACCACGTGAGGATCTGATGCACTTTCCCAATACATTCCGTTATCAGAATGGCATCTGGGGTATCAGCACACTACAGTACGCCATCGAAACGCTCAGCCTGAACCGCACCCTACGCCAGCAGTCACTCGAAACGGCTGCAAAAGGCGGCAAAGTGAAGCTGATTATAGGCGAAGAAAAGCCAGCCCAGGCCGGTGGCACATTTGCATACAATTCGTTTGACAAAAAGGAGATGGAGGACTATGCCCAGGAATTACAGAAAAAGATGTACTCTGGTCACGATATCCTTGCCATCCGGGGCCTTGATAAGGTGCAGAATATCAGCATGAATGCGGCTGAGATGCAGATGTTTGAGCAATTAGGTGGCACCAACGATGACATTTCTCGGTATTTTGGTTGTCCGAGACCGTTATTGATGCTTGACACTAACAGCCACTATAACGACTACCAGAACGCAACTATGGAGTTCCATACACGAACTATTCTGCCACAGAAAACTGGCAACGAAAAGGAAATCGGCCGCAAGCTGATACCTCGTCCGAATGGTGATCCACTAAAAAACTACGGTGTGTATCGTATCCATATTTGTGAGGATCCGCTTATGGCGATGGATCCCGAACGTCGCGCAAAGGTGGCACTGATGAAGCTACAAGCCAGCATCGCAACACCTAACGAGATTCGTGCCGAATTTGATATGCCGAGTATCGAGAACGGCGACGAACCACTGACAAGTGCAAATCTGATGACACTTAAGGCTTTGATTGCCAAAGGAGAGCCGAGCACCATTCTCGAACCAGGTAATTACACCGTAGCAGCGCCTAAATCCGGCGACGACGGAGAAGATGCGAAAAAACAGTAATATGAGTAACCAGTAAAACGACCCTGAGATATGAAAATGACAAACAAAGAAATCGAGGCCGAACTGGAGCGAGAAATCCGCGAAAACCAGGAGCCCAACCGCCGCGTACGCCGTGCGGTAAACCCCAGCCGCAATTATTAGCGGTAATTAGTAAGTAACATTTTAACGAGATATGACAATGACAAAGGTAAGATTTATCCCTATCGCCAGCTGCGGATTGCAAGTCCGTGAGGCCGAAGGCCAGGAAGAAAGCCGCACCGTGGTGGGTACACCCATCGTTTTCGGTGTACGCTCAAATAACCTGACCCCAAGGAGTAGTTACCGCGAAGTGTACGAGGTGTTAGAACCTGGTTGCATCAGCGATCAACTGCTGCGTGAGTCTGATGTTATCCTGAACCTGAACCACAACAGTGCCGTACTGAATGTACTCGGCCGCTGTAAGAATGGCCAGGGAACGCTGAAACTCACCAAGAACCTGCGCAATATCAACTGCGAGTGCGACCTGCCTAAGACTAATGCCGGCAACGACTCGCTGGAACTGATTAAGCGTGGTGATATCACCGGAATGTCGTTCGCTTTTGACGACGACTGGGAGGACTCTGAGAATGGTGTTTCTTACGAGCGTATCGAGGAGCGCAACGACAAAGGTAAGGAGGTATGGCTGCGTCACGTTAAGAAGATTACGGCCCTTTATGACGTGAGTATCGTAACAAACCCCGCCTACGAGCAGACCACTGTAGCCACCCGCGAACTGAGCGATGAGATAGAAAAGGCTATCAACGAGCAGCAGAAGCGCGAGAATGGGCAGCATGAGGAAACAGCCGAGGAGCGCGAGCTGCGCGAAAAGCAGGAACGCGAGGCTAAAGAGGAACGGGAACGCAAAGCCCGTGAAGAAAAAGAGGCTAAAGAAAAGGCAGAACGTGAGGCTAAGGCAAAAGCTGAAGCTCAGCAGCGCGAACGTTTGCAGCGTGCCGCCAACCTGCGCCACCGCCGTATGAAACGAGAAATCGAAAACACTATTTATTAACCCCTTTAAATATTTAAAGTTATGGCTAAAATGACAAAAGATCAGATTCAGACACGCCAGCTCGAAATTATGAGTAAGCTGGACGAGTACGACGAGAAAACCAACGCACGCGAGGTGAAAATGCGTGAACTTACTTCTGAGGAGCAGAAGGACGAGCTTTTAAAGTTGCAGGCCGAGCAGCGTGAGCAGGATGCCCAGTACGATAAGCTGCTTCGTGAAAGTACCAAGCTGAGTGCCTATGCCAAGGCTATGGCCAGCGGCAAGGAGCTGGAGAATATCCGCGAACGTGAGGATTTGGGTGCCAAGCTGCGTGAGATGATTGCTGACTGCTACAGCCACAAGCGTGCGGCCAACGCAACCACCATTCTGGCTGACGCTATCACAAGCGGTGGTGATCAGAACACCAAGGCAAACCTTGAAGCCGGTGGCTTGATTCCCGTCCAGATTCAGCCTATCATCGACACCAAGGTAGCAGGCACCGAGCTGCCAGACGACCTGAAGCTGTTAACTGGTGTAACCGGTACTCAGGTAGTGCCCTACTCTATCAACGATGTTAAGTTTACCGTAGAGGGCGAGGTAACCAAGGTTGCCGAGCAGAGTCTTGAGTTCGCTAACATTAAGACCAACCCACAGCGCGTTGCTGCATCGGTACCCGTTAGCCGCCGTGCTGTTGCCCAGGCTGCTTTCGACATCGTTTCCTTCTTGATCTACAAGTTCCAGAAAGGTTGGGCTATCTTCCGCGCACAGCATGTATATGCTCACGGTGAGTTCGATAAGCTCGACATGCCTTTCGCTAAGGCTGATGTAGTGGAACTTATTCTCGACGAGAATATCGGTAAGAACCTGAAGAAGGAGATTGCCAAGATGTACGACCTTGGTTTCGAAGGTGAGCCAGAGCTTGTGATGGATAAGACCACTGAGGTGGATCTTGAGTTCACTAAGCTGATTCCTGGATCGACCAACGGCGACCGCACCGTAGTTCAGGATGGTAAGTGTGTAGGTTATCGCTACAAGATCTCTCCATTCGTTGACTATTCATTCGACGAGCACGGTATCGGCACCAAGGATATGGATGGCGACACCCCAATCCGCTACATCGGTATCGGTCACTTCGGCTACCTGAACGAGCAGGTTTATGCTGATGGCATCGAGTTCAACGTAGATGGAACATCTCAGGAGAACTTCGACCGTAACGTTATTGCTCTTGGTATGGGCCTTGACTACTCACTGGTTGAGCTCAGTTCTAAGGTCAACGGCAATACTTCTGGTAACCCCCAGGCCTTCAAGCTCATCAAGCTGGTTGAGCCATCATCGAGCTCTAACGTGTAAACTCTCTTTAGTTATACAAAATAGTTCCGGTTGAATGGGTTGGCGGCACGGCGCTCCGATGCGATGGCAATAGGTTGTTTGCCGGGCCGCTTTCCTTTTTTCTAAGGTCTATTTCGATAACTCTCTAATAGAAATCAATAATAACAAACAAATACATCGCACTCCACTATGAGTCTTGCAACCGATAGCATTTTTGTTTCTGCCCTGCAATCCAATCAGGATTTGCTCGGGCTGTTGACATCGTACCAGGATAAGGAAACGGACGAAACCATTATAGATGTAGCCCCCCGACTCTACGGTACTGCTATCGGGCTGCCGGACGAGGATGCCGACAACGTTCCCGTGCCTTACGTGATCGTTACTTTTGATGGTTTAACCAACGGCCAGGGGACTAAGGATAGCCTTTATGAGGACAGCGAGGATAAAGTGCAGATAAGCGTAGAGGTGGCCGCGCGAACACTCGACCAGCTTCACGACCTGACACAGATGGTTCGCGATACCATTCTGGAGTACATGCGCAACAATCGTACCGCCATTGACGACTACGACTTCTCGGCCCAGCAGATACAGTACGACTCCCTTAAACCATGCTACTGGCAAGTACTCTCGTATAGTTGTGATGTAGATAATACTTTTAACGATGAGCAAGACTAAGGACGACACCAAGCAGCCTGCCTTCATAGAGGAGCTGCTGACAAATGGTACCTCCGTGCTCGAAGCACCTACCCGGGAGGCCTTGGCCGAAATGGTTGACCAAATCCCAGCCAACACTCGCTATTGTGTTGGCGCAGTAGGTCGCAAACACGACGGCACCGCCTACACACTCAGAGTTGACATAATCAAATAAAAACATCAGAAATTATGGGAACACTAAAAGGTCAAAACATACGCATTTGTATTTGGGATGCTACGGCCGAAAAATACAAGGTGATCGGCATGAGCACGGGTTGCACGATTACGCTCACGAACAATACCGATTCTCAAAAACACAAAGACCTGGTAGGTATGGCAGCTATGCCTCAGACTACCAGCAAATCGTGGCAGGTATCGGTTGACTCGCTGAACGCAAGCGACACAGCAGCCATGCTCACCGCTATCAAAGCTATGCAACCGGTTACACTGATGTGGGACGAAACATCTACAACAGATAACCAGACTCGCTCAAAGGCCGCCTTTGCACGCAAGGGCTCAGCCTACATCTCAGACTGTACATTCCAGTTCGATAACAGAACTGTCGCCACTAAAAAAATTCAATTTTCGGGAAACGGAGCGCTCGAAAGCGTACCGGCAAATGAGGCAACAGAGGTTATCGCCATCGGTAGTTACACCAAGGGTGAAACCGTGCGCCTTTACCTGAGTAGCGACAACACCGCCGCACCAAGTGCTGTCTTGGCAGCAGCCCGTAGCTTATCCCTTCATGTGTCAATTTCACTTGAGGATTGCTCAACGAAGGATACTTCCGGCGAATGGCTGTACCAGGAACCAACCGAACTGAGTTACGACATTTCGAGTAGCGCACTTGTTCGCAGTAATGAGCCTATCACATCGTCCGTTGGTGCCAAGAGCTATGCCGATATTCAGACGCTGTACGAGGCAGGCACACCTTTTAAGTGGAAGATTGCCAACGCATCGGGCGACAACAACCGTACCGCATCAAGCACCATCGTAAGCGGTTCGATCCTGATTACACAGCTCACACAGAACGACCCAGTGGCACAGAGCAGCGATTACACCATGCAAGCCAGCGGTTACGGAGACTTCACGGTGGCTGCATAGAATATCACATACAAGCCGCCTGCCTGCGATTGCCTTCCCATCCTCCTATATTGGCAAGCAGAGCGGGCGGTTTTCTTTCACCAAACATAAAACCCATTTAGAACTATGTTAGCAACAAAAACGATTACACTTTGCGGCAAGCAGGTAGAGATGCTTTACTGTGCCGCTACAGAAACCGGTTATGAACAGCTTGTTAGTGGAACCGGCAAAGACATCAACGTATTTTTACCTACTATCCTGGAGCGCGACGAAAACGGCAAACCAATCAGGATTGATAAGCCAAAGGCCGGTGCCGACGACTATCTGAAATTGGCTATCGCCGCTATCATAGCAGCAGCATCCAGGAATAAAAAAAAGCCAGAGGTTACGGCCGACGATGTGATGTACGATGCAAGCAGCACCGAGATTACCGAAATGATTACGACCGTGATTGAGTTACGAAACAAGTGGTACCAAGTTCCAGAGGCGGTGAAACCTGAAACGACCGAAAAGCCAAACGACGAAGCCGACGCAAAAAACGCATAAACGCTCACGGGCTTTTCCAACTACTCGTGGGCGAGATTGGTCGAGATCGGCAGGAATACCAGTACGAGATGAGTTATTGTGATATAGTGCTCATCATCCGTGGATATCGTCGCCGTAACGTACTACAATACCAACTGCAAAGATTACAAGTGTTTGCCAGCACATTTGCATTCAACGGAAACCCCAAAGGGCTTAAACCCGAGGAAATATGGCCATTGTATTTTGACCGCTATATAGAAAATGTGGCACCACCTATCAGCCAGGCAGAGATAGACGAGATGCAAGCTGAGATCCGTGCCATGAACGAAGCAGAAGCAGCCAAGAGTCAATTATGACCCTTGGCTGTTTTGGTTGCTTTTTTATTTAATTTTTTCGCTACCTTATCAAAATCATCGTGTACATCTTTCGCGAGTACCCTTGCGTATCGTTGCGTCTGGGTAATATTCGTATGACCCAGCATGCGACTCACATTCTCGATTTTAGCTCCGTTACTCAGCATATAAGTTGCGAATGTATGCCTGCCCATGTGTGAGTGCAAATTTTCTATACCTATTACCATACCGATGGCCTTAAGCATTTGGTTATACCGCTGGTTTGCCATCTTTGGCACCTGCCAGTTATTACGTTCCAGCACATCAACCACGGGTGGTAGCAACTGGCTTACGTATGGCACGCCAGTTTTCACTCGTTGGCCTATGTGCATCCATTTCCCATCGATATTACGGTATTGCGATATATCAAACACCTGCGTGTCGGCATATCCAAGGCCAGTGAACATTTGGAATATAAACAGATCGAGTGCGAGCGCAGCCTGACTACCAGGCACCGGCGTAAGCGCCATCACCTTTTTCATTTGGGCCTCCGTCAGGTAATCCACAACATCACGCTTTGTACGCTTAAACATACCCTTCAGTTGGTCGTAAGGGTTAGCTGTCAGTATCTCAAAGCGCATCGCCTTATTGATGGTAGATTTAAGATACTTGTGGTAATTATAAACAGAGTCGCTGCTGATCAGCTGTGGCTCCATACCTGCTGCTATCTGATTCTTAGTTAGCGGCACCGTCTGACTGCGCAGCCATACATCCCAAGCATAGATATTATCTACGGTTAACTGTTCCCATCGCACCATCCTGCCAAACTCCAGCAGCCGCCTGGCTACCGTCAGATAATGCAGGCGCGTGTTGTTTGCTATGTTGGCTGTGCGTGTGTACTCCTCGATCCATCGCACGATTGTAGGAGCCTTGTCGTTATCAGGCATCGGTACCAAGTCCCACACAGCATCGCGTATATCAGCCACATAGATAGGTTTGCGTTGTTCAAGGCATCGGTTTATTTCTTTCTCAACAAACGCCACAATAGTAGTCAGGCGCTCATTTAGCATGTCGGCATCGTTCGTGTAAGCATCATCACGGAGGCAGTTACCAACAAGTCTTGACTTACGCACGCGCACACCCGTATTTATATAGTATGGCTTGCGATTAACAGTTATACGAACCTCTACCGGGCCTTCTTCGCCTTTTGGCGTTCTATTTCGGTGGTCAAAAACCAACGAGATTTTTATCATATTTTTTTTGTTTATAGTATCATCATCTTTTTTATACTCTCAGCGGGCATTTGTTTACCCAGATTTTAAGATTGTTTACCCAAAATGTTTACCCAAAATGGGCGACTTTGGTAATGATGGGTAAACTTTTGGGTAAGCATTTGAGCAAAAATGCGACGATTTGCGCCACTTTGCGTTTCGCTTTTCATTTTATCGCATCGCTCAAAGTCCCTTATTTACGGTGCTTTCGCCCATTTTCCGCACCTTTTCCAATATTTCAGCTGTGGAGCTGGAGGGAGTTGGTGCGTAATTTGGGAGTCGTATGTATTTATGCGGGTTTGCGGGTGGTGTATTAACATTTGTTTTGTTTAGTGGGTAAACATTTGGCGTTTAATCAGGGCTCACTGGCGATATTGATAGTAGCCGGTGGCTCAGGATAACGTTGGTTTGCGAGTATGTGTGCCACCTTGGTGTTGATATCATCGAAAAGTGTAACGGCTTTATCAAGTCGTTGCACCAGGATATCGTTACTGGCCCGTAACTTTTGATTTTCTTCCCGAATGGTATCAAAGGTGGCCTTAAACTTATTAATCGACTCAGTGACGGCAAGGATATCGGAACGGATCTGTAAAACCTGCTGCTGCGACTCATTGAGATTGTTAGCCACTTTCTCGATGGCTATTTCCGTCTGGTGGTTCTGAGAGGCAGCACCAGCCAGGCGCTCTATAATTTCTTCGTTACGACGTGTAATAGTGAGCGCACGATCCAGGAGTGTTTGTAATTCGTCTGGTATTTCTACCAACATCATCGACTTTTTGGGTTTAGCTGCTTCGCTCCGGTCGTCGCTTACTACATTTTCCGCGTGCTCATCGGTATTAAGCAGTTGTCCCTCGCCAGTCAGCAGATAGTCGATATTAAAAACACCAGGGTATTTATTTGAAATGTTACGCATCATCTTATCGGTTACATTATCATCATTTCCATTAAGCGCAGACGAAATGACTGGGCGAGAATAACCGATGGCATCGGCGAACCCTCCCTGAGTGTGAATCCCGAAATGATTGCGCAAGTGTTCATACACCTCTTTTAAACGTTCACTTTTACTTTTCATATTAAAAACACTATCCTAACACCTTTGTTATCTTAAAGAATATTAAAAAACGTACATTTGTTAGCCAAATGTTTGGAACCTAACAATATTGTTATTATATTTGCACTCGAAATCAATAAATAATTAAAAACGGCCTAAAGACCCTAAAACGCCCCTAAAGCGCGGAAAGAGCCAACCTAAAAAGCCAAATCGGTGGCAAAGGTAGTAAATAAAGCCGAGAATAATTACAAACTTGTTAGTAAATTATAAATAATTAAGAATATGACACAGACGCATGTTTCGAGAGGCGATCTACTGAAAATGAGAGTCGGCAGCACTCGCGTTTTCAACCTGGAGGACAAGACCAAGCTCCAGTCGGCAGCTTCCACCATGACGGCCTTAAAGAACGAGGGCAAAGGTGAGTGGACGCATGGCAAGGATTATGAGCATATCGCAATATCGGTAAAACGTATTAAATAACATCGGTTATGACAAACACAGAGATGATGGAACTCGAATCGGTTGTGTCGGCAGTAGTTCGTCGCACGATTGAGGAAAAGCTGGAGATGTATGAGGAGGTTTGGCTAACCGCTGACCAGATGCAAAAACACTTCGGCACGATGAAAAAATCCTGGTTAGACCGTTACGGACACTCTTTACCGTTCAGGAAACAAAAAGTAGAAGATGAAGATGGTGTAGAACACGAATCGGCCCGAGTATATCCATTACACAAAATACAAAGGATGTTTGCAAACGGCGAAATTGAACACCTGAAATGCAAGGCAATAATATCTTAAAGTCTTTATAACTGTACATAATGAAATTTCAAGGAACTTAAAGACGGGAGCGCCCGCCACTCGGATTATACATTAATTATTTACTTTCCGAATCCAGCCATCCGTGAGGCTCGCTGGTTTTTACGAAAAACCTAAAATAACAATACCAGGACATGATAAGGAAGGTTGGCTGAGCTGGTCGAAAGCACCTCACTGCTAACGAGGCATACGGCAACGTATCGGGGGTTCGAATCCCTCACCTTCCGCAACCGGATGGGATAGCTCAGGGGAGGTAGAGCTTAGTGTTGGCGGATTAAGCCTAAAGGCTATAACACTGAAGCCTTTGCAATCGTCGGTTCGAATCCGACCTCATCCACAAAACAACGAGATCATTGACATGTTGGACGCTGGCTAATTGCCAGAATAAAGAAATATAGCGAGGGGAACCCAAGCGCGAGCGAGTAAGGGAACTGAAAGGCGTGGCACGCACAAAAGCCGTGAGGCAGACGACGGGAAGGCCCCAGAAGGAGTGATACTGACCAGTCAGCAGAAAGACCCTGCCAAAAAAGGCTGCAACACAACGGGCAGCGATGTTAAAGGTCGTAAAGCAGTAACGGACGGTCAAGTCTCTCCAGAAATGTGATACTTTAATGCGGCCCAGTCAAGAG
>JAEIGA010018663.1_pt1 | contig 10573 bp, 8 predicted proteins | sample 9270691 | NCBI WGS metagenome assembly JAEIGA01 (sample SAMN17057246, study PRJNA624740) | gut metagenome | biome: biome; isolation source: fecal sample | host: Bos grunniens | place: China: Xizang | collected 2019
TCTGTGATGAAAGAGGTCTTGTGATTTGGGCTGAAATTCCTTACATCTCAAAACACATGCCAACAGGACGTGAAAATACAATTTCTCAAATGAAAGAACTGATTGTTCAAAACTACAATCATCCATCCATCGTTGTTTGGGGTCTTTCTAATGAGATTGGAATTGGTGGTTCTGATGATGATTTACTTGAAAACCACAACATTTTAAATGACCTTTGTCATGAAATGGATCCAACACGTTTAACTACCATTGCAGCCGTTTCTATGTGTAAGATGGATGACCCATATTTGCAGATCCCAGATGTTGTTTCTTACAACCATTACTTTGGATGGTACGGCGGTGAAACAGCTATGAATGGTCCTTGGTTTGATAAGTTCCACGCAATGCATCCTTCTATTCCAATTGGTTGTTCAGAATATGGTTGTGAAGCACTCAACTGGCACACATCAAATCCAATGCAAGGTGACTACACAGAAGAATACCAATCATATTACCATGAAGAACTTATTAAACAATTCTTCTCTCGCAAATATTTGTGGGCAACACATGTTTGGAATATGTTTGACTTCGGTGCTGACGCACGTAACGAAGGTGGCGAAAACGGACAAAACCACAAAGGTCTTGTTACATTTGACAGAAAATACAAGAAAGATTCATTCTACGCATACAAAGCATGGCTTTCAGATGAACCATTTGTACACCTCTGTAGCAAACGTTACATTGACCGCGTAGAGGACGTTACAAAGGTAACTGTTTACTCAAACCAACCAGAAGTTGAGCTTTTCGCAAATGGCGTTTCTGTCGGCAAAAAAGCCGCTGAAGATCACTTCTTCTATTTCGAAGTGAAGAACGAAGGAGAAACGAAACTTGTGGCTGTGGCAGGCGATTCGAAAGACGAAAGTATCATCCGCAAAGTAGATACTTTCAACGAAGAATATCGTCTTGTTGAAAAAGGTGCAATTCTGAACTGGTTCGATATTGAAACACGCGAAGGATACCTATCATTAAACGACAAAATGAGTGATGTCATTGCTACAATGCAAGGAAAACTTTTATTTATGGGCCTTATGGGTAAAATGATGGGCGGAAAAGACGGCAAAATGGAAGCAGCTGGATTTGAAGTTGGTCCAGAGATGATGAGTATGATGGGTGGATTTACGGTACTTCGCTTATTCACTTTAATGGGCGGAATGATGGATGTGAAATTCACAAAAGAACAATTGCTCGATTTGAATGTTAAGCTTAACAAAATCAAAGCTCCTAAAAAGAAATAATACTAAAAAGAGTAACCTCGAATGATTGGGGTTACTCTTTTTATGCCAAATTATAAATTCAAACACACAACCGTCGCAATTCCAATCAGAAATCCAACGAACTGTATCTTCGTCAATTTTTCTTTATAGACAAATCGTGAAACAACATAGGTCACAATAATCCCCCCAGACGAAACCAGTGGAAACATAAGCGATACCAACATTCTTCCTGATAGTATCATTACAAGCAGATTTACAATGCCGTTCATCAAACCACAAAGCGCAGCCCAATACCAGCCACCTTTACAAAATGTACGAAAATCCTTTCTCTCGTCAACAAGGGCAAATACTAACATTGCTATCGCTACCATACCTAGAGAAACAATCATAAATTCACTCTTATAAGCACCATCATATTTGGTTTGTTGCATCTTTTGAAACACCGAACACATTCCATTTCCAACAAACACTAAGAATACATAAATCACCCATTTAAAAGAAATTTTATTATTGTCACTCTTCTTGTTGATAAGGAAAAGAGAAATCATAAGCAATATAATTCCCGGTATAAATCCAACACCAATTGGTTCTCGCAGAAAAAACAACCCATAAAATGCTGGCAGCATCAACGAATACGAACTAAACAATGCCGTTAACGATAGAGGCCCACAAGAAATTGCCTTCACCGAAAACACCATTGTTATGATATAGGTGGCCGCAAAGCCCAGTGCATATGGCAAAATACCCATTTCAAATTGCAACCCCTTAGACGTCACAACAAAAAACAGAAGTGCTGCAATGCTGAGCGTTCCACTAAACCAATAGACTCCTTTTCCGCCGACTTTATTGGTATATGGCTTCTTAAATATATCCTGAGATGACACCCCTAAAATAATAGATATCAAATAAACTGCATTTAGCATATTACTTTTTCCCTTTCTTTAAGTCTGCACGCGGGAAATAACTGATACGAAGATTCGTGCATCCGTATGGTTCTAAAACAAGTGGAAGTTTTTCGGTTACCGTATGCTTATCTTTGGCAGGTTCTAACATTTTAATTGGATAAGGCGGATATAAATATGGTGCCTTATAGCATTCTGTTCGCAACTTCAAAATTGGTTTTTCCCACACATATCCTTCTAACGAAAGTTCTTCTACTTGAATATCTTCTGAACTCAACTCTTCATCCAAAGCAATGTTCCACGAAATTCTATGTCGATTGGTTCCACTACAGTCGTGTTCATCTCCTCCCACTTGTGGTAGATACACTGGTTTTACATTAAACCAACTCCATCCTTCTGGCAATGGAGTCACTGGTGCCCCTGGATATGCTTCCCATCTTTCTGGAATATGATACGCAAATAACAGTGCTCCGTACTTGATTGCCATCGGATACTTTTTAGAAGCATCACTGTCATCTACCCGAATCACTTTCGGTGTAGCCACAAAAGATATTTCTAACTTATCCTCTTTTCTCCACTTTCTGCAAACTTCCACATAACTATTCTCATTTTTACAAACATCAAGTTTCTCTCCATTCAAAGTCACCTGATATCCTTCTGCCCATCCAGGCACCTTTAAGAATATTGAGAACTCCTCATCCGAACAAACAATGAGCTCTACATGATTTCGGAACGGATACAAGGTGTTGACTTCTATCTTCCGTCCTTTGCATTCTAAATGGCATGGCCCATAAGCCGAAATGTAAATGTTCTCAGCATCATCATAAAACATCATATCGCGGATAAATTCTGGAATCAAAGCCACTGAATTAACTGGGCAACAAGCAACTGGTACACAAGGCGCATATACTTGATCATGGGCATTTGCACCTGCAGTCGTAGAATCTTGTGTCGCATATGCCTGGTTTGGAGCTGTTAAGTACGCAATGGCTCTTTCATCTTTTTTCCGAGCGCCTTGGGCTGCATTGTAGAATATTTCTTCCATATAATCACCATATTGCCCTTTTCCCGTAATATAAGACATATGTGCATATGTGGAATTAAAAAATGTAAAATTGCAATATTCGCTCTCTGTCGTCATACCTACCGGGCCCAAAAACTCAGCTACCGAAACTGGCGCACCCGATAAATGCACGGACTTTTCACGCAATTTATCAATAAATTTTTGGCTACTCTCTATATATTTTTCTTTTCCTGTTGCAGCATATAATAATGCTGGCATACGAGCATACATTCCTGCCGCAACTGTGTGCAACGTCGTATATTCATAATCCCCTTCCAAAAATGCCTGATAAGAATTTGGAAACAAATCCTTCGTACACAAAAACTCCGCATATTCTTCTGCAAAATCCAAAAGTCTCTGATCTTTGGTCAGATTATAACAAAACACCAATGGCTCTATCAAATATCCGGCTGCATATGTGGTCTTTTTGTCACCCGTCCAAGTATTTGCAAACCATAAAAGACACATGTGCACTGCTTTTAATACGTCTTCTCTTCCAGTAATATCGTAGAAATTTAAAAGCGCACGCATAGCGCCTGCTGTACTCCAGCCATTAAAATCATCATAAATGTTTGAATCCTTGCTATTATAGGTTCCAAGATAACCATCTTTTCTCTGGCCTTGTAGCATTTCATCTACCCACTTGGTTGCACGCTCTATCATTTCCTCATCGTTTAAAATAAATGCGTGTTGAATATAACCGTTCCAATAATTGGCAGATATTTCTCCACCCCAACCATCTTGATTGACATCCGTCCAAGCTGATACACAGCTTTTCTTTATATAAGGGTCAACAATAATCCCTGGTTCCAACTCATAAAGGTGTCCTGCCATTCCATGTTTCCCGCGAATCAGCTGTTCTTTCAAAAAACCATCTGCTCGGATTGCGCCAATCGGAAAACGATTTAACTTATTATATTTCTGCATAAACACATCCTCCTAGTATTCTTTATCCCATCATATTTAAAATGCTTCACAGATACAATGGATGATACTGAAAAAGATGGACAATCCTCATATAAAATGTTATTCTTTGAACAAGGATTATTTCTAAATTGTTGGAGAAATATATGATTTTTTATGAAATTCAGCTACATTCTATTCCTAAAATAAAATTTTCAGTCGATGTAAGCATTGATAACTACAGAGTTTGCTTTCACAATTATCAGAATTTTTTAGAGTTAACGATGATATTGGAAGGAAAAACGAGACGTTGCTACGCAGACCTTACTGTAGACTATTGTGAGCCAAAGATGTTTTTAACTACCACTCAAACTTCTGATTTTATTACTGATGCTGTGAACAACGAACACCAACGTCATATCACTGTGGGAGTAAATGTAAAATACACATGCAAAAAATGGGACACTAATTCTTGCAAAGATATTGAACGTATTAAAAATGACGTGGTAGAAAAAGGGCTTCTTCTGGTGCCAGATATGGTAATGATGGGAAAATATGAAAATGAGGTTCGAAATATATTAAAAAAGATTTCTTATTCATATTCCTCAAAAGATCCACATCGTTCTTCTTATGCTTTGGCCTATTGGTATCGCTTGACTGCGCTTCTAACGGACTATGTATTGAGTGAAATAGAGCAAACTACATCCTTTGTTCCTCCCGGTTCTTCCATCTATGTGGAGCGAGCAAAATGCTATATTGAAGATCATTACAGAGAAAAAATACGAATTGTAGAAATTGCAGACATTTTGGGAATTTCAGAGGGATATCTATATGACATTTTCAAGAAAGTAACTGGCCTCACGGTACTCCAATACATCAATCAACATCGAATCAATATTTTCAAGCAATATGTGGAAAACTATCATTTTTCCCTAGCCGACGCAGCCCTACAAGTTGGAATTGAAGACCCAGCATATATGAGTCGACTCTTTAAAAAAGTAACCGGTGTTAGCTTTCGAGAATACTTTTCAAAATAAAAAGGAACAGGTATCAATCCTGTTCCTACAATTTTATTTAACCTCCAAGATATGCCTTCTTGACTTCATCACTTTCAGCCAACTCGGCTCCTGTTCCACTCAAAACAATTTCACCAAGTTCTAGCACATAGGCTCTATCTGAAATCGCTAAAGATTTACCAGCATTTTGCTCTACGAGTAAAATCGTTGTTCCATCATCACGTAGTTGCTTGATAATCTCAAACACTTGGTCTACCAAAAGTGGAGACAATCCCATCGATGGCTCATCCAATAACAATAATTTCGGTCGACTCATCATCGCACGTCCAATGGCAAGCATCTGTTGTTCGCCACCGGATAATGTCCCTGCGATTTGATTCTTTCTCTCTGCAAGTCTCGGAAAACGTTCATATATTTTCTCAATATCTTGTTTCAAGATTGCTTGATCTTTTTGAGAAAAACCGCCCATTAACAAGTTTTCATATACTGTTAATTCTTGGAAAATTCTTCTTCCCTCCGGAACCTGTGTCAAACCTGCATGAACAAGCTTGTGACACGGTACCTTAGTAATATCTTTTCCATCAAATACAACCGTTCCCCCGCTAGAAGGAATTAGACCAATAATACTTTGCATTGTCGTCGTCTTTCCTGCACCATTTGCACCGATTAACGTAACGATTTCGCCTTCGTTTACCTCAAAACTAATTCCCTTTAGTGCTTGGATTACACCGTAATATACTTGAAGATCTTTTACTTCTAATAATGCCATTCCCTAACCTCCAATATAGGCCTTTATGACCTCTGGGTCATTTAAAGCTGTTTTTGTATCTCCCTGCGCAAGAACCGTACCAAAATTAAGTACCGTCACTTCATCGCAAAGCCCTGAGACAAATTTCATATCATGTTCAATCAAAAGAATGGTCATATCAAAATCATCCCTGATTCGAGTAATAATCTCCATCAAATCCGCTGTCTCTTGTGGATTCATACCCGCTGCAGGTTCATCCAAAAGAAGAAGTTTCGGGTTTGTCGCAAGCGCACGAGCAATCTCCAATTTACGTTGCTTTCCATAAGGTAAATTACATGATAATAAATTTCGTTCCTCTTCTAAACCGACAACTCGCAAAATTTCCTTTGCTTTTTCACGCATTGCCTTTTCACAACGGAAATGTCTAGGCAAGCGGAACATACTCTCTACTATGCTACACTTGAATTCTGGCTGATTATGTAAACCTACTAATACATTGCGTATAACCGTCATATTGTTGAACAAACGAATGTTTTGAAATGTACGAGCAATTCCCTTATGATTAATGGTTTCTTGGCTCTTACCTGTAAGTTCTTCCCCTTCCAAATAAAAGTGCCCCGTTGTTGGACGATAAACACCTGTAAGCATATTAAAAACAGTCGTCTTACCTGCCCCATTCGGTCCTACCAATCCGTATAATTGTTTTTTTCTAATCTCAATATTTACATCTTGAACTGCCTTTAATCCGCCAAAAGAAATACCGAGATTCTCCATTTTCAGAATTACTTCATTCATTATTTCGAATCCCCCTTTCGGTCTGGATTAACTGTAGACATTGTTGGTTGGAACTCTGTCGACAACACTTCATTCATTTCTATCTTAGTTGGAACACGATCCCATTTCGCCTCGTCATCGGCTCGATGCGATGGGTCATCTTTCTTTCCAAAGATTTTATGCATAAGCTTTTTGAAAGTGTATTTTTCTCGGAACCCTTTCAATGCCGGAGCATTGTTATAGATTACAATTACAATCAAAATCAACGCATATAACAAATCTTGCAATACCGCAAAATCTCCCGTGAGAATTGTCTGCAACTCAACATCTAAAATAGTAATTAATGTAGCCGCAATAATGGAACCATTAATGCTTCCCATACCTCCGAGAACAACCATAACCAAAATCTCAATCGAATAGTTATAATTGAACTTCATACTTTGAATCGTATAATTACTGAAGCTATAAAGCACACCCGCAATTCCCGCAAAAAATGCAGCAATTGTAAATACTGCTAACTTGTACTTCGTAATATTAATCCCCGTTGCCTTTGCAGCTATCTCATTATCTCTAATGGATGTAATTGCTCTTCCGTGTTTTGAGCGAATTAAATTTTGAATCACTGCAAGACATATAAGTACTGCAACAAACGCAATGATAAACAAGACTCTTTTATCATAACGTGGTGTGTCCAATCCAAGCGGTCCACCAAAAGATTCATCACTAGAGTTCAAAAATAAAGAACGAACAATCTCACCAAATGCAAGTGTTACAATAGCCAAATAATCTCCCTTTAAACGTAACGCCGGAAGACCAATTAGCACTCCACAAAGAGCCGCAATCGCACCACCTATTACCATTGAAATGAGTAATGTTATGATTGAGTTCCCCAAGTGTGGTTCTAATAAACAAGAAGCTTTTCCACCGAGGTATGCTCCGACACACATGAATCCGGCATGTCCCAAAGACAACTCACCCAAAAATCCTACAACAACACTTAAAGATACCGATAGCAAGATTGCGATTGCTATTTTTTCCAAAAGATAAATGGTAGATGAAGAAAGCGAATTCGTCATAGACATAGTCGCAAATACAATCGTCACAATTGCAATTGCTATATAGTTTATGTAATGTTTCCACTTCATATTTTTCTTTGTTTTTGCCATTATACTTTCTCCCTTCTAACCTTACCAAGAATACCCGTAGGTTTTACAAGGAGGATGATAATTAAAATCAAAAACTCAATAGCATCTGTGTATGGTGAAATCGCTGCACTCTTTGATGCAACTGCCTCTACGATACCTAATAAAAGTCCTCCAACCATTGCACCTGGTATTGAACCAATACCACCAATTACCGCAGCCGTAAATGCCTTAATACCAGGCATAGCTCCTAAAGTATTGGTCAATGTTGGCGCTTTCATAAGCATAAAGAATCCTGCAAGTGCCGCAAGCGCTGAACCAATTGCAAATGTTATCATAATGATTCGATTCACATTAATTCCCATGAGTTGTGCCGCACCACGGTCTTCAGATACTGCTACCATCGCTCTTCCAGTTTTTGTCTTTTTAATAAATAATGTTAATGCAATCATCACAATTGCTGAACATACAAGTGTCACGATAATGTAATATGGGATTTTTAGCGAACCAAGTTCTAAATTCCCAAGTTCTGCTACAATAACCATCTTTGGAGCAGTTCCAAAAATCATTTGTGCTGTACTTTGCAACAAATAACTAACACCGATGGCGGTAATAAGTACCGCCAAAGGTGATGCTCCACGCAAAGGTTTGTATGCAATTTTTTCAACTGTTATTCCAAGCAGCATACAAAATACGATAGCTGCAACCAGACCTAATAATGGATTTCCAAATGCTGTCATTATCGAGTAGATTACATATCCACCCACCATAATGATATCGCCGTGTGCAAAGTTTAACATCTTTGCAATTCCATAAACCATTGTATAGCCCAATGCAATCATTGCATATGTACCGCCTGAACTTAAACCACTGATTAGGGTTTCAATAATTTCCATAAGTTCTCCTATTTAGTTGCTTCTTTAATTTGATATTTTACAGCGTCTTTCTTAACATATCCGTTAGCATCCCAAGTGATATCCTTACCTGTTACACCTGTAAATTTAAATCCGCCATTGAATGTTTCTTTCAAAATGTCACTGAGTTCAGTAGCTGAAATTGTTACAGAAATGTCTTTTCCATCATCCATTGCAGCTTTCATTGCATTATAGATTGCATATACACAGTCGTATGCAGATGCACCAAACTGATTCAATGTTTCTTTTCCATACTTTTCTGTATACTTTTTGATAAAGTCAGCAGATAAACCTTCTGTAGATTTTGAGTTAAAGTGTGAAAGCATAGTAACTTCTTGTGGGATTGAGTTAATGTCGAATCCTTCGATAGAATCGATACCATCAAATCCGTCACATCCATAATAAACTGCATCAGCAACCATCTTTGTTTTTGCTTGTTTCATAAACAATGATGCTGGATCGTAGTAAATAGGCATAAAGATAAATTTACAATCTTTTAATTTATCAATTTGAGAGGTAAAATCTTGTGCTCTTGAATCGTCAAACGATGTTTCAACCACTTTGATTGATGAATCAAGGCTTGCTTTAAATTTCTTCCAGATACCTGTTGAATATGCATCATCAGATTTGTAGAATACACCAATTGTTTGTCCTTTGTATTCTTCATTTACTTGTTTCGCTGCTACTTCACCTTGATTGCTATCAGCAAAGCACATTTGGTAACCATTTTCAAATTTTGGAATATCATCCCCAGAAGCAGATGGTGTTAAAAAGAATACATTATCTTCTACTGAAAGTTTTGTATACTCAAGTCCAGGGCCTGTTGTTACAGTACCAAGTGAAACTTGCATTCCTTTTTCAAGCATTGATGCATAGTTTGCAGAAACTTTTGTTGGATCATGCATATCATTTGTTGCAATCAATTTAAACTTAATTCCATTTAATCCGCCAGCTGCATTGATTTCTTCAACTGCCATATTCGCTGAATTTTCTACTGCTTTTCCATAAACGGCTGCGCCACCTGTCAGTGGTCCTGACACACCGATTACAAATTCCTCGTTGTTAGCTGTATAGCCAGAGCCTGCATTTCCACATCCGAAAAGGCAAGTAAAGCATAATACTGCACATGTTAAAAGTGCGATTAATCTTGTTTTTTTCATAATGTTCTCTCCTTTAAACTTAAATTAATATTACACTATATTGTATTACAAAATTTTACTGTAGTAAAGTGACAAATTGCATTTTCCGTGGTTTTTTTTCAAATAAATATTAAATTATTTGAAAAAGAATAAGTCCAATGGTATTAATTGCAAAATTCGCACACATATGTACTAACCAAGACGGATAAATATTTTCGCATTTATCATTCAAAAAATTAAAAATACAACCTCCCAAGAAAAGTCCAAGCATTGCCAACAAGTAAATCAAAATACTAAACCATCCATTTGTCATTCCAACATGATATAATGCAAACATTAACGAACTGAAAATATATGCAAATTTTTTACTCTTTTCCTTTTTCAAAATCAAAAAAGCATATCCTCGGAAGAAAAACTCTTCCAATAATGAATTTACAAACGAAATGTAAATTGCTACAACAATGAAGTTATCTGCAGTAACTCCTGTCCCTGATACTAATGCTTTTTCAATGGTCGATAAATCAATGAATGGCTTCAGCAAAAAATAGACACCCAATATCACTGTGAACACACCGACCCCAAGTCCCAAAGCCAAGAAAAAGTCTTTCTTCTTCGGAATAAATAACTTTTTAAGATACTCACTTTTACCTTTATAGAAAACAAAGTATAACATCGGAATCAGTAAAAACATAAAAATTTTAATCGCCGATTTCAAAAAA
>JAEIGA010018664.1_pt1 | contig 10573 bp, 8 predicted proteins | sample 9270691 | NCBI WGS metagenome assembly JAEIGA01 (sample SAMN17057246, study PRJNA624740) | gut metagenome | biome: biome; isolation source: fecal sample | host: Bos grunniens | place: China: Xizang | collected 2019
CTAAAGTGGATGTCTGTGATTTCGGTGCAGGTGGTGGCGCTGCCGTTGTACAGCACACACATACCGGTCATGACCTGGTGATCCCGGCCGGAGAGCATCATCTTATTTTTACTAAATTTATTTGTTTTGGTTTTTGTTTGTAGAGAAATTGTTGTTTTGACGATTTCTGTTTTTCAACTTATCTTTTTCGTACTCATTTCTAAACATTGATTTTTCTTGTTCAATGTTAGCTCCTAATTCATTTCCCATTTCAAATTGGAATGAATCATTTTCTCTTTTTTCAAATTGTTCGTTACGATTTCTTTCGTTCTTTTCTTGTTTTTCAACTAATTGATTACGATTTCTTTGATTTTTTTCGTTGTTTTGCATGTTTTATCACCTCTACTATTATAGTGAGTGAATCATGCAAAATTATTCTATTTTTTTAAAAAATATCTTCTTCGTCTTCTTTAGTTGGATAAATGTCAATGACTTCAATTTGTGAAATAGCTTCATCTAGATAAGATTGATAGTCAAATCTACTTTCTAATTTTTCACATTTTTTACTAGTTGGTCTAGTTACTGGATTTTTTGGTGTGAAAATAGTACAGCAATCTTCAAATGGTAAAATACTTGTTTCATAAGTATCAATTTTCTTAGCTAAATCAATGATTTCTAATTTATCCATTGTTACACATGGACGAATTACTGGTGTTTTTACTACTTCATTGATACATCCCATTGAATCTAATGTTTGACTTGCTACTTGTCCAACACTTTCTCCATTAACGATAGCTTTACAATTAGTTTTTTCACATAATGTTTCAGCTAAACGATACATCATACGTCTCATTAATGTAATTGCGTAACTTTCATCACAATTGTTGTAAATAGCTAATTGTGTTTCAGTAAATGGAACCATATGTACACGGATGTGTCCTTGATATTGACTAACAATTCTAGCTAAATCTAATACTTTTTGCTTAGCTTGAGTTGAAGTATATGGAGGTGATGCATAGTGAATGCATTCAACAGTGATTCCACGTTTCATCATTAAATATGCTGCAACTGGAGAATCAATACCTCCTGATAACATAACTAATGCTTTACCACCAATACCAACAGGATATCCTCCTGCTCCTTTGATTTTATTAGGCATTAAATAAGTGTCAAATTGACGAACTTCAATTCTTAATAAGAATTCTGGATTATGTACATCTACTTTCATCTCAGTATTTTTTAAGATTTCAGTTGCTACTGCACGGTTAACTTCATCAGAAATATATGGGAAAGGTTTATAGTGACGACGTGTTTCAATTTTAAATGTTTTTGCGTTGCTTTCAGTTGCTAATCTATAACCAACAGCAACAATATCTTCTAATTCACTATTAATTTTAATAGCATAACTAAAAGAACTAATTCCAAAAACATTACTTAAAATTGGTGAAACTTCATCAGGATCTGTACCATTCAACATAATATAGATACGGTCATAACCTCTTTCATATGTTAATTGATCAAAGTTTCTTAAAGCATTTTTAATATTTTGAAATAAACGTTTAATGAATTCGTTTTTATTTTTACCTTTAGTTGATAATTCACCAAATCTAACTAAAATATGATCTACGATTAATTTATTTGATTCGATATCCATGAATAATCTCCTTTAAAATTCTTACAAAATCTTTTACTTCTTTTTCTGTATTTAAATGAGAGAAAGAAACTCGAATTGCTTGAGATGCTCTTTTCTCATCAATACCCATTGCTAATAAAACAGTACTTACACTTCTTGTTTTACTGTGGCAAGAACTCTTGGCAGATACATAAATACCTTTCGTATTTAATGCATTCATCAAGATTTCACTTGTCATGCATGTACAAGAGAAGTTTAAGATATAAGGATTAGCTTCTTCTGTTGAGTTAATAATAATCTCATCAATATGACTTAATTCTCTTCTTAATAAATCATTTAATTTACGTGCATGATCATAATGTTCTTTTTGTGCTTGTAAAGCTAAACGTAATGTTTTAGCTAATACAATATGACAAGGGTGATTACTTGTTCCACCTCTTAATCCAAATTCTTGTTGTCCAGCAATAATTAATGGCAACATTTGAATATTTTCTCTTTTATAAAGGAAACCACTTCCCTTACATCCGTAAATCTTATGAGCAGAAAAACTAGCTCCATCGATTACATCAAAAGGAATATCTTCCTTCGCAATAGATTGAGTACAATCACTGTGGAAGAAAGCATTTGAGTTTTCTTTAATAACTTTTGATAATGAAACTAAATCATTTACAGCTCCAGTTTCATTATTAATAGACATAATTGATACTAAAATAGTATCTTTACGTAATAATTTTTTTAATTCTTCTGGATCAACTACACCTTTAGAATTAACTTTTACATAACTTACTTCAAATCCAAAATATTCTTCTAATTGTTTGAAAACATTTTCTACAGAAGAATGTTCTACATTACTTGTAATTAAATGTTTACCTTTATGTTGATATGCAAATGCAACACCTTTAATAAACATATTGTTACTTTCACTTGATCCACTTGTGAAAATAACTTCTTTTTCACTAATATTTAACATACTAGCAATTTGTTCACGGCTTTGTTCTAAAAGTTGATTAACTTTAACTCCTGTATCATATAAAGATTCACTATTTGTATAATAAGTTTCTAATAAATATTTATACGTTTTTAACACCTCTGGATGCAGAGGTGTTGTTGATGCGCTATCAAAATAAATCATATTAAGCTCCTTGTGACTTCTTTAGAAGTTTTTCATATGAACCTGGATGAATTTTTTCAATTGCAGAAATTGCAATTTTTAATGCTTTTGTATATTGTCCATTTCTGAAACATAATTCAGCTCTTGTTAATTCACTGTCAATTTCAGAGTTAGATGAACGATATCTATTACCATAAACAATTGTGTTTTCTACCATTGTTGCCATACCAACTAAATTACTTACTGAATGATATAAAGTATAAACAAAATCAATCGCATCTTTTAATTTTACGTTTAAAATATCAATATTTAATGTTGTTCCATTTAATAAACCTTTAATTTCATTTACAATTTCTTTTGCTTTTTGATAATCTTCATCGAAAGAAGTTGAAATGTTTGGTAAGCGTTTTTTATTCATCTTAGTATTGATTTCATTTAAAATTAATTGAAGTTTTACTAATTGTTTTTGAGCTCTTACTTCATCATTGCATGCAGTTTCTAATTGTGATTTGATCTTATCGAATTCATCACACGCTTCATTTGTATCTGTACATAAATCTTTATAAGCTAAAAGAATTGTAGTAGCAGGAATTGTTTTTTCTAATAAGCATCCTTTTAATGTTTCTTTATCTTCAAACATTTTATTAACTTTTGTTTGAATTTCATCTAATTGTTTATTCATAGATTTTAATTCGAAACGATCTTTTTTCTTTTCATATAGAGCTACTAATGCAGTTCTTTGTGCTTCTAAATGATCAATTTGTTCATAGATAAAATCAACATTAGAAGTTAATTCATCAAATGCCTTTTCTTCATGAATTACTTGTTCTTTAATTTGTGTTAAACGTTTACGACTTTCAAGTAATGAATTCATAACGTTTTCACATCTACCTTCAGATAATTGATTTAAATCATCTTTTAAAGTACTAGAAATGATTTCTAAGTTTTTACTTACTTCTAAGTGTTCTAAATAAACACCCTTATTTCTAGCTTGAGAATAAGTATAACTTGTATCATCAATTGCTTTAGGTAATGTAATTTTTGCTTCTTCATATAAAGAAGGATATTCTCTCATTAATAATTCTAATTCTTCAATAGCTTCATTAATTTCACTTTGTTGTTTTGCAGCTTTTCCAAATTCACTAGCATACATCCATTCTTCAAATGTTGAGAACATTTTTTCAATAGTAACAACTCTATCTTCTAATACTTCAATACCACTGTTGTAAATTTCACGATTACTTGCGATAACCCCTTTATTTACTCTAAATCTATTTTGTAAACGAATAATTTGTTCACGTTGAGTTGATTGTTGTTCTAAAATAGAATCTAAAACAGCATTTAATTTATTAGCTTCTGTTTCACATTTTTTCAATTTATCCATTAAACCAATTAATTGATTTTTAGCTAATTTAGTTTTATGAATATAAATTAAATCATCAATTTCACCTAATTCAGTACTACATTCTTTCAAACATGTTTGAACACCTTCAAATTGGCTTTGAGACTTCTCTACAGCCTCTTTAATGCTAGTATTTACTCTAGCTAATGATTCAGCCTTATTCATTTTAAAAGGTAATGAAATGCTCTTAATAGATGTATATAAAGTTTCAGCTTCGTTTTGTAATTTCTTAACTTTATTTCTTGAAATTGTATTAGATAGTATAATTAAAATAATAATTAATACTAATGATCCACCAGCTATAATTAAAATTTTATCGTTGTTTAAAATTTGATTAAATAATTCTTGTATTTTTTCCATAAGATACACCCACTTCTATATTATTGTATCATAATTTTTATTAGTTTTTTCATAAAACTTGATATTTTTTAATTAATTATGATTCAAACAAATAGAAAATTCAAAAAAATACGATAAAATAAGCACTTTTTAATAAAAAATGTTAAAATAATTATTGACTATTTATTGGTAATTTGTTATATTATTTAAGCGTCAAATGACGGCAGCGAACAAAGTCTGACTATCCGCGTCAATAACCATAGGGTGATTCAAGTAGCACGGCTGCATTAGTGAAAGAATCGAATATTGACACACAGTGAGATGATTTGTAACCTGTTGTTGCTTTATGCGAAACCATAAAACAATATTAGGAGGAAATTAAATTATGGCAAGAATCAATGGACCTGTTTGGAAAGTATCTCGTCGTTTAGGTTTCTCAGTTTTAGAAACTGGCGAAGAACTTGCAAAAAGAAATTACGCACCTGGTCAACACGGACCAACTAAAAGAGTTAAATTAACTAACTACGGATTACAATTAAGAGAAAAACAAAGAATCAGACACATGTACGGAGTTAATGAAAAACAATTCCACAACACATTCGTAAAAGCTTCTAAAATGGCTGGTGTTAAAGGGGATAACTTCTTATTCATGTTAGAATCAAGATTAGATAACTTAGTTTACCGTATGGGATTTGCTAGAACTCGTAGAGGAGCTAGACAATTAGTTAACCACGGACACATTTTAGTAAACGGAAAATCAGTAGATATTCCATCATATACTTGTAAACCTGGAACAACTATCGAAGTTGTTGAATCAATGTTAAACAACAGTGCAATCAATGAAGCTTTAGAAGCTACATTAAATACAGTTGCATTCGTAACAGTTGACAAAGAAGCTAAAAAAGGTACTTACAACCGTTTACCAGAACGTAGCGAATTAAACCAAGAATTAGACGCTGCATTAGTAGTAGAATTCTACAACAGATAATGCCATTAAAACACATACTAAAAAGTATGTGTTTTTTTTATTTTTTATGATATTTGTATTTTTGATACAAATACCCTACTCTTTTTATTCATTTATAGCCCGTATTTGTATTTATAGTACAAATATGGCGTTTTGACATTATTTATCTAAATATATATTATATTGTCGAAAGGAGTGAATGAATGCTAAATACATTTATTTTAGAGGGGAAACTAAAAGAAGTTAGCAACATCAAAGAAACAGATCGTGGTACTAAATTCATGAAAATCTTAATTGAATGTGAACGTACATATAGAAACAATGATGGTTTCTATGATACTGATTTAATTGAAGTTGAAGTATGGCGAGGTGTTGCAGAAGTATGTGCAGAAACATGTAATATCGATGAATTCATCAGTATTCAAGGTAGAATTCAATCAAGCACATATAAAACAAACGAAGGTAAAGAGTATATCACTTATAAATTTATTGGTGAAAAGGTTTCCTATTTAACTAAAAAAAGCGATTATTAATTAATCGCTTTTTTCATTGGGTTACATTCAATAATTGAATAATGATTAAAATCTAAGAAATTTAATACTTTTTGTAAATCATCAATTTTCATTGATTCAATACAATCATATACACTTAAATAATCAATACCAGTAAAATGGAATCTTACATAATTAAATGCAATATTTTCAAAATCATTTAATTCCCTAATATTCTCACCATAATATCTACGTTTTAATTGTTCAAAGATTTGTTGGTCATATTCAAAATCTTTTAAAGAATTAATCTTATCAAATACTAAATTAATAAATTCTTCTTTTTTAGACGTTTCACTATAGATCATTAAATATCCATAATCAGCACCAAAATCATAATCATAACCAAAGAAATCATTAATAATATTATTATCTAACCATTCTTGATATTCTGGATTAACAGGTGTAAATATTGTATCTAAAATAAATCTTAATCCAGTATCAACTAATACTCTATCTTTCGCATTTTTAACACCTTCAAATTTAAATGCAATGTTTACTTTCGGTTTATTTACATCCATTTCAAATGACTTATTCTTTAAAACTACTTCTCTAGGTTCATCAGTAATATTTCGTTTCATTAAATCAATTGATTCAAAATCTTTTTCTTTTTGATTATTACGAATAATCTTTAATATTTCTTCTGGATCTTTTCCAGTTACAACAATACATACCATAGTACTTGGATGATAATTGTACTTATAACATTCCATCAAATCATTTAAAGTAGTTTTATTTACATCATCTGTAGTACCACCAACATCATATTTTAAAGGATGATTTTCATATAAAGAAGTAAATGTTTCTCTAACTAATCTAAAATCAGACATTTGTTGATACATATTTAATTCCTGTACAATAATTCCCTTTTCTTTTTCTACACTTTGTTCATTAATATCAATTTCTTGAGTGAAATCTAATAATAAATTTAATGGTTCTTCTATATCATCACTAGTTTGAAAGAAATAACACGTATTATCATAACTAGTTGCAGCATTTACATTAGCACCCATTCTAGAGAATTCTTCCATTACATCTTCATTATCTTTCTCAAACATCTTATGTTCTAAGAAATGAGCTAATCCACTTGGATATTCTTTAGTATTTCCGTTAGAATCACTTTGAATTAAATCAAATCCACCTAAAGGTGTGGCCATCATCGCAAAACTTTTTTGATAGTTTGGTTTATGCCAAATTATAACTTTTAGTCCATTCTCTAAAGTTTCTTCATAATATGTTTCTAGATATTTCGTTGATATAACTTTATTCATAATCGCATTCCTCCGATTGACATACATAAGTACCTAAATATTTCATTCGATTAAATATTTCAATACAATCTTCTTTGCTAACTTTCATGACATCTTCGATATTCTTTTCAATAGGATAATTACGATTTAATAAAGAGTTTGTTAATGCGTATCCTAGTATACTACTCATTTCATCTAATGAATTTTTTAATGCATTTACTAACATCATTTTAGTAGTATCTAATAATTCTTCATCAAATTCACCATTTTGACATTTTTGTAATTGTTCAAGAATTAAATCAATTGTTTTAGAAACATTTTCTTTTTCAATACCAGTTGTAACTAAACATCCACCATCATATGATATCAAATGAGATGATATAGAATAACATAGAGAATGCTCTTCCCTTACTACTCTAAATAAGAAACTGCATGGCAATTGACCAAACATCGCATTTGCAACTTTTAATGCAGGATATTTCTTGTCTTGAATTTCTGTATTTGTCGCAAACATCATTGCGATATTTGTTTGAGGTTGTACTTTATCTTCTACCTTAATACCTTTATCATTAGATTTAATTAAATAGTTTAATTCTAAATCAGTATTTCTTTCATTAAAATTCAATTTAGAGGATATCATTTTAATCATTTGATTTTCATCAAAATCACCACATATTACAATTTCAATACGATCATTTTTAATTAATTGTTCATATGTGTTTTTAATATCATTTAAACTACATTCATTTAAACAATCAACTGTACCTTTTACATGAATACTTAATGGTTCATCTTCTGAAACATGTTCAAATACTTTAGAAATTGTATATGATTGTGCATCATCTTCTTTTCTTCTAATTCTTGATTCTAAAATTGTTTTATTTTCTTCAAATACATCTTGTTGTAAAGATGGATTAAATACGATTTCATGAATAAAGTTTAACCAATCATTTACTATATTATGATTTTCATGAATATATACTGGATTAATAATCTTACTTCTAAGTTCAACACAATGACCTTTTCCATAAGCTACTACTCTACTACCTAAAGTACATCCATATAAATGATCACAAATTTGATTCATTTTTTGTTTTGTATCATATAAATTACTACGATCTACTAACATCATCGATAATAATGATCTTAACGTAGCACTCATTTGATCATTTTTAGATATGAAATTTATTGAAATACAAATATCCTTAAATTTATTACTTTTTATACAATTAAGACGTACACCTTTTGAAAGTTCTTTTATCATAGTTGTTCCTCCTTTTGTTAGTATAAACATTATGATAATTTTAACTCATATTCGACACTTTTAAAAGAAAAGGTTTGCATTTTATGCAAACCTATCTAATTAAGCTTCAGTATTTTCTTCTTCTTTTTTAGGAGCTTTTGGTTTTTCAATTAATGCTTTTCTAGAAACGTTAACACGTCCTTTTTCATCAATTTCAATAACTTTAACTTTAACGATATCTCCTAATTTTAATACATCTTCTGGTTTTTCTACTCTTTCGTGAGCGATTTTTGATACGTGAAGTAATCCATCGCATCCTGGGAATAATTCAACGAATGCTCCGAATTTTTCCATTCTAACTACTTTTGCATCATAGATTTCTCCAACTTGTGCTTCACGTACAATGTTGAAAATCATTTCTGCAGCTTTCATTAATGGTTCTTTGTTCATGTGGTAAATTACTACATGTCCATCGTCTTCAATATCAATCTTAACATCATCACAAGCAGCAATGATTTGGTTGATCATTTTTCCGCTAGGTCCGATTACATCACGGATCTTTTCTGGGTTGATCATCATTTGGTGGATTTTTGGTGCATATTCACTTACATCTTCTCTTGGTGTTTGAATAGCACTCATCATGTTAGCCATGATTGTTTCTCTACCTTTGTGAGCTTGTGCTAAAGCTTCAGTTAAGATTTCACGAGTGATACCATCGATTTTGATATCCATTTGTAAAGCAGTGATTCCGTTTTCAGTACCAGCTACTTTGAAGTCCATATCTCCATAGTGGTCTTCCATACCTTGGATATCTGTTAAGATTGTATAGAAATCTCCATCTTTAACTAATCCCATAGCGATACCAGCAACAGGAGCTTTAATTGGAACACCTGCAGCCATTAATGCCATTGTACCAGCACAGATAGAAGCTTGAGAACTTGAACCGTTAGATTCTAATACTTCTGCAACTACACGGATTGTATATGGGAATTCTTCTAAAGATGGTAAAACTTGGCTTAATGCCTTTTCACCTAAAGCACCGTGTCCGATTTCTCTTCTTCCTGGTGTTCCCATACGTCCTACTTCACCAACTGAATATGGTGGGAAGTTGTAGTGGTGCATGAAACGTTTTGTGTCAACTTCTGTTAAGTCGTCAACGATTTGGTTGTCATTTACAGCACCTAATGTACATACTGATAATACTTGTGTTTCACCACGAGTGAATAATGCACTTCCGTGAACTCTTGGTAATAAATCTACTTGAGAGTTTAATGGACGTACTTCGTCAATTTGACGACCATCAGGACGTACTTTATCAACAGTAATTAAACGACGAACTTCTTCAACAACAATATTGTGACAAATTTCTTTAACTTGTTTAATTACATTGTTTTTAACTTTTTCATCTTCGTATTCTTTAGAATCCCATAATGCAACTGTTTCATCAGTTAAATCATCAATTGTTCCATAACGAACTAATTTTTCGTGAATACGAACTGCCGCGATCATTCTTTCTTCTACATAATCACGAACTTCTTTGTTTAAATCAGCATCGATTTCATAAAGAACAACTTCACGTTTTTCTTTACCGCAATCTTTCATGATTTCTTCTTGGAACGCACATAATTTTTTAATGTATTCGTGTCCAAACATAATAGCTTCAACCATTTCATCTTCGCTTACTTCACTAGCACTTGATTCAACCATGTTGATTGCATCTTTTGTACCAGCTACAGCTAATGAAATACGGCTGTTAGCCATTTCTTCAACAGTTGGGTTGATAATGTATTCTCCATCAACATAACCAACATATACCCCAGCAATAGGACCGTTGAATGGAATATCACTTACACATAATGCTAATGATGCCCCAAACATAGCTGTCATTTCAGGAGTAACATCTTTGTCAACTGATAATACTGTGTTTACCACTTGAACTTCATTTCTGAATCCTTCCGCGAATAATGGACGGATAGGACGGTCGATCATACGAGCAGTTAAAGTCGCATGTTCGCTAGGTCTACCTTCTCTTCTTAAGAATCCTCCAGGAATCTTACCAACAGAATATAACTTTTCTTCAAAAGATACTGTTAATGGGAAA
>JAEIGA010018665.1_pt1 | contig 10573 bp, 10 predicted proteins | sample 9270691 | NCBI WGS metagenome assembly JAEIGA01 (sample SAMN17057246, study PRJNA624740) | gut metagenome | biome: biome; isolation source: fecal sample | host: Bos grunniens | place: China: Xizang | collected 2019
AGATTTAGGAATTGATATTGGTCTTACCATGATAGGAATGCATCTTAAAGATGTTGCGGTTCCTGTAAGACTTTCAGTTAAGAGAATAGGTGATGCCATAGTTTCGGCGGCAAGAACTCGTCCAAAATATATTGGCGGACCAAGAGCAAATTATGAAGGAAATGAAAGATAGTATGGATTTGAAAGAAAGATTTTTATCAATTTATAAAGAAAAAATAACACGTGAGGGTGCAGATAAGCTTTTGGAATATTTACTTTCTCCGTCAAGCGACTTTTTTACTGCACCTGCCAGTGCAAGATTTCACGGTTCATATAAAGGAGGACTTTTAGAACACAGTCTTAATGTGTATGATTGTCTTAATGATTATTTGTCGCGTGAAAGAGTAAAAGAGCTTTACGGTATGAATTATACTGAGGAAAGCATTGCTATTGTTTCGTTACTTCATGATTTGTGCAAAGTGGATTGTTATAAAGAGGGGACAAGAAATGTAAAAGGTCCTGATGGGGTGTGGAAAAGCGTTCCTACATACGAGTTTTGCGATAATTTGCCATACGGACACGGAGAGAAATCTGTTTATATTATAACTGGCTTTATGAAACTTACCAGAGAAGAGGCGTTTGCGATAAGATACCATATGGGCTTTTCTTCTCAGACTGACGATGTGAGAAATGTAGGTAGTGCGTTTGAAATGTTCCCGCTTGCTTTTGCGCTTTCTTGTGCAGATATGGAGGCAACTTACTTTGTTGAAGGAAAAAAACAGTAATATGTAAAATGCTGCAATTTGTTACAATTGACATTTTGAGGTTGAAATGATATAATTACTTTATATTATAAAAAAAGAGATGGGGTGCGTTCTGATGAGTAATAAAAAACATCATATTGTATTTCCTTTAGTAGATTTTATGATTATTATTGCATCTTTGGTTATGGCATCTGTGTTATCAAGTGAAAATTTTGCAATTTCGCCTGTTGTCTTTCGCAGACTAGAATGGACTGCGTTTGTTGGTGTATGCTTGCATATTGTGATTTTTGTAGTGTTTGATGCATATAAAAGATTTTGGTATAATGCAAGTGTTTTTGATTATGTAGTAACTCTTAGCTGTTCGTTATTTACAGTTTTGGGTATGTTTGGTCTTTCGATTATGCTCAAGGGTAAAATCTTATCAATAAGAACACTTGCTATTTTTGCGTTGTGCTACATATCCTTTGTGTTGTTTTCAAGGGTGTCGGTTAAAATTCTTGTTTTATACGCAAGAAGATACATAACTGCAAAAAATGATGATGTGAAAGACATCTTGGTTATAGGTGCAGGTCAGGCAGGCGGAATAATCATCAACGACATTATCAATAACACAACTTTTAAATACAGAATTGTTGGTATTATTGATGATAACAGCGAGAAAATCGGACAAACTATATTTAATTATACAGTTTTAGGCGGAAGAAAAGATATATACAAAATATGCGATAAAGAACATGTCGATGAAATTATTATAGCTATTCCTTCGCTTGAGCGCGAAAGTCTTTCTGAGCTTATTGAAATATGTAATAAAACTGCATGCCGTGTAAAGGTTTTGCCAAATATTGACCAGCTTATAGATGCGAGTGATATTTCATACAGCAAAACAAAGGAAATTGAAATTGAAGATCTTCTTTCACGCGATCCTATTGTTCTTAATGACCGTGAAATTGCTTCAGACATTGAAGGGGAAACAATTTTAGTTACAGGTGGCGGCGGTTCAATTGGCAGCGAACTTTGCAGACAGATTGCAAGATACAACCCCAAAAGAATAGTTGTACTTGATATATATGAAAACAACGCATATGACCTGCAGAATGAGTTGGCTGAAAAGTATACATGGCTTAATGTGTCAGTTGTTATTGCATCAATCCGAGATAAAAAAAGAATTGACGAAGTTGTTGAACTATATAAACCCAAAATTATTTTTCACGCAGCAGCACATAAGCATGTTCCTTTGATGGAGTATAATCCTTGCGAGGCAATAAAAAATAATATTTTTGGTACTTATAATGTATCAACTGCGGCAAACAAATACGGTGTTGAAAAATTTGTAATGATTTCTACAGATAAAGCGGTTAATCCTACAAACGTTATGGGTGCAACAAAGAGATTTTGTGAAATGATTATACAGTCACTTCAGCCTGTAAGCAAAACAGAGTATGTAGCAGTAAGATTTGGAAATGTTTTAGGTTCAAACGGTTCGGTTGTTCCTTTGTTCAAAAGGCAGATAGAAAAAGGTGGACCGATTACTGTTACACACAAAGATATAACCAGGTACTTTATGACTATTCCTGAAGCGGCACAACTTGTGCTTCAGGCATCATATTATGCAAACGGTGGAGAAATTTTTGTTCTTGATATGGGAAGGCCGGTAAAAATTTATGATTTGGCATATAATATGATTAAGCTTGCAGGGTACAAGCCTGATGTTGATATCAAAATCGAAATAACAGGACTTCGCCCTGGTGAAAAGCTGTATGAAGAGCTTTTGATTAAAAATACCGAAACATCTAAAAAAACAGATAATTCGAGAATTTTTATCGAAGAATCAATGTTTAGTGATTTGAATGCAATCAAGGAGTCATTTGAACTGTTTGAAAAAGCAATTGAAAATAATGACCATGAAGAGATAAGACAGGTACTTAAAAAATATGTTACAACATATCACCCCGTGAATGCTATTGATAACTCAAACGCAAAAGGGGCGTAATAAGGAGAAAAAAATGAAAGCAATAATTCTTGCAGCAGGATATGCAACAAGATTATATCCTCTTACTATTAATAAACCGAAGGCTCTGCTTACGATTGGGAAGCAGACAATACTCGATTTTGTAGTAAATGAAATAAAAACAATTTCTGAAATTGATGAAATTTTAATTGTTACAAATGACAGATTTTATAACCAGTTTTGTGAATGGAACAATCAGGTAAAAAGTGACGTCAAAATTACCGTGATAAATGATAATACTACTGATGATACAAATAAGCTCGGAGCAATCGGAGATGTTCAGTTTGTAATTGAAAATGCGTGTGTTAATGATGATATTCTTATTATGGCAAGTGACAACATTTTCACATTTGACTTGATTGACTTTTACAATGAATTTAAAACAAAAAATAAAGATATGATTTTGGTTAGCAAAATCGAAAATCATGAAGACTTAAAGCGTATGGCAAATGTTGTTATGGATGAAAACAGCAGAGTTATAAAAATGGTTGAGAAACCGGCGATTCCGATTTCGGATACGGCTGCATTTGCATCATATTTTTACACAAAAGATACTGTTCCTATGATTAAGCAATATATTGATGAAGGAAATAATCCTGATGCACCAGGTTTTTTCCCTTCGTGGCTTTGTGAAAGAAAGGATGTTTATGCTTACTCTTTTGTGGGTGAGTGCTACGATATAGGAACACCGCAAGCATATAAAGAAATAGGGGAGCTCTTTAAAGATAAGGAGTAATATATGAAAAAAGCTTGGAAAATAATTCTTAGTATTTTGATTTTTTTTGTTGTAATTACTACCAGTCTTCTTGTTTGGCAGTGGGATAATATAATGGCAATTTATACTGGTATCACTGTTGATGAGACAAAACTTGAAGAGAGGATAGCAGAAAACAAGAAAAAATTCTCGGAAATTATTGAAAATGAACAGATTTTTGACCAAAAGGTAATTGACGGATTTTCGAAAGAAGATGAAGAAAAAATTGCCAAAGGTGAGATTACTGTTGAAGAAGCGGTAGACAAGTTGTTTGAAGAAGAACCTGAGCAGGGGGAAAATGTTAAAACATCTGAAAATCAACCAATTCAGGGACAACAAAATCCTACTGAACCAAATCAGAAAGATGAGAAAAGTGCTAAACAAAAAGAACTACTGCAAGCGGCTGTCAAAGAAATGTACACACTAAAGGCCGGTTTTACAAAAAGACTTGCCGATCTTGAACGTGAAGGCAAGCGGATGTATATTGCAGATAACGGGAAAAATATGACAATGGAAAATAAACTTAAAATTGCTGATTACCTTATGCCACAGTTTGTTCAGGCAGAAAAGGAATGTGATGCAAAAGTTGAGACAGTTTTGACTACATTGTCACAAGGACTTAAAGAAATAGGTGCTGATACATCTGTTGTTGAAACAATTCGTAAGCAGTACAAGGAAGAAAAACAGCTAAAAAAAACACAGTATATAAAAGAGTATTTATAAGATAAAAGAGGGAATTTGTATGAAGAAAAGTAAGTTAGGTGTTCGTAATTTATTAAGACTTAAAAAAATCAAAAAACATCAACAGAAAAGGGAAAGTGCAGTAATTGATAAAAATACAGAATTTTCTGCAAGAGAAGCATATAAAACATTAAGAACTAATATTATGTTTTCGCTTAAAAACGATGGTAATCCTAAAGCAGTTGTTGTTACAAGTGCTATTCCTGGTGACGGAAAGACAACAACTGCTCTTAATGCAGCAGTAACATTTTCACAGATTGGTTCTAAAGTTTTAATTGTAGACGGAGATTTAAGAAAACCTAAAATACATAAATATTTAGAAATTGATAATAACGAGGGACTTTCAGGAGTTTTGGGTGGATTTGCCGAACTTAAAAATGTTATAATAAAAACTAAATTAGGTTTTGATTGTATTACAGCAGGAAGTGTTCCTCCAAATCCATCAGAACTTATCAGTTCGTCTGTATTTGTTAATATGATTGATGAATTAAAGCAAAACTATGATTATGTATTTATAGATTCGCCACCGGTTTCAATTGTTTCTGATACACTTACCGTATCTTCTTTAAGCGATGGTGTTCTTTTGGTTGCAAGAGTTAAATATACACCAAAATCAATGCTCGATCAGGCAATTGAGAGTATTAACTTTACAAATTCAAAAATTATTGGTATCGTATTAAATGGTGTTGATAATTCTAAAAACAGATACGGTATTTACAAGGGTAAGTATTATTCAAAGCGCGGATATGGTGCGTATGGTAAATACGGCTACTATTATTATAATGTTAACGAACATAATTCGGATAAATAGATATGATAGATTTTCATTCACATATTTTACCTGGAATTGATGATGGAGCAGATTGCGTTGAAACTTCACTTTCAATGCTTGGGATGCTTTATAGTCAAGGTGTAACTACTGTAGTGGCAACGCCTCATTTTCACGGAGATTCGGAAAGTGTTGATGAGTTTTTGACAAAGCGCGAAAAAGCATATCTTGACTTAATGAAAGCATGCGAAAAAAACTGTGCAAAAATTCCTGAAATAGTTTTAGGTGCAGAGGTTGCTCTTACACTTGACACACCTAAAATTGAGGGCATTGAAAAGTTATGTATAGGTGATACAAATACGATTTTAATAGAGCTTCCGTACAGGGATAACTCAGAGTGGATTACATATGCGGTTTATGAAATAATTGCAAGGTGTAGACTTGTTCCGGTGCTTGCTCATTTTGAAAGATTTTGCACAGATAAAAAAGTGCTTAAATCTTTTGAAAAATTACTTTCGCTAGAACTTTTTGTCCAGGCTAATGCTGATTCATTTTTAGATAAATACTATTATAAGGCTGTCAAGCAACTTGTGAAAAAAGGTGTTGTTGATGTTATAGGTTCCGATATGCATAATTTAGATGAACGTAAGTCTAATATGGATAAGGCAGTAAGTAAGATTAATCGTAAATTTGGTAAAGATTATTTTGAAGAGTTGCAAAGCAATGCCCAAAAACTTTTAAAATTTAGCTAAAAATACTTGAGATTTTTTTAAAACTATAGTATACTGTAGTAGTTTAAGCGGAGAGGTGGCCGAGTTGGTCGAAGGCGCAGCATTGGAAATGCTGTAAGCAGCTAAACTGCTTCGTGGGTTCGAATCCCATCCTCTCCTCCATAAAATAGCTCACATTTGTGGGCTATTTTTTTATGCAATATGAGGATTTAAAACAATAAGAGTATATTTTCTAAAAATTATCATTGCAATTGATGTATTTACTTGACAAATTGATATTTTAATGATATTCTGTAGAATAGAATTCTGAATAATGCATATCGTATAGAAATATGTTCTTATGTGGGGTGTTTGAAGTGATTATAGCTACAATACATAATTTGTTTAATGAACTTACTGAAACAGAAAAGAGAATTGCTTCTTTTATTCTGAAATTTCCTGATAAAATTGTGAATATGACGTCAAAAGAGCTTGCAGAAACTTGTGATACAGTGCCGTCGGCGGTTAATCGTATGTGCAAATCCATTGGGGTAGAGGGTTTTGCAAAATTGAGACTATCCTTGGCGAGTGAAGTGTCAAAGGAAGAATTTTCTAAAAATAGTGCTCCTTTTGATAAGGAAGATACTCCAAAGGTCATTTTTAACAAGGTTTTTAATTCTGGTATAAATACACTAAAAAACACATATGAAATGCTTGATTTTACAAAAATAGATTTGATGGCAAAAAAGATTGCGTCAGCAAATCGTGTGTTTATATTTGGAGTAGGTACATCCGCTGTTGTCGCGGTTGATGCGGCTTATCGTTTTTCTCAGCTTGATATTCAGGCATACGCATATACAGATATTCTTCAAATGAATGTTATGGCAAAAAATATGAAAGAGGGAGATGTTGCTTTTGGTATTTCACATAGTGGAACTACAAAAGCAGTTGTTGATACAATGCGTTGTTCAAAACAAGCGGGTGCAACAACAATATCTTTAACCAGTTTTACAAAAAGTTTTTTATATAATGAAAGTGATTATTCGGTTTCAGTGTATGCCGATGAAAAGAATTATCCTGTTGAAGCTGTGTCTGCACGCGTAGCGCATATATGCGTAATAGATGCACTTATGCTTACAATTGCTTCACTTAATTATGAAGATTATTTAAAACATATTTCAAAGAGAAATAAAACTTTAGATTATATAAGGTATTGATAAGAACAATAACTATTGTGAATTTATGAAAATACATAAAACAAAGAACAGAAAGGAGAATCGCTTGTAAGCGATATAATAAAATGGAAATTTTTGCAGCCACATTAAATCAAATATGTTTTCTTTTTGGTTTTATAGTAATAGGATACATACTTGTTAAACTAAAAATATTACCTGATAATTCAGCTACGGTTTTATCAAAACTGGAAAATACAATCTTTATACCTGCACTTGTTATGGGAACATTTATCGAAAACTTTACAATAGAGCGAATTGGTACTGCATGGAAGTTGTTGTCCGTAAGCTTTTTGATAGCATTTATTGCAATTCCTTTTGCAATATTAGTTTCAAAATTACTTACAAAGGATAAATATATTCAAAAAATTTATACTTATGGTTTATCATTTTCAAATTTTGGATTTATGGGTAACGCGGTTGTAAGCAGTATTTTTCCGGACATTTTCTTTGAATACTTAATTTTTACACTGCCCCTTTGGATGTTGATATTCCTTTGGGGTGTACCTAGACTTCTTATTGCAGATTCAGCGAAAAAACAAACATTTAAAGATAACCTAAAGTCTTTTGTTAACCCTATGTTTGTTGCAATGCTTATAGGAATTGCAATAGGTTTGTTTCAAATTCCAATTCCACGTTGGGGAGTTTCAATTATAGATGTTGCTGGTAGTTGCATGTCACCTATAGCTATGATTCTTACAGGTGTGGTAGTGTCGACAATATCTCTGAAAAAAACATTTACCAATATAAGAATTTATATTATCTCATTTGTCAGACTTGTTGTTATGCCTGTAATTTTTATAGTTGTTGTTTCATTCTTTGAAATACCCGAGACAATTTATATTTGCGGAATTTGCTCACTTGCTATGCCACTTGGGCTTAATACAATTGTTATTCCAAGTGGACTTGGTAAGGATACGTCGGTGGCTTCAGGTATGACGGTTATTTCCCATCTGCTTGCAACCATAACAATTCCATTAATTTTTATGCTTATAAAATAATATAACAACTTATTACATTTTGCCGAACAAAAACACTTCTTAGAGACGTTTTTGTTCGGTATTTTATTTATAAAAATTAATATTTTTAGTGATAAAACTTAAAAGGCATGAAAATGCAAGTAGGTATTGCATATGTATTATAAATACCAAATAGGGAAAATTAAATTTAAACTGCAACTTAAGGTTGACAAAAGTTCAATGTAAAGTTGCTTGATAGATGTATTTTTATTTGATATCATAAATATGCTTTTACATATAAAAGGAGTTGTGATTAAATGAAAATAGGAGATAAAATTGCAAAACTTCGTATAGAAAAAGGAATTTCCCAGGAGCAACTGGCAGAAATAATGTCTGTTTCAAGACAATCTGTTTCAAAATGGGAGATAAATCAGGCACTTCCACAAATTGATAAAGTAATTCAGCTTTGTGAGTTGTTTGCTGTTTCAACAGATGAACTCTTGCGAGAGGATATTTGTATTAAGAGTAAAGAAAAACAAGAATTACCAAATAAATATTTTGGTACGGATGGTTTCAGAGGAGAGGCAAATGTTGGTCCTACTGCGACACAGGCATATAAAGTAGGCAGATTTTTAGGCTGGTACTATTCTTCAAAAATCAAAGCAGGACAAAGGCCTAAAGTAGTAATTGGTAAAGACACAAGACGCTCAAGCTATATGCTTGAGTATGCAATTGCAGCAGGTATTACTGCGTCGGGTGCAGATGCTTACATGCTACATGTTACAACAACGCCAAGTGTTTCTTATGTTACAAGACTCGAGGAGTTTGATTGTGGAATTATGATAACTGCTTCTCATAATCCCTATTACGATAATGGGATAAAAATAATAAACAGGTACGGCGAAAAACTTGATGATGAGACTGCAGCATACATTGAGGCTTATATTGATGGAGATTTGAAGTTGCTGGGTGTAGAAGGTGATTTGCCATACGCCAAAAGGGAGCAAATAGGTTGCATTGTAGACCACTCTGCAGGCAGAAACAGGTATGTAGGATATTTAATATCTCTTGCGTCGCACTCATATAAGCATTTGAGAATAGGACTTGATTGTGCAAATGGTGCATCGTGGATGATAGCAAAATCGGTCTTTGGGGCACTTGGGGCAAGTGTGGTTACTGTTGGAACACAGCCAAACGGATTGAATGTTAATCAAAATTGCGGTTCAACCCATATTGAAAATTTGTGTAGGATAGTAAAAGAAAAACATTTAGATGTAGGTTTTGCGTTTGATGGTGATGCAGACAGATGTATTGCAGTAGACGAAAATGGCAACATTATTGATGGTGACAAAATGATGTACATTTTAGGTAAAAGATTAAAGCAAAGAGGAATTTTGAATGATGATACTATTGTTTTGACTATTATGTCAAACAGCGGGCTTATAAAAAGCCTTGAAAATATTGGGATAAAATGTATAAAAACAAATGTTGGCGACAGGTTTGTGTACGAAGCAATGCAAAATAATGATTATTGTTTAGGTGGTGAACAGTCAGGGCACATAATTTTGAAAAAGTATGCAACAACCGGAGATGGAATTTTAACTGCAATAATGATTGCTGAACAAATGTGTGATGCGAAAAGTTCTCTTTCAGTACTTGCAAAAGATGTGGTTTTATATCCACAGTACACAAAAAATATATATGTTAAAAACAAAGATAAGGCGGTAGAAGATAAGGAGGTTCTAAATGCAGTTAAGAGCGTAGAAGATATGATTTCAGGAAACGGCAGGGTGCTGTTAAGGAAAAGCGGTACCGAACCTGTAGTGCGTGTTATGATAGAATGTGAAGATGAAAGAAAATGTGAAGAGTATGCCGATTTAATAAGTGATATGATTGAAAAAAGGGGACATAGTATTGACTAAAAAAGTAAAAACTATAGAATTGTTTGATTTAAAGTCGGAACTTATAAAAGACATATTTGAAAGTTTTATATATCCTTGGGAAATATTGACGCATATCGGCTTGATATTTAATAAAGGTGAACAATTAACACGATTTGATGAAATACAAAAAGGAGTTTTTGTAGGTAAAAATGTTAAGATTGATAAAAGTGCAGTAATTATCCCTCCTGTGATTGTTGATGATGGGTGTGAAATAAGAACTGGTGCTTTTATAAGAGGAAACGTAATTTGCGGAAAAAACTGCGTAATAGGGAATTCTACCGAGCTAAAAAACTGTATTTTGCTTGAAGGCGTGCAAGTGCCACACTACAATTATGTTGGAGATTCGATTTTAGGCAATTTTGTTCATTTAGGAGCAGGGGTTATTTGTTCAAATTTAAAATCAGACGGCAAAAACGTTGTCATTAAGGGGGAAAAGATGTATGATACAGGTATGCGTAAATTAGGGGCGATACTTGGTGATGGTGCAGATATTGGCTGCGGTTGCGTTTTAAATCCCGGTACAGTAATTGGTAAAAAAACCTCTGTTTATCCGTTAAACTCTTTGCGAGGAGTATATTCTGATAATTTAATAATCAAATCAAATGCTGATGTTGTTAAAAGGATTTAAATAAAAAGCATCTGCCTTAGGCGTGTTTCTCAAAAGGATGTTTCCGAAAAAAGCCGATTGAGAGAGAATTTAGTACAGTTATTGAA
>JAEIGA010018666.1_pt1 | contig 10573 bp, 26 predicted proteins | sample 9270691 | NCBI WGS metagenome assembly JAEIGA01 (sample SAMN17057246, study PRJNA624740) | gut metagenome | biome: biome; isolation source: fecal sample | host: Bos grunniens | place: China: Xizang | collected 2019
GAAGAGCAGGCGAACATATTACATCTATCGCGGTCAAATCAAAAAACTAATGGAAGGAGAAGCCAGATGAAGGGGAAAATGTACGGAATAGGGGTTGTCATGGTTGTTTTCGGTGCAGCAGGCATGGCAGAACACATCACAAGCTATCGTGGTTCGTTTCCGTTCTCTGCTGTGGTTTTCGGACTTGGTTTCATTCTGGTCTGCATGAGTTATGTCAAGGACAAATGAACCATTCGTCAACACAGAGCTTCTGGAACTTGTCAGAGAAGCGAAATTGAACGAACTCGGCCCGGTTGATGTTGAAGCACGGGACAAAGAGCAGGCGAATCACCTGTCGGAATTGTACCGGATCGTGATGAACTATGACGAAGATGAAATGATGGTATGCGCGGCTGCGATGCTTGAAAAGGATGATTCTGTATATCCGAGAGTCCAAATCGCAGAGCGAAATAACTTAAAAAAGAAGGGGAAAAAAGACAATGAATGAGATTTTAGAAGCATTACAGAACAGGAAAGCAATCTTAAAAGGAAGCATAGCAGAAGACAAGGCGCGTTATAATGACGCATTTCTCGGACAGTTCATGCGCGGAAGGGTTGCTGTAGAGGAAAGATGGCTCGAAGAGGTCGAGAAGCTGATCGAGATCATTGAGCGGTAAACAGGAAGGAGTTAGATTATGTCAACTTTATTTGAGATTGTAGATGAGTTCAAGGAACTGTATGAACTTGCGACAGATTCTGATGTCGATTCAGAAGTCTGGGAAGACACGCTTGAAGCCTTAACCGGAGAACTTGAAGTCAAAGGAAAAGGATATGTGAACGTCATCAAACAGCTTGAAATGGAAGCAAAACAGGCCGCAGAGGTATCAAAGATGTTCGCAGACAAGCAGAAGGTCAGGGAAAACCACATAAAGCAAATGAAAGAAGCTTTGAAGGTGGCTATGGAGCAGATCGGGACGAATGCAATCGAAGCAGGAGACTTTACGATCAAGCTTCAGGCGAATGGTGGTTTAGAACCTTTGGTTATCGATGGTGATGTTCCGCAAAATATGCAGAAAATAACCATTTCACCTGATAACGAGAAGATCCGTCAATTCTTAAAGAACAACACTTGTGAATGGGCGCATCTTGAAGAACGTGGAAAGCATATTGTCATTAAATGACAGGAAGGAGTTAGTTTATGGGACAGTCAGTTCTAGTTCTGGGCGAAACAGGCTCGGGCAAATCTTACAGTATCAAAGAGTTTAACACGAACGAAGTCGGCATTTTTGCGGTCGAGAAGTCATTTCTGCCATTCAAAAAAGACTTCAAGATAGCAAAACACGCAACCTATGAAACGATCATGATGTGCTTCAAGAACGATCCGAAGCTGAAGACGTACATTATCGATGATTCACAGTATCTTCTAGTGAATGAAATGTTCGACAGGGCACAGGATGCAGGATATTCGAAGTTCACGGATATTGCGCTTCATTTCCGTAATCTTATCCATTTTATCAATCATAATCTGCCCGATGACGTGATTGTGTATTTTCTGCACCATACCGAAACCGACAGTAACACCGGGAAAGTGAAGGCGAAGACTGTCGGAAAGATGCTCGATAATCAGTTGACTGTGGAAGGTTGCTTCAATATCGTGCTTCTTTGCTCGGTAGAGGGTGCGGAACACTATTTTATCACGCAGAGTGACGGTTACACAACCGCAAAGAGTCCAGAAGGGATGTTTGAAGCACGCATTCCGAATGATCTGAAGGCGGTTGATACGACAATTAGAGAATATTACGGTTTAACAACAAATAAGAAGGGAGACAAGTAATTATGAAACAGTTCAATGGTTTTGAAGCAGCGCAGGAAGCTGCAAAAAGAGTAGCAGGGGAGAAGCTTCCGGTCGGAGCTTATGAATGCGAAGTCAAGAATGTTCAGTATGTAGCAGGAGAAAACGGCAATTCTGACCGTATAGACATTCTGTTCGACATTGCAGCAGGCGATCAGAAGGATTTCTTCAAGAAACAGTATGACAACAACACGGCAGAAGACAAGAAGTGGAAGGGCCGCAAGTCAATCTATGTTCCGACAGATGACGGATCGGAGCGTGACGGATGGACAAAGAACACGTTCGCAAAGTGGACAAATGCCTTTGAAGACTCCAACAAAGGCTACAAGTGGGATTGGAAAGAAGAGAAGTGGAAGGGCCTGAAGGTCGGAATCGTATTCGGCGAGACCGGAAATGTTATCGAAGGCCGTGAGATTCTGTATATAGAGCCGAGATTCGCGGTATCAATCGATAAGGTTCGCGATGGATCCGCGCCTGCTGCAAAGTTCGTTGCAAAGAACGGTTATACAGGAACAAAACAGAATACCCCCAACAATGCCGGCTCCGAAGATTTCATGAAGATTCCCAAAGGCAAGGACGAAGAGATCCCGTTCTAATGGAAGGATATGAAATCCAAAAGTGCCTTGATAGCATGAAGATCCTTGTGGACTCTGCGGAACAGCCGACAGCCGAATATCAACAAAGATGTGAGTCTTTCGGTGTTCCGTATGAGCGCAGGAACCTTGATTTTGCCGATTATACCTACGACTTTCTGCTGCCGAACGGCAAATGGCTTCACGAAGCTTCTGCTGTGGTCAAAGGGGACGCGGTAATCGAACGGAAGATGTCGCTCCGGGAGTTGTCCGGGAATCTCTGTCAGAACTGGGATAGGTTTTGCAGGGAGTTCGACAGGGCAGCAGGCCATGAAGCTTCTGTATATCTTCTTGTTGAAGATGGGTCATGGATGAAGATTATGACGGGTAAATACGGCACAAAGTTTAACAGCAAGTCATATCTGCACAGGCTTTTGAAATTGATAGTTCTGTACCAAATCAAGCCTATATTCGTGCAGAAGGAACTGTCAGGGCAGATGATCTACGAGATCTTATATCGGGAACTGAAGGAAAGATTGGAGTCGGGAGTATATGGATAACGGTTATTGGATAAAAGTTTACAGAAAAATAAGGGAGTCAGCGATCTGGAACAACAACGAGCCTTTTGATTATCGTTCTGCATGGATTGATCTCATTATGGAAGCAAACGTGAAACCGAATACTTTCATATACAAAGGTCAGACAATTACTGTCAAACGTGGCGAATATTACACAAGCGTGCGCAAATTATCAAATCGATGGCATTGGAGTAAGGATAAAGTCAATAGGTTTCTAAAAATACTCATAAAGCTCGATATGGTGCGCAAACATAATGAAGTCAAGTGTGCGACACTTCTAACCATTGTAAAATATGACGATTTTCAGAGTCGGACGGACAGTAACAAGGACAGACACAAGGACGCACACAAGGACGGTGACAAGGACAGAGACGAGTCACTCTATAAGAAAGATAAAGAAAGAAAAGAAATAAAGAAGGACGCTGCGCAACATTCTGACGAAGTTGCTGCGTCCGAGAAGTCAGAAGAGCGTGTTGAAGTCATTCCGGGGTACACACAGGAAGAGCTTGATGAGAATTTCATTGACGGGTTCATTCCTATGACAGAGGAAGAGTGGAATGCGTTACCAGAAGGGTAAGGAGTTAGGAAATGAGTATATACGAGTTCAAGGCAGAAGATGCCGAACGCTTCGCCCGGTCGCATGGATCCTTCCGACATAAAGGGAATGAAATTGTCTTTGAGCGGTGTCCATATTGCGGTGGTGGTAGTAAGCCAGACAAGTTGACGTTCTCGATAAACATGGCAACGGGGATGTTTCAATGTAAGCGCAGAAGCTGTGATGCTCATGGGAACATGATAACTCTGGCGCGAGACTTCAACTTCGATCTGTCAGAGGATGTTAAGCGGTATTACAACATTCAGAACTATAACGGGCGGTTTAAGAGCTTTAAGGACGCTCATCGGGTGACAGAATCAAAGGACGAAGCGGTCGAATATCTGAAGAGCAGGGGAATATCGGAAGATGTGTGCAGAAAGTATGAAATAACCGTTCGTGCAGACAATGAGAAGATTCTGGTGTTTCCGTTCAAAGATCCTGAAGGCGAACTGAAGTTTATCAAGTACAGAAACACAGATTATAACGGGGAAGGCCACAAAGAGTGGTGTGAAGCAAATTGTATGCCGATTTTATTCGGAATGAACCATTGCTCGGAAGGTGGAAGGCTTGTTGTCACAGAAGGACAAATGGACAGCCTGTCGCTTGCAGAATGCGGAATAGATAATGCCGTGTCTGTACCGATCGGAATGAATGGGTTTACATGGGTTCCACATTGTTGGAACTGGCTGCAGAAGTTTTCGGAAATAGTAATATTCGGGGATTGCGAGAATGGACAGGTCAGTCTTGCAGCAGAAATGAAGGTTAAATTCCCGAAGATAACCAGAGTTGTCCGAGTTGAGGATTATCAAGGCTACAAAGATGCGAACGATTTGCTCCGGTATAAGGGCAAACAGGCCGTAATCGATGCCGTTGAGAATGCAGAGTTCGTCACAAGCACAAGGTTGAAGGATATGTCAGAAGTTGAAGCGGTAAACATCGAAAAACAGCCATGTATCAGCACCGGTATCAAGGAACTGGACAGAATCATGACGGGTGGCTTCCATTTTGGGGGTGTAGCTATTCTGACGGGTAAGCGCGGTGACGGAAAATCAACAATGGCTTCAATGTTCGTGGCAGAAGCTCTGGCGCAGGGTAATAATTGCATGATTTACTCCGGAGAGCTGCCGAATGTCAACGTCAAAAACTGGATTGACCGTCAGCTGATAGGTAAGGCCGTTCTGACAAATTCCGAGATAGACCGATGTAACGGCTGGTACAAAGGAAGGCTGTTCGTCTACGATGACACTGATCTGACCGATGAGGATGATGAGACAGAAGCTCTTTTCGAAATAGTTGAAGAAGCAGTTGTGCAGAAGACGTGTAAAGTCATCCTGATCGACAACCTTATGACAGCAATGGAAGAATCGGCACCGACAAATGACGCGTTATACAGAAAACAGTCAGAATTTGTCGGGAAAATGGCAAAAATGGCACGCAGGCTCAATATCATCATTCTTTTGGTGGCACATCCGCGAAAAACCTTCGGAAACTACATCAACAATGATGATGTGTCAGGCTCGGCAGACATCACAAACAAGGCAAGCATTGTCATGACGTATTCCAGAGTAATCCATGACGGTGAAGAGCTAGATCCGACAGAACGCAGGCTGTCTGTTATCAAAAACAGATTAACCGGTAAGCTCGGTGACGTGCTTGTTTACTATTCCGATGATAGCAAGCGCATTGTCGGCCCGGATAAACAGTTCAACAAGTGTTACATCATGCCGGCATTCGGTATGGAGACAGAAATAAATGATGAGGAAATGGAGATACCGTTCTATGCAGAAAACAATTAAAGACGTGCATGAATATTATGAAGTCATCACGAAGGTATGGGCGTTCTTCCGCAAGTTCTATTCAGAATATAACGCTGACAAGTCAGTCGAAGCGGTGCAGGAGTTCGAATCATGGTTGAAATTTAAGGGGCCGAGACTTTATGAGTTCGGAATGAAGATCATTAAGATCGCATGGAACGAAGTCGGGGAGCTTCACGAAATGAGGAAACAGAATGAGCAGGAAAATCAAGGTTAATTCACAGATATGTTACACCTGCTGCTATCACATGGGTTTTGGCTCACAGCCGGGCAAAAGCCAGATAGATGAAGGACATTCGTCCAATGTGGCTTGCAATTATCTCGGAATTACAGGCAAAAGCAGAATATTCGAGAATGGCAAAATGGCTTACAAGCCACATCTGTGTGACAAGTTCGTTCCCGGTGACGCAGATCCCGGGGGATGGTCTTCGGACAGTATGACAGAATGGCGGCAGGAAGAAGAAAAACAAAGACTATGGAAGGAGCTTGAAAATGCGAACAATAGTACACGTTGAATATCAGAAGATCATAGATGTCACAGAAAAGATATGCGATGAGTATTGTAAATGGCCTGTACAGACCGGATCGCAGGAAGAACTAAACAGGTTTTGTGACGAATGTCCGCTTAATACGATTCTTTGCGATGACAGAAGAGACGATGAGGACAGTGATTGTCCGTGGCAAGAATAGGAGGTTTCAATGTACGGAGTATGGATTCAGTATGACGGGTTCCATGTGAAAGCGTTCCCGGACAACGATGGTGGCTTGTGGTTCTATCATCCAGAGTCAGGGATGACAGTAAGAATCACAGAAGATTGAGTGATATAGGCCGTCTGCATCATCAACAGGCATTATAGGTTACATTTCTGAAGCATGGTATAGCAAAACAGGCGGCCTTTTCACATATAAGGAGAACAACATGGCAACAGAAAAAGAATATCAAGAGTTAGTCAAGGCGTTATCGAGTGAGTGCGAGAGGTTACACAAAGAAAATAAGAAACTAAAGGCACTATCGCAAGAGCCTATCTGTATCGGCAAGGTTGAGTTTGACGAAGATAAATTACGTGAAATAGTAAAAGAGCAAGTGGCACGAATAGAAATAACGGCAGAGCAAGAGCCGTGTACCGATGCCGTGAGCAGAGAAGCGGTATGCGATTACATAGCCGAGTTTGTAAATGATGAATATAGCACAGATGCCGAGTGTGAAATGGTTGACGCAATGATTGAGGGCATACAACATTTACCTTCCGTCACGCATAAGTCGGGGAAGTGGATAGATAAAGATTTAAGGAAAGAGGAATATGTTTTGGTTGGCAAATGTTCTGTATGCGGTCAAGTGCGTGTTAAAGACAAGTTTTGCTCTAATTGCGGTGCAGAAATGTTTGAGCCACAGGAAAGTGAGGATAAGACGGAATGAAACTGAAAGATTTTTATAAAGGCAAATATCCGTGTGATTCATGCACTCACAACAAGGTATGTAATGTTCAACGTTGTTTTGAGGAAACCGAGTTTAAGACAACACATCCGTATGTTGAGATAGTGGTTAAATGTACCGAGTACAGATATTCAAAAACGAAAAAGCGTGAGCGTATCGCAGTTAAGGAGCAGACAGATGAAACTGATAATTGATATACCCGAAGAAATGATAAGTCTAATAAAAGACAAGTCGGTAGAGTGCTTCAACATAATACATTATGGTCAAGTTCTCGATGCTATATATAACGGCACACCTATACCCGACAATGCGACAAATGGAGATGTGATAAAGGCAATGTTCCCAAATACACAAACAAGAGAAAATGACTCTGATTTTATAGAATATACATTAGATGGTATTGTTGGAACTTGTGTTGAGAAAAATTGGTGGAACAGCCCATATCAGAAAGGCGGTAAGGAATGAGGTTAATTGATGCAGACGAACTAAAGAAAATGTTTATGCATGCGGAAGATGCGGAATATGCAAAGTGGAGTTTAAACGGAGTTATTAGCGAGATAGACGATATGCCGACGGTATGCGACATACCACCATTTATCAATAAACTTTGCGTATCAAGTGGTGTGTGCCGTGAGGATAAGATGAAAGTTTTAGGACAGATAAGGGCAGAAATAGAACGTGCAACCATTGAAATGGACTACGATACGGCAAAGGAAGCACTTGCAGTTATCGACAACTACACAAAGGGGGACACGGAATGACGGTAAAAGAGTTAAAGAAAAAGCTATCAGAAATGCCCGAAGATGCGGATATTATATTCTGCAACGATGATACATACCTTATGGGAGATTATTATGCAACGGACATTGAATATGACTCGAACGAACATGAAGCAAGAATTGTGTCAGACCATAAATGGCGCAGAGATTACGACACATGGGATTGGGAAGGTTAAAGGGGGACGCGAATGTATGAAGGACGTTACACGGCATTTCGACCGAGTAAAAAGATAGTGTGGGACAAGGACACAGTAATAAGCGTAATAATCATCGTTGCGATGGATTTGTTCGGGTTGTGGGTTTGTTGGATTTTATGAAGGGAGCATGGGAGTATGGATTTTGAATTAGCGGTGTTTTTCTCATTTATGGGTGGCCTTATGGCACTTGCATTTATAGGAATAGGGGTAATTTTAGGATATGTGGATAGAAGTGATAAAGAACAACATGGAATATCTGATAATCAGCGGATTTTGCCTGATGATGGGAGTCGGATGGGGAGCGGCAATAACGGACACGATATGGAGAATGAAGGATGAAGAAGACAAGAAGCATAAAACTAAACATGAGAGAATATCAGACACGCAAGGAGTTTTACCCACAGAAGCGGTCGCAGGAAGAAAAAGAAGCTCGGCTGTACGCTCTGGCAAAGAAGCTGAACGTCAGAATCGGGGGTGACAAGAAATGAGTGCATATTCAGACTGGCGTTGTGGAGCCATATCGGACGAAGAGTACAAATTCTATGCAAGCCATGAGCTTGGAGCAGATCACGGAGAGGAAGACAGAAATGACGAAGATCGAGAAGTTTTACCTGACGAATCATGATTTTCAAGTGTTCTGTAACAAAAATATCCAGATTTACGGCAGAACACTCGATGAGGAACTTTCAAATGTCATAACGGTGGAGTATTACAAATCATTACAAAAAGGGGGATGCAATGCAGAACACAAAGATAGAGGAGCGGATTCTTGAAGCAATGGCAAAGCAGGAGCCGAAAGTTCCCACGAAGGTGGCTCTGGGTGGTGGCTATTACTATACTTGCTATTGGTTAAACTGTGGGGAGTCCGTAAACAAATTCATGAACTACTGTCCGAAATGTGGTCAGAAGATTGAGTGGGGTGAAGAATGAACGAGATCGGAAAGAAAATCACACAGGAGCTTATCAGAATCTATGGATCCGCAGACTTCGTTATCGGCTTCCTGCCATATAAACGGTCGATGTGGAACTCAATGGCTTCCGTATATGAAGAGTGCTTAAACGCAGGAGCGGTCGCTTATATCTTGCCGTTGCCATACTATCTGATGCCAGACAAGACAGAAGTGTGCGAACGCGACCTGTTCACGAACGCGCTTCCGATTGACCTTCTCGGAAAGATAACTTTCGATTTCCTTGTCATCCATTATCCGTATAATGGCAGGAATAAGGTCACATCGATGCTTCCTGAATACTACACAGAACAGCTGCGAAACTATGGCAAAATCATTTTTATTCCGTACAGTTGCTCATCCGGGGTTTTCTCACGGATTCATTCGGGTCTTGCCAACATCGATTACGCATTTCTGACATCAGAAGCAGAATGTTCAGCCTTCATTAACGCATGGAAGACTTACGGAATTGATTATACCGGGAAGGTATTCGGCTATGGATCTCCGAAGATGGACGCAATACAGAAGTGTGGAACAGGATCAGCCACGCTTGTGATCGGTTCGCTTGCTTCATTCCTTGCTTCACCGATGGACAGAATCAATCTATGGGAACATCACATCAAGAGCGAGCTTGACCGGGGACGCAAGGTTATATTCCGTCCGCATCCATTATTAGAGCAGACTATCAAATCAATGAGACCGGATATGAAAGAGCCTTATGAAAGATTTCTTTTATGGGCGTACGCTCACTCAAGGGTATGGGTGGATGAGTCAGAAGATCTGGAAACAGCATTATCATCAGCAGACTATCTCATCAGCGATCCGTCATCGGTTCTTGAAATGTGGCAAAGCACAGGAAGGGAGTACAGAATAATATGACAGCAAATCAGCAGAAGGCAGACCATTATCTCATGCAGATAAGAAATGCCGATAAAGAAATGAGACAGATATTCGAACAGATACAGTTCCTGCGATACAAAGCGTCAGGGATGGGCGCGATACGTTACGATAAAGACCATGTGCAAACATCACCAGAAGATATGGTATGTGAATGCATAGCGCAGGCCGTTCAGCTCGAAAACAAATTATTCGCACGGAACAGGAAGTTTCACGATTCATTGACACACACGAACGATATCCTGCAATTATGGAACGACAACAATAATGCCAGACTCATCACAATCTATTATCTGAATCACGGATCTATGGGTGACGTGGCAGAACAGATCGGATGTTCAAGCCGAAACGCGTATTTCATCAAGCTCAAAGCTCTGGAAGAGTTTTCAAAACATCTGTAATAAATTGTGGTATTTTAGAAAATAACACTTGATTTCATACTACATATAGTGGTATAGTATTCTCGGAAAGATATGAAAACGGCATAAAACTAACTCCAATCATTTTGTAAACTTCCTTTTAAGCGCACTCATCACACATCGGTGGGTGCGTTTAATTATGGGGCGAATCCATGAGCATGAGACAAGACGCTCCGATCGAGCAGAAGCAATTCTATAACTCGAAGGAGTGGCAGAGGTGCAGAGCATCATACATAAGTTTAGTCGGTGGATTATGTGAACGATGTTTCGCAAAGGGAATCATCAGACCGGGCAAGATCGTCCATCACAAGGAATACATTACGTCACAGAATATCACTGATCCTGTTGTGCTGTTGAATCCTAACAACCTTGAATACCTGTGCATGGATTGTCATAACGCAGAACACTTCAAAAATATCAAGCGTTATGTTATTGATGAGTTCGGAAGAGTCGATTGCCGCGCGTGAAACCCTCCCCGTGAAACATTCCGTGAAACATCCGTTGGAGAA
>JAEIGA010018667.1_pt1 | contig 10572 bp, 4 predicted proteins | sample 9270691 | NCBI WGS metagenome assembly JAEIGA01 (sample SAMN17057246, study PRJNA624740) | gut metagenome | biome: biome; isolation source: fecal sample | host: Bos grunniens | place: China: Xizang | collected 2019
TCTATAATGGAGACGGTGTGAATGGTATCCCTGTAGATGTCACTATGCCTAATGGAGAATCAGTTACTTATCATATGAACGGTTTAAGAAGTTTAATAGCTCAATTTAAATTGGCTCCATATTTACCTATAGAGAATCAATTCATAAACGACGTTTTAAATATAGAGGCCGTGAGTTTAGTAAACTTAACTGTGTCAACAGTAGAGGGTATGCCTAGGCTATTACGTGCTACATTAACTATGAGAGATTTCAACTACAGAATATATATGCCAGATATACCTATAGATTATTCTTCTAATCAATTCTCTGAAGTGTCTGAAATGAATCCTATATTTGCTAAATGCTTTAACTGGGAAGTTTTCAGATATTATTATCAAAGAATGATATCTTACGGGCATGTTGTTAAAGATTATGAATATGGATCTAGAGAATATAACAAAGAACTGTATAGTAGAAAAGATGTTTTACAACCTGCATGGTTCTGTGAGAAAGATGGATTCTCAGCTTCGGGTATTGACTTCTATATACCAGATGAAAACTGGTTAAAGACAGCATTATCAATTAAGAAAGATAAAGATTTCTATGGGCAACAGTTAATGTCTATGGAGTTGACAGAAACAGGTGGCGAATGGATATCACAAATGAATGATTCGGCGAAAGCTATTAACTACATAACAGATAAAAATGTTACAGAGGCTATTAGAAATCTATACAACGCAGACTTACGTTTGGGCTATCCTCTTACAAGTAAGACGATTAAGAACTGTCAAGTTAGTAAGCGAACTAATTTGGTAGCTGCCAATGATGCTAAAAATAACAAAGTATATGAAACTTATATCGAACCAATAGTAAAACCATTTGTTAATTGTGCGGCTAGTACAGATGCGATTACAAATGTTACAGTTAATGAAATAACTGATATGAAAGAAGGAACAATATCATATGAAATTTCTATGGAGTTAAGAACATTGCATTTAGCTACTGGAGATATAGAATCTGTTAAAGAAACAGTTAGAGATGCTTTGGGTATGAAGAATATAACAGGTATATTCAGAGATGGACAACTTAGATTTTATATACCATTTAAAGTAAAACCATCTGGTACTAGTGAATATAAATTGGATACTACTCAAATGCCAACATTAAAAGGTCGTCCGATAACAGATAAAGAAGACGAAGAAGTAACTGACTTAGACATATTAACAGCTTTTGCTAAAAACAATATAAGCAAAGATAAAAAATCTGGTACGACTACTACTAATAATACTCTTGACGAAGTGTATGATTATTTGGACCCATCAGCAATGCCATTTGTTAAATATAATCTAGACCCTATAGAATTAGAATCATTAAGTTTTAGTCTTGCTAATAACTTCAGTGATATAACATTAAAGATGATGGATGGATTTGCTCCTCAATATATGGGTGCTTCAGACACTACAATGGAAATCACATTCGTAACTAATAACACTGTAACATTATCAATGATGAATAATCTACCTGCACATGCTGCTAATATAGGTAAACAATATAGACGTATTTTATCTTGTTGGCCTATAAGAATCAGAAATCATTATTTACAATTAGCAGGTGTAAATGAAGTATTAATAGACCTTGTAGAAATACAAAATGTTGAAGGCTTCCCAGGCTACTACGAAGTAAGAATGCGTATGACTTCTGTGGATAGAACTATGAGACAAAGAGAAACATTAAGACAGCTAGAAAGTGATAGACAGACTTCTACGAAAGCTACTGCATCTATAAATACTTATTGGGATTTAGATAATGTATTAGCAAGTGCTGAATTGTATCCTGATTTAGATTTACCTCCAATAACTGAACTAAGTCATTATGGATTTAACTTCATTAAGTATAGAAATAAAAAACAAGTTTATCCAGACCCTGATTTTTATTTGAACTATAGTTGGCCTTATACAGCTTATATAATTAAGAAGAATCTTAAAGACATATTCTATAATCAAATATTTCATGATGAAGGTAAAGAAAAATCAGACTTATTAGATGATACAAATTATGAATTCTTTGACCAAATGGGTATGTATATGTATCGTAAACTTGATCCATTTACAGGTACTAAAGAAGGTACTGGTGCGGACGGTAAATCACAAAATGGATTGGCCGATGCATATGACAAAGAATTAGAAACAATGGATGAAAAAGCTCAAACAGATATAAAACGAACTAAGAAAGAAGAAGCAGAGCAATTAGCAGATAAGAACTGTGCAGACCTAACACAATTACTTATCTATTTGACTGCATGTGACGTTCAACAGGGATGGACATTAAAACCAGGATTCACTGCTCCTGTCGTTGTTAATGAACTAAATTTAACTATAGAAAATTTAGAGTGTAGTGGATTAGATAAATCAGAAAAAGAAGCTGAAAATAATCATGCTTATGCTAAAGAAATATTTGATTTAAGAGCGGAGACTATTAAAGCAATAGATGATTATTTAAGTAGTCCTATAGACTATAATAGATATAATATAACTGCTTATTCTAAAACATCTAACGATCAAGATTATGAACGTAACTATCGTGGAGTTATTCAAAAAGTCGCAGGATTGTTTGCTACTGAAGCAAAAGGGCAAAAAATACTTCAACTGTTAAATCCATTTGAAAAAGCATGGAAAGCAACAAATACAAATGAAGTTAAAGAAGGAAATAAAGTTAATTATGACGCTGATGGAAAATTAACTGAACCAGATGAAGATGATTTAAGTGGAAATTCTCCTCAAGCTAATCCTAATTTGGATGACGGGCCAAAGCCTGGAGAAACAGAATCTGATAATAGCAATAAAAAAGTACCTCAATCTAATCCCGACTTAGGTGATGGACCAAAGCCTGGCGAACCTGATTCTGATGATGACAGTAATGCCAGTGTCAAACCTGATTATAATGCAGCAAATACTATAGATTATTTTGCAGGATTTATATATGCAGCAGCTAAATGTATCAGTGCAGAAAAAGTATTTGATGATGAAAATAATGAATTATCTTGGGAACCTAGACAATTTAGACTGGACGATAGTGGCTACGCTAAAAAAGATAAAAACGGTCAAAGAGTTCCTAACTGTAAAATAGAAGACTATGGAAAGAGCATACGCCAAGCCGATACTTTAGATGAAGCATTAACAAAAGGTAGACAATGGGGAATGTTCCAAATAAAAATATATAGAGGTGCGGAACTTAAAAAGATATTAAAACCAAAAAGTAGAGTTACTTATTTATCAGAGAAAGAATTACCTATGTATAAAGACAAAGACGGTAAAGAAAGATGGCATGCTGGATTTATAGATCCATATTATAATATAGCAGGATACAGATCTCAAGCTGGTAAAGAATACATTGAGAAAATAGCTACTAATGAAGGCCATAACACTATAGCATTTATAAGAGTTCTATTAATGCATCTAAGACGTATGATTATAGATGGTGAAATATTCTCTGAAGTAGATGTTATAGCAAGAGACTATGACGAGATTAAAGATACTATAAACATAGAACCAAACCAAGAAGATTTTGATAAAGCTGCAGAGGTATCTGCTCAAACAATGTACGACAATGGTGGTATATTTGGACTACCAGGATTAATGATGGAACAAGGTGTAATAGAAGGTATTCAAACTTATTTCACATTTGGACATGTAAAAGATGAAACTCAAGTAGAAGCTATAGCTGGCGCAGTAGGTAGTGAAGAAATGGCAGGAACAATTAAAGAACTTATAGAAGATTTACCTGCGACATATAAACGTTCATTCTGTTCAAGATTAGTTTTACCTGCATTAATGGCTACGCTAGAAGGTAGTCAAATATTTGATGATATGATAAAACAATATAGATTAGATGAACTTAATAGTTTAACAACTGGCGCTATTATTACTACTAGCGAACCTACAAGCATGATAGCTAAATACTGTAATGCAATGAACTCTGTAGGTATGTTATCATTTGATAGAACAGAAACAAAACCAGAAACTACATCTGATTCTCAAAAACTATGGAACTATATAATGAAAGAAGCTTATACGAAATTAGCAGATGACCCTCAAGCATATGTGCTTCATAGTTATTATGATATGCTTATACATGACAAACGTGGAAGATTACTTAGAGCGTTCCCTACTTATTATATGCTTTTCGTAGACGAAGGACGTAAGATTGGTTCATGGAAATTGTTTGATAACTTCTATAATATGAGTGCTGTATCAGAAATCACTGTTAGTAAATCTAGAAAGATACCAGCAGATACTTGTTCTTTTGTCATGAGCAACATGTATACTTCTTATGCTGCTGCATATGATAATACAACTAGACAACAATATGTAGACGTATACGGATTGCGTGACGTATTTAACTCTATATTTACACCTGAAGCCTATGTTAAAAAAGAAGATTCTATACGTCGTCGTGAAGATATAGGTGAGACTGCTGTTTTACAACCAGGTGTTAGAGTACACATCAGAATGGGGTACGGTTCAGACGCATCTAAATTACCTATAGCTTTTAATGGTAAGATAGCAGAGATAGAAGTCAATGAAGTTGTTCAAGTAATTGCTCAAGGTGACGGTATAGAATTATATAATCCACTTAATGCTTTAGGCGATATAGACGCAGTTGAATTATCTGAAGCACAAGGTTGGTTCACTATGGCTAAAGATATAAGAGGTTCTATGAAACGTGGAGGGGAATCACCTAGAACACTATTAGCTAAACTATTAACAGCTAAGCACGGAGGCTTTATGAAGACTGTTGCTAGATGGTGGTCAGGAGATCGTTGGTATGGTGATAACCCATTTGGTATATATCACTTTGGAGATAATAGATTTAATACTATATTCGAAGAAGGCGAAACAGTACAAAATTTATACGAAGTTTGCGATGCTAACTTATTAAAAGGCTCAAATGAATTATATAATTCTAGAGAGAATTCTATGGCAACGCCTACTATAAATACAACTATACAAGATAAGACATTCTGGGACATATTACAATTGTGTGCTAATACAGGATTGAATTATTGTGGAGCTATTAGAGACTTTGGTATGCGTAGTACAATTTGTTTATGTAAACCAAACCACTATTATGCTTATGCTTATAAGAAAATAGATGATGAAGAAGGTCAAACAGAAGGTAAAATCGTTGAGCGTAGAAAGCCATTCCAACAATATCATTATTATGATTCGTATACTGATATAGTTTACAACTCTATTAAAGCATCTGAAAAGAATATGAAAACTAATGCAGTTGGTATCTGGGAATCAACTGATATGATTTGGGGTAAATCTCAATCTACAGTAGGACCTATATATCTTGATATGAATATATATCCTGAATATCAAAGATCTATGACAGTAGATACTGGATTAGTATCAGACGGTGCAGGTGGATTAGAACTTAACTTCTTCACTCACTTCTCTGAAAACTGGGCATCAGATGCCAACGATAATAAAGTTAATAAAGCATTAGCTGAAAGGGTTACAACAAACGTATTAAGAGAGTCTGTAAGTAACATGTATTGCGGAGAACTTTGTGTATTAGGAGATCTATCAGTTAAACCACATGATAGATTCTATATAAATGACTATTATGAAGATATGATGGGTACTATGGAAGTTGAAGGTGTAGTTTATTCTATGAATAGTGCTACAGGATTTACTACTACTATATATCCAGATGCTATAGTTCGTGCAGATGACAACCATGAAACAGCTAGACAAATGGTTAATGGTACAATGGCTGCATCTCTAGTAGTTGGTATTTCAGGAAGAATGGGAGTTATTCATACATTGGCTAGATTAGATTCTACTCTAGTTTCTGCATTAGGCAAACTTGCAGCAGGATATGCAGCAAGTCCAATGGATGACGTTGTATCTGCTTCAGTACTATCTAAACTATTTAAGATAGATAAAGTAGATGATGTAGTTGGCGCTGTAAAAGCATTAGGTTCTGGAGCATTTAGTGTAGGAGCTATGGTATCAGCAGCGGCTTTAGCAGCGGGAGTTTATATATGTGCGAATAATGTTAAGAGTTCTTTCGGTAGTTTCTTAAAGAATATTCAAGCTTTAACTGTTTATCCTATATTTAAAAACCAAAGACCTTTATTAGCAGGTATGGCAGGACACAAAGGTAGCGTATACGGATATGAATATTCTGAAACAGATGCTAAAGACTCTATACAAGGTATGATAGTTAAATCAGTAGAATGGATGAACGATGTATTCCCGTTTGAAACAGGAGACTTTATAATGGGTTGCTTCACAAGAAAGATGAAAGATGCTGATGGTAATAGTATTAGCGAATATGAATTTGTTAAAAATAAATGGGCACAAACACTACCATTAATTGATGGCGAAGCTCAATTATATGAAACTGAAAATGCAGCATTATCACCGGAAGAAAGACAAGAAGTATTACTTCAATCTTTACATGGAGCTGCATCTACTGAATGGGCTTTAAGAGGTGAATACTTACCTTCTATGAGAACTAAATGGAGACTGCCTAATTTAGTAGTAACTAAAGATGATAGATTAGCAGATGAAGTTTATCAATCTTATCATATTGCCGGAATTAACTCTATTGACGCATTAGCAACTAGCGATAAGATATTAGACTTATATCCTATAGAAGATGAATTAGATATAAAACAAGGGGTGGCTAAATCGCATCCTAATATTAAAGAATTATATATAGCTCATTCTCAAGGTAATGCTAAAGTCCAAATGCCTTTTGAATCAGGAAATAGAATTATTAAATTCTTTACAGATACAGGGAATGAAGGCAGTTATGTATATGATTTACCAATGCTTCAAGAAGACGCTATTACGGTATTAAAATTAATTTTAAACGACCAAGCATTAAAGAATGAAACTGTTCAATTCTTGAGTGGTGCAAGAATTAATGATACTAAGACTTGGAAGAGTACAGGATTTGCATTCGTAATAGATTCTAAAAAACCTAAAGCATTAAAAAATGCATTGGACAATGTATTAGAACTAACAAAAGGCGCTAATCCAAATAATACTCCAATATTCGAATATCAAGATAAAGGAGATAACGGTTTCGTAGTTATAGTTTATGCTCCTGTAAGAAAAAATAATAATTAGGGGTTGATATAAAATGGCTATACTTAAAAACGCAATTAAGAATAATGTAATGTCAGGACAAAACAAATATAAAAACGACGATGAAAAAATAGGGCAAGTTATTGAAGTTAACGAGCCTGAAAATCGTTGTACTATATTTGTTATAACAAGAGAAGGTGTTAGCTCAGCAGAGTATAATGTACCAGTTAAATGTGAAAAGTTTCCTGACGTAGGAGACTATGTAGAAGTAACAGAGCAATTTAAGAAATTCACAGTAGTAGGTATATATAATGAGCTTGATTTAAACACAAACCTATCTGGAGATATTTACTGTATGTATGGAGGAGCAGTAAATGGCTATGTAGGTTATATGTAAGTTATTAGAAAGAAGGTGCTTATATGGCGAATAAAGAAAATTTGTTTAATGAAACCGTCGCTAAAACCCAAAGAGCATCTAGACAAACTGATGAATATACCATAAATAAAACAAGTGGAGCAAACATCACCGCTAAAGGTGATGGCTCCGCTACTATGGTTTCAGGGATATATGCTCAATATAAAACAGATCAACTTTCAGGTGTTGCAACTGAAATATCATTACAATCAAATACTATCACAGTACAAAAAGAAATAGTTACAAATGACTTAATTCTTAATAGACATAAGTTAAACTCTCAACTATATGAGTTTACCAATTTTAAAAATAATCATGGAACTATCATGGGGAACATGATGATGGATGCTACTATATTAGTTAAGGCTTGGGAGCCAACTCTACAAAAATATGTTCTAATAAGAAGACCGGCTAGATTTCCTGTCTTTGGTAACATATTAGATGCTTATATGGTAGACGAGCGTTTAGATATATATGTAGACATGTCAGAGGATATAAAAAATTACGAAGCTAATCTGAATCAACTTTATTTATTAGACACTGAAAATACAACTAGTGGGGACGGTGAGACTAATGAATGATTTCTTATTAGATAGTCATGGTGATTTAGCTTTTGAAGCGCAACCACAAAGTGACTCAGATAAATTAGAATTTAGTTTCTATGTTGCCACTTCTGATTCGTTAACATTTAATTTTTACGCAGAGATAACTGGAGAGAAACCAAGAGAGCCTGGCATGTTCCAATTTAATTTTGACACATATGAAATCCTTAATGATAAAGTAAATAAACTTATCTCCGGAGATGAATATATAAAACAAGCTATCAGGATACAATTAGAAACTGAAATAAATACGTTAAGAGAGAATACAGATGTCGGAAGTGAATTATATAAATATAGACACAACCTTCTTAATGAAACTAAAACAATAGCTGATATAGAAAGATGTGTTTATGATGCAATTAAACATATAGTTCCAAATTCAGAAGTTAAAGTATATTTAAGAGAGACTGCATATTTTGATTTTTATAATGCTATAAAAATTTCTATTACATTCTTAGATAAAATAATGTGGTTTACACTTTAAGGCAGGTGAATTACTATTAAATCGTTCGTAGAAATATACAATTCAATTAAAGAGAACTTTCTAGAAAGAACAGGTATTGACATCGCTCCTCGTTCTGCTATAGATATGTTCTTCAAATCTATATCTGATATATTAAAACAAATATACGATGAAATAGAGGCAAATAAAAAGCCGTATTTATTTACTAAACAAGAAGGAGAAGAATTGGATTCCACAGGATACTTCTTACAATGTCCTAGAGAAGAAGGAGAGTCTGATAGCAATTATTTATATAGATTAAGTAACTGGACACAAAGAAACGCATCTTGTAATCAACAAGCTATACTTGATAAATGTAAAGAATTAAAGTTCAGTTCCAGTCAGAACTATGTACCATATACAAAGGGTGTAGGAACAGCAACTCTATATGTTATACCTATAGACTATTCTGATGGTGGAATAGTAAGAGCATTAACAGAAGCACAAGAACAAGTATCTCCTGTTGTGTCCCCTGCATCTATATTAGAATTTAAAGTTCCTGAACCTCAATATGTTAGAGTTGTTGCTTACTTAGACGTAAAAGCGAATGCTGATAAAGAATATATTAAACGTGAAATACAAGAGCAAATTAAAGAATATATAAACACTATCCCGCCTGGGTCAAGTTTGTACTTAGGAGAAATAAATAACATAGGATTAGATACAGATAACGTAGAATACTTTAACGTTGTTCAGATGTTTGCTAATGACGATGAAATAACTAACTTTGAAATATTACAAACAATAACAGCTAAGTTTTTATTCGATCAAATAATCTACTGGGAGGTGGAGAATTAGATGTTTAATTACAACAAAATGATACAAAGAGCAGTTGAATTCTTCCCTCGCTGGTCTGATATTCGTAAAAGATATCAAACTTCTAATGGAGGAAATTTAATAGGGGCTATATTAGATGAATCTCTAAAAATAGAAGATGCTATCAGCGAATATATAGACTCTTATTTCTTAGATACTTATGAGGGCCATGAAGATGAAGTAATGGCCTTTTCTTATATAGCAAAGCTAGGCAAAATAAAAGACATTAATACGCTGGATCTTAGATATAATAATAAGGATTTAATGATTACAACAGATGTAAAAACATTTGAAAAAGATATGTATAACGAATACGCTTATTATGAAGAAGGTGTTGTACATATTAAAGAATCTGCATATAAAGAAAGCGAAGTTTTATATGTTACAATAGGTGATACTACTGCAGAATACTTATTAGAGAAATACCATGTATGGAATATCTTCGATGAGTTTGCTACGTTTGTCAATACTCGAAGATATGAAAACGAAACAAATAAAGAGCTATTAGATAGAATACTTTATATAACAAGAAACCTACCTAATGGTACAGAGCAAGGTTTAAAACATGCAATAGTTTCTGAACTTATGAGATTCGACCCTAATATATCTATTGATGATATTAAGATAGAAAGAACAACGCCACAAAACTTAATAAAGCCATATGAAGATTTTGAGTCTTTATTAGAAAAACTAATGTATATAAACAGAGACGTATTTAAAACTAAACGTTGGGATTTTGACTACTGGAAATATGATTTTGAATCTATAAGCTATATTCCTCATAAGTGGAATGAGTCTTTATCTGTATGGCAAAATGGCGTAGGTAATAAAGACGACCTAGAAGTTATCATTTCTGATTCAGATATAGATCCGAATGTAGTACCAACTACTGACGCTAAATTAACACTATATAATAAATCATATCAGATGTTTGAAAAGTATGTACAAAATAAAGACGTACCTTACGACGTAGATTTTAAACTTACTAAGTATAATAATATACTTAATAAAGCAAATATAAAATATAAATTAAAAGCATCTGAGTTGGTTGATATAACTAATGAAAAAATCAATTTACATTTATATGAAGCAGAGGCTATTTCAGAAGCTAGAAATGTGGGCGATTTATATTCATTTGGTAGAGGAATAAGA
>JAEIGA010018668.1_pt1 | contig 10572 bp, 9 predicted proteins | sample 9270691 | NCBI WGS metagenome assembly JAEIGA01 (sample SAMN17057246, study PRJNA624740) | gut metagenome | biome: biome; isolation source: fecal sample | host: Bos grunniens | place: China: Xizang | collected 2019
ATAGATATTTATACATAGACTATCTTTGATTTTTATTAATTCTTCTTTTATTTCTTTTTTTTAAAATTATTAAAATTTAATATTAATTAAAATAATAAAAAAAATTAAAAATAAACTCTCTGCACTCTGAACGCAACACCACTATGCCATCCACCTCTCCACGCCCTCAGCCGAGGAGTTGTAACGAATTCACGAACCTACACACCCCACACACGTGTGTGTTTGTTAATTTGTTAAAGAGCCTGTCTACTCCGAAGCCTCCACGCCCCGAAATTGTCAACATTAGTTTTTTATTTTTTTATACTTATATATAAATATTAAAATAAAATAGAAATAATAAACCCTGTTGATTGTGTTAGTAACTTCCCGCACCATATTTTCTTAACATTTGTTACTTCTTTTTTATTATTCTTTTTTTATATAAATCATTAAAAATCAAATAAAAACAAAAATAATAAACAATTGTCAACAACCGTTATTAACATATCGACATCTATCTTTTATTAACATTAGATATTAATAATAAGAGGAAAAATGAAAAACTGATGTTGAAATAAAATCTATTCTTTTTACTTGCAAAAAAGAAACGGCCGTATATGCAACGACCGTTTCAATTCTGCAAATTTATTTTTCAAAATTTGCTTAACATTTTTCAACACCATTTTTAACACTCCGCAGGCAACTTTTCAACAACCTTCGCGGCAATCTTGGCGTAATACTCCTCAACACGTGGATCGTAACCGCCCGCAGGACGTCCCTCGTCACTACCCTCCATAATCGACTGAATGATAGGTACTTCGCCCAAAACATCTATGCCCGCAGCCTCGGCATACCTCGCAGCACCACCCCTGCCAAAGAGGTAGTAACGGTTCTCGGGCAACTCCTCAGGTGTAAACCACGCCATATTCTCCACAACGCCCAACACCGGAATGTTTACCTGTGGATGGCGGAACATCTCCACGCCACGCACCACATCCGCAACAGCCACCTGCTGTGGTGTCGACACAATCACCGCACCCGAAATCTTCAACTCGCCAATAATCGACAAGTGAATATCGCCCGTACCTGGAGGAAGGTCCACCAACAGGTAGTCCAACTTACCCCAACGTGTCTGGTGGATAAGCTGATGCAACGCATTTACAGCCATACCACCACGCCACATCAGCGCATCCGTAGGCTTGATGAAAAATCCTATCGACATAATCTTTATACCCAGCGACTGGCAAGGGATGATATAGTCGTGACCCTCCGCATCCCTCTCTGCATCAGGCACATAACCCTCACATCCGAACATCTTATTCTGCGACGGACCATAGATATCCGCATCCAAGATACCCACGTTATAGCCTCTCTGACGTAGTGCCACGGCGAGGTTTGCCGTCACGGTGCTCTTACCCACACCGCCCTTGCCCGACGCTACGGCGATGACACGTGTAATCTCGGTTGTTGTCGAAACATTCTCCTGACGGCGTGGCTTTGGTGCCGCCTCGCGGAGGATTACCATACTCTTATTCTGGGGATACGCAGCCTCTACGGCCATCTCCACCTGACGCTTAATCTTCTGCGCAAAGGGGTCACGCACCTTCTGGAAGCGCAACGTAATGGCTATCGAGCCATCCTCGCCCATATCTGCCCTATCCACAAAACCGCTGTCGACGATATTCTGTCCCGTCTCAGGGTGTATGATTCGGCGTAGCAACGCCTCTAACTGTTCGTTCATATATCTCAAAATTTGTTAAAACTCCAACTTTAGGTCTCCTGCCACGCGAGTCTGCACTCCCACCTGCTGGAATACCTCAGGCATCTCTTTAATAATGTTGACAATCTCCTCGCCGTAGATATCGCTGTTCAAGCCCCACTGCTTGGCGTAGACCATCGTCATCGACGATAGCCACTCCTCGAATGGCGACAACGGTGCCACAAACTCACATAGTTTGTAGTTAGCCTTTATATCTGCCAACTCCATAGCCTTACCCACCGCCTCGTTGATGCCACCAATAGCATCCACCAAGCCAATCTTCGAGGCTGTAGCGCCACTCCACACTCTACCCTCGGCAATCTTCAGAACCTCCTTAATATCGAGGTTACGGCCCTCGGCAACGTGCGACGTGAATGTATCATAAATGCGGTCCACGCTCTTTGCGAGGTGCTTACGCTGAATCTCCGACATAGGAGTCAGGATGTTTGGTGCTATCGCCGCTGGCGAGGTCTGCACACCATCCACCGTGATGCCAAGACGGTAGTTTAGCAAGTTCTTAATATTCGGAATCATACCGAAAACACCGATAGAGCCAGTAAGCGTACTCTTATCCGCGTAGATGTAATCTGCTGGTGCAGAGATGTAATAGCCACCACTTGCTGCCATCTCGCCCATCGAGATTACCACAGGCTTCACCTGCTGCAGAAGCACCATCTCTCTCCACGCAAGCTCCGAGGCTATTGCCGAGCCACCTGGCGAGTTTACTCTTATGACCACAGCCTTTATAGCATCGTTCATACGCGCCTCACGAATCTCCGCCGCAAGACGTGAGCCATACACCGAGCCATCCTCATATTGATAGCCATCTACAATCTGACCCTCGGCGTAGATGATACCAATAAGCGAGGCACTCTCATAAGCCAACGCCTCCGAGTTACCCACCGAGGTCTTGAGGTGTGGGTTTACCAACGTCGATGCATACTTCTGCAACGTTATCTTGTTATGCTCACCTCTCTCGTTACGCTCCACGCCATAGCGGTCGAACACCTCTGCGAGGTAATCCTCGTGTGCCACCGCGTCAACCATACCACATTTGAGGGCATCCTCAGGCAACGACGCTGCGATGTTACGAGCATACTCCATCACCTGCTCGACACTAAGGTTACGGCTCTGTGCCACATCCTCGGCGATGCTCTGCCATATAGAGTCTACCATCTCCTGATTCTGCTTGCGGTCCGCCTCCGACATCTTGGTAAGGATAAATGGCTCTACGGCGCTCTTGAACTTACATACCGTAGGTCGGAACACCTCAACGCTGACGCCCAACTTATCCAACATACCCTTCAAAAATATGTTTGTAGTGGCCATACCGTACCAGTCGAGCGTACCCTCAGGGTTTATAACCACCTCGTTAGCCACCGACGCAAGGTAGTAGTCGCTCTGCGAGTAGTTGTAGTCATACGCCACGATAAACTTTCCAGAGGCCTTGAATCTGTTAAGCGCATAGCGAATCTCCTCGATGTTGGCCGTAGATACCACACCCGCACCATCGGCATAGATGCAGATACCCTTGATGTTCTCATCCGCTGCCGCACGCTCTATTGCTGTAAGTACGTTTAGCAACGTCAGAGGCTCACTTACGGACATCGACATCGGGTCGATACCTCCGAGTGGCGAGGCCATAGGGGCATCCACGATATTCTCACCTATATTTATATATAGCACCGACTCCTGCTTCACACCCTCGCTTTCGACATTCATATCGAGGAGCGCACTTACCAACGAGCCTATTGCAAAGATAAAAATTCCCACAACGCCTACCACCCAGGCAAGCATCGAAGCTCCAAAAGTTTTCCAGAAGTTCATAATCTCTATGTTTTTAAGTTGTTAATTCTCCTATATCTTACGCCGCGTGATGCACACACACGAACGGACCTACACCCTCTGTTTGTGTGTGTGCGTGTTCGCGCAATTACCTCACCACGCCGCCTAATTTTACCCTCTCACGCCCCACGTGTCGCGATCCAACGAGCGATAACTAATAGCCTCGGTAAGGTGCTGAGGCTCAATATTCTCCTTCGCCTCGAGGTCGGCTATGGTACGTGCCACCTTTATTATACGGTCATAGGCACGTGCCGAGAGTTGCAGACGCTCCATAGCACTCTCCAACAGCGTTGAGCATACCTTATCCAGTGGTGCAAACCTCCTCAGCATCGAACTATTCATCATCGCATTGCAGTGAATGTCCAACCCCTCGAACCTACGCAACTGTATCTCGCGTGCCGCCACCACACGCCTACGAATATCCGCACTCGACTCCGCCTTTACGGTCGACGACATCTCCGAGATTGGCACAGGCACAACCTCGATATGGATGTCTATGCGGTCCATAAGAGGCCCCGAAATATGCGATTTATAGCGATGTACCGCCGCTGCCGAGCAGGTACACTCCTTCGTAGGGTGGTTGTAGTAGCCACAAGGGCAGGGGTTCATCGAGGCTATAAGCGTAAATCGCGCAGGGTAGTCGACGCTATACTTCGCCCTCGAAATTGTTATATGTCTATCTTCGAGCGGCTGGCGCAACACCTCCAAGACGTTACGTCCAAACTCTGGCATCTCATCCAGGAAGAGAATTCCGTTATTCGCCAGCGACACCTCACCAGGCTGTGGCGACTGTCCTCCACCTATGAGTGCCACCTGCGATGTCAGGTGATGCGGAGCGCGAAATGGACGATGTGTTATAAGTCCCTTGTTCGCCCCTATCTTTCCCGCTACGGAGTGAATCTTCGTGGTTTCCAGCGCCTCGTCGAGCGTCATAGGCGGAAGTATCGTGGGCATACGTCGTGCGAGCATCGTCTTTCCCGAGCCTGGCGAGCCTATCATAATGACGTTATGTCCTCCCGCCGCGGCAATCTCCAGCGCACGCTTCACGTAGGCCTGTCCCTTCACATCCGCGAAGTCCTCACGAAACTCATCCTCCTCCGTCTTTTTGCCCCCTATTTTGCTCTCTGCCACCTCGTAGGGTATCCTACCTTCGAGTATCTGACATAACTCCACCAAACTACCTACGCCTACCGACTCAATGCCCTCAACCACAGCACCTTCCGAGATATTTTCCACGGGCATAAACACCCTCTTCAAACCTCTCTTACGTGCCATCGCCACCAGAGGCAACACACCCTTCACGGGGCGGATAACGCCATTTAGCGACAACTCGCCAATAAACAACGACTCCTCCAACATCGGGGTATGTATCTGCTCCGTCGCCGTAAGGATACCCACAGCAATGGCGATATCATACTGCGAACCCTCCTTACGAAGGTCTGCGGGTGCGAGGTTTACGACGGTCTTTTTCGTCACAGGCCTGAAGCCCGAATTTTCGAAAGCCGCCTGAATACGCTCCTCGCTCTCCTTGATAGTATTATCGGGAAGTCCCACGATGTAGAGTCCCACGCCACCACCTGCGACGTTTACCTCTGCCGTAACCTCCACAGCATCAATACCCGCTATCGCGCCACTATTTACCCTTACGAACATACTCCTCTACTATTAGTCTACTATTAGAATGGTGACTCATCGTTCGATGGAGGGGTGGTAGGGATGTCAAACTCCCCGCCTCCCGACATCATACCACTTGAGAATCCACCCATCGCATCAGGGCTTATGCCCATCGCCTGGTTGCTTCCCGACGAGATGTGGTTGTAGGTCTCCTGCTGGCGGTAACTATCACGATTGTGAAGTGCCGTCGCCGTAACCGACGAGTCGGCATCTGCGAACTTTGCCTGCTCCTTGATAAATCGCAATGGCACATCCGTAACCTCACCATTACGGTGCTTGGCGATGATAATCTCGGCCATACCCGCTGTCGACATATTATTCTCGTCGGTCGTAAGACCGTAGTACTCAGGACGGTGGATGAACGCTACAACGTCGGCATCCTGCTCGATGGCTCCCGACTCTCGAAGGTCCGAGAGCTGTGGGCGTTTCGTACCGCCACGATTCTCCACATTACGGCTCAACTGCGACAGTGCGATGATAGGCACGTTCAGCTCCTTGGCAATAGCCTTCAGCGTACGAGAGATAAGCGACACCTCCTGCTCACGGTTACCACGTGTTTCGGGTGTTGCGGCGGTCATAAGCTGCAAGTAGTCGATAATAATCAACTTAATATCGTGCTGCGTCTTTAGACGTCGAGCCTTCGAGCGGAACTCATAGACCGACAACGCTGGCGTATCGTCAATATATAGTGGTGAGCGACCAAGCTCCACGGTGTTAGTCTCGAGGTGCGCCCACTGCTGCGAGTTGAGGTTACCCGTACGTAGGTCCTTCGAACTGAGCTGTGTCTCGGCAACGATAAGACGGTTCATCAACTGCACCGATGACATCTCCAACGAGAAGAATGCCACAGGGGTCTTGAACTCCACAGCCATATTACGTGCCATCGTAAGCACGAACGCTGTCTTACCCATCGAAGGACGTGCTGCGATGATGATAAGGTCCGAGGGCTGCCAACCGAGTGTCACGCTATCAATATCGGTAAATCCCGAACGCACACCGTTATACTCTCCCGCCGTTTTCGAAGCCTCCTCAATCTGCTGCAACGCCTTGCGAAGGATGTCGGCTGCCGACTGCACTGAGCGCTTCACATTACCCTCTGACACCTTGAATATCTCCTGCTCGGCATAGCCAATAAGCTCCGTCACATCTACCTCCTCGTCGTAGGAGCGACGCTGAATCTCCGTAGCCGAACGTATCAACTCACGCTGCACATACTTCTGTGCGATAATCTTGGCGTGAAACTCCACGTGTGCCGCCGAGGCCACCTTCTGCGTAAGCTCTGCGAGATATCCCGCGCCACCCACCTTCTGCAGCATCTTCTGTGACTTCAGACGCTCCGTAACGGTGTAGAGGTCGATAGCCTTCATCTCGAACGAAAGTTCCTGTATCGCCTTGTAAATCAGGCGATGCTCCTCGAGATAGAATGTCTCGGGCTTGACATACTCCTGCACGTCGATGATAGCATCACGCTCCAGCATCAGCGCACCCAGCACCGCCTTTTCGAGGTCAGTAGCCTGAGGTGGCACAGTGCCGTCAATACCTGTTATTTGTGCAAAAGCCTCGCTGTTATTCTCCGAAGGTTTTTTATATTGCTTTGCCATAGTGTTTCGAGATAAGGTTAAAACATCCACAAAATTAAGAATTTTTCGGAGATTGCCAACTATTTCTGGTCTACTATTTATTAATAGTTGTTTTTTATTTGTGAACACGACTCTGTTAATAAACCGCCTAACACTCCTTGAGCCCCTCACATTTCGCGAATTATTAGAGGAAGTAGTTCAAATTACTACGTTTGGCTCAAACATTTACCAATTTTTCGCTATCTTTGCCCTATTAAATATATGTAATGGCAAGTATCGAGTTTGACATAGCACGCCGTTTATCCGACAGGCGTGGTGGTGCCAAGGCGGGAGTTATGGAGCGTGTAGCCACCGTAGCCACTGCCGTAGGCCTTGCCGTCATACTCCTCACGCTCTCGGTTGTCATAGGCTTCAAGCAGGAGCTCGGAGCGCTTATCTCGGGTGTTCAGTCCGATGTTGTTGTCACTGCGCCACAGAGCCGTGGTGTAGTCTCGGCCGTAGGCTTGCAGCGGTGCGATGAGCTGGAGTCGTTGCTCGAGAGTGATATCGTACGTCACTACTCACCCTTCACCTCGAAGGAGGGAGTCCTCAAAAACGATGATAACATCACGGGCGTACTCCTCAAGGGTGTCGACACGCTCTACGATAGTCGCTTCTACGCCACGAAGATTCTCGAGGGAGAGTTCCCACGTCTTGGTGCGGAGCCTCGCACGAAGGATATCCTCATCTCGGAGCGCATAGCCGCGAATATGGATGTCGCGGTGGGCGATAAGATAGAGATGCTCTTTGTCGATATGGATGGTGGTGTGCTACGCGATAGGTTCCTTATCTCGGGCATCTATAACACAGGTGTTGATGTCCTCGACGAGAGGTTTGTAATCACCGATATGCGCAACGTAGCACGTCACTACGATGGCGATAATGACGTTGTTACGGGCTATGAGTTGTGGCTTGAGGAGGATGTAGACAAGGCTCTTGCGAAGGAGAACCTCAACACCTCGTTTGTAGACCTCTACTTCGATATGGGCATTAATGCCGAGGCATATACGATGGAGGATATCTACCCGCAGGTCTTTGGATGGCTTGCTACACACGATATTACGGCTTTGGTCGTTATAGTTATAATGATTATCGTTGCGCTGCTGAATATGGCTACGGCGCTGCTTATCATAGTCCTCGAGAGGGAGCGTATGATAGGCCAGTTGCGAGCCTTGGGTATGCGTCGCTGGGGCGTTGTGAGGTTGTTCCTCTATCGCTCGTTGTTCATCATCCTACGTGGTGTAGTGTGGGGTGCAGCCATAGGTTTTGCACTTATCGCCGTGCAGCATACGTGGAGCGTTATACCTCTACCATCGGAGGGCTACCTTCTCTCTACGGTACCTACGGCACTCTGCTGGGGATGGTGGCTTATGGCCGTAGGTGCTACGATAGCCATTACACTGTTGTTTATGTTACTTCCTGCTGCGCTCTCGGCACGTATCTCTCCCGCCGAGATTATGCGCTACGAGTAGGCTGAAAATTTAGAGTTATGAAACCATATAACGAGGAACAATCAAAGAAGGAGCAGGTCGAGGAGATGTTCGACAACATCGCCCCTACGTACGACCGCTTGAACCATATCCTGTCGCTGAATATCGACAAGGCGTGGCGACGACGTGTTATGCGTATTGTGCGTCGCTCGAAGGCTCACCGCATTATGGACGTTGCAACAGGTACGGGTGACTTGGCTATCGCTATGGCAAAGCGCGTTGAGGGAACGCAGATTTTGGGTGTCGACCTCTCGGAGGAGATGCTCGCTGTGGCGCGTAAGAAGATTCAGAAGTTAGGCTTCGAGGAGCGCATTACGCTCAAGAAGGGCGATGCCGAGAACCTCACGATGGTAGCTACTGAGAGCATCGACGCTGCGACAGTAGCCTTTGGCGTTCGTAACTTCGAGAATATGGAGCGTGGTCTTGCGGAGATATACCGCACGTTGCGTCCTGGTGGAAAGTTGGTGGTGTTGGAGTTCTCGATGCCTAAGAATAGATTTATCCGCTGGGTGTATAGCCAGTATGCTCACCGCCTCTTGCCCCGCATCGGAGCGATGATATCGAAGGATAGCCGTGCCTATACCTACCTTCCTGACTCGGTTGAGGAGTTCCCAGCCCCCGAGCGTTTCGCAGATATCCTGCGTGGCGTGGGCTTTCAGAGTGTACGTCTTCGCCGTCAGAGTTTCGGTATTGCATATATCTACGAAGCAACAAAGTAGTGTTTTACGATGAGTCTGCCGCGTTATATTTTTGCTGTTGTCGTAGCCTTGCTGCTCTTTTGTGTCGATGCTGAGGCACGCCGTCGTGAGCCGAAGGTTGCCATCGAGGGTGTGGAGCGTGTGACGCATCTCTCAACTTCGGGTGCAAACCTATGGGTTGAGGTGCGTAATGACCGCTGTGCGCGTCTGGTGCTTAAGCGTGGCGAGGTAGAGATAAAGGTGGATGGCACAACACGTGTCGTTATCACCCTTCGCGACAAGGTTGTTGTGCAGCCCCGTAGCTCCGAGGCCGTTCTTATCCCTCTGCGTTTTAAGTCGCGTAGCAGCCTCTCTGTTGTGTCGCTTGTGCGACGTGCTATAAATCGCGATATGGGCGATGTAACCCTCTCGTATGAGGTTCGTGGAGGCACGATGCTCTTCCGCCGTACGCTAAAGGAGGAGGATATAGCATTGAGGGATATCATCCAGCGACTCGGCATTACGGAGCGTGTGATAGCAGAGTTAGAACAATTAATAGATTAGAACTATATGATTATGAGACGATTAATACTTCTTTTTGTAGCGGTTGTAGTATCTGCTACGGCTATGGCACAGAGTGTCGATGCTATGGTCGAGAGCCTCTCACGCCGCACGATATCAGGTAGCCACGTGCGTGTTGTTGAGGACTCGGATACCCGCGATGCAGTTTCGGTTGTTGAGAGTAAGCAGCGCACGAAGGTTGTCAGTGGCTTTCGTATTGTCATCTTCTCGGACAATGGCCAGTATGCTGGCGATAATGCTCAGGCGGAGCTTGAGGGCTTCCGTAGCAAGTTCCCACACCTGAATGCTTACTTGGTCTACGAGAGTCCCTATTTCAAGGTTTCGGTTGGTGATTGCCTCTCGATGGAGGAGGCTCAAATCCTTATGGCCCAGCTCACGCCACACTATCCTAAAGCCTTTCCAAAGCGTGAGAACATCCGCTTCGAGGAGCTTTACGATGCTCGCCGTGAGGTGCGTGACACGCTGTTAACCACCCCTACGGAGGTCATTTTCGAGGAAAATTAACCACAAACCCTAAATTTTTGCCCAAAAATTTCCAAAATTAAATTTGCTTTTGTAAATTTGTATTGAGAAAATATTTTACTAACTAAAATTTTTGTAGCTATGAAGAAGATTTTTGCTTTGGCAGTATTGTTCGCTGCAGTATCTATGGTATCTTGCGGTTGCTTCCAGAAGAAGGCTGAGAACGCAGAGGCTGCTGCTACAGAGTGCTGTGGCGAGTGCGCTGGTGAGTGCGAGAAGGCTGAGGGTGAGTGCTGTGGCGAGTGCGCTGCAGAGGAGGCTCCAGCAGCTGAGGAGTGTGCTTGTGGCGAGTGCGCTGCAGAGGAGGCTCCAGCAGAGGTTGTTGCTGAGTAAGCACTGCTTGATTTGGGCATTGCCCATAAAACAATCAAAGGCGTAGGGTTGTACCGCGAGGGTGCAGCCCTATTTTTTTGTGCCTACGGATA
>JAEIGA010018669.1_pt1 | contig 10572 bp, 6 predicted proteins | sample 9270691 | NCBI WGS metagenome assembly JAEIGA01 (sample SAMN17057246, study PRJNA624740) | gut metagenome | biome: biome; isolation source: fecal sample | host: Bos grunniens | place: China: Xizang | collected 2019
ATCAGGGCCAGACCGATCAGACCGCAGGCGGCGGCTACCACCTCTTCGCCTGTGGCTACGTTGTTCAGCAATCCCACATACATCAGCCACTCCGAGACGAAACCATTCAGCGGGGGCAGGGCGCAGATGGCGGCCGTGGCTACGAGGAAGATGGTGGCCGTCATCGGCATGCTCTTCGCCACGCCACCCAACTTGTCGAGCGAGGTGGTGTGTGTCTCGGAGTAGATGTTGCCGGCTCCGAAGAAGAGGAGCGACTTGAAGAACGAGTGGTTGGCCGTATGGAGCAGTGCTCCGCAAAGACCGCAGAGCATCACGGCCTCGTTACCCGTATATTTACCCAACGAGGCGATGCCTAAACCAATGAGGATCACGCCGATATTCTCGATCGAGGAGTAGGCCATCAGGCGCTTTACATCGTTCTGCGTCGCGGCTAAGATCACGCCCCAAAGTCCCGTGACGATGCCCGCTCCGAGCAGGATCAGCCCCACGGTATAGAGCGCATCCCCCTCGATCGGGGCCACGATGCGCAGCAGACCGTAAATACCCGTCTTGATCATCACGCCCGACATGATGGCCGAGACGTGCGACGGGGCGGCGGGGTGTGCCTCGGGGAGCCAAACGTGCATGGGGAAGAGACCCGCCTTCATGCCGAAGCCGACCAGGAAGATCAGGAAGAGTGGCAGAATCGCCCCCTCGCGATAGTATTGGCCCAAAGCTGTAAAGTCGGCCGAACCGGTCTCCATCCAGAGCTTGACGAAGCCCCCCACCAGGAAGAGGAATCCGATGTGCATCATCACCAGGTAGCTCAACGCGGCGCGTGTTACCTCGGGTTTTTGGGCGTCGAAGAGAATCAGCAGAAACGAGGCAATGGTCATCAACTCCCAGAAGAAGAGGAAGGTGTAGCCGCCATCGGCCGTCACCACCCCCATCATCGAGAAGATGAGCGTCACGAGCGAGAGGCAGTGGAGCGAGAAGTGGGCCGAAGATTTCGACTCCTCGTAGTGTTTCAGGTAGCCGCACGCATAGATCGAGGTGGCCACACCGCCCAAGGCGATGATCAGTACGAAGAGGGCCGAAAGGGTGTCCATCGAACCACCCTCCGATCCAAAGATGGGGTTTTGGGTGATCCAAAGCGCTCCGCCCGATGCGGGAGTGAGTAAGACTTCGATCGCCTTGGTCGCCGGCAGGAGTACGCCGAGGACGACAATCAGCAGCGAGGTGCGACTCTTCCAGCGCGTAGGCACCATAAAGAGCAACGCCGCCACTGCCAACAGGGCAATTAAGGTAAATACAAACATGTTTCTATTTTTTTAAGTTTTTCTTTCTCTGACGGGTTGTAGGGGGAGTGTTGCACTCGTTTGCCGAGAGGCCCTCCGCCTTCCTCTCTTTCGATTTAATTGTTGGCCACGGCCGTCATCACCACGGCCACCACGGCCGCCGTCTCGGTGCGCAGGCGTTGGGTGCCGAGCGAAATCTCGCGGAATCCGTTTGCGAGGGCAAAGGTAATCTCTTCGGGGGAAAAATCACCCTCGGGGCCGATTAAAATCATCACCTCGCCCCCTTTTTCCAAAATTTCGGGCAGATAGCGTTTCCCCTCGGGGCTTTGGGCCGGTTCGCAGTGGGCGATGAAGCGTTGTGAGGCCTGGGCCTCGCGGATCACCCGCTTGAAGTCGGTGATCTCCTCCAACACCGGATGATAGGCCTTGAGTGACTGCTTTACGGCGGCCGTTACCACCTTCTCGCCACGCTCGCGTTTGAAGGCGCGACGCTCGCTGTGGGCCGACTCCACGGGGATGATGCGATCGATGCCCACCTCGGTGGCCTTCTCCAAAAACCACTCGTAGCGGTCGTTGTTCTTGGTTGGAGCCACCGCCATCGTGAGGTGATAGGGGCGCTTTTCCCACTCCTCCTGGGTGCTTACCACCTCCACGGCACACCGCTTTGGATTGGCATCCACGATGCGGCAGGTGTAGAGCGAACCACGCCCGTCGGTGAGGTGCAAAGTGTCTCCTTCGACGAGTCGAAGCACCCGAATGGCGTGTTTTGACTCCTCTTCTCGCAAAATATGGTGCGGTGGAGTGAAATCCGCATCAAAAAATAGTTGCATAGCTACGATTAAATTTCTATCTTTGCGCAAAGGTACGCATTATAAAGTAACATTAGACCGAATATGAAAAGAAATTTAATTACTTTGTTGTTTATGGGAACTCTGATGATGAGTGTAACTGCTTGCAAGAATGGCAAGACCCAGGACGAAAATCCCTTCTTTACGATGGACGAGTGGACGACGCCTTACGGGGTGCCTCCCTTCGATCAGATCAAGGCCGAGCACTACCTGCCGGCTTTCGAACGCGCCATGGCCATCCATGAAGCCGAGATCGAGGCCATTGTCGAGAACAATGACGAACCGACCTTTGCCAATGTGGTGGAGGCCTACGACGCGGCGGGCGACATGCTCTATCAGGTGAACCTGATCTTCGGTATGGTTTCCGCCGCCGAGATGACCGATGAGTTGCAGCAGATCATGGAGGTGATGATGCCTCGCTTGGCTTCGCATGGCGACAAGATCGGCATGAACGAGAAACTCTTCGAGAAGGTGAAGACGATCTACGACCAGCGCTTGAGCCTCTCGCTGCGTGAGGATCAGTTGCGCTTGGTGGAGAAGATCTACGAGGACTTTGTGCGCTCGGGTGCCCTGCTCGATGCCGAGAAGAAGGAGCGTCTGAAGGCGATCAACGAGCAGCTTTCGCTCCTGACGGTGAAGTATGGTCAGAACCTCTTGAAAGAGAATAGCAAGTATGAACTTTTGCTCTCGTCGCAGGATGAGTTGGCAGGGCTTCCTAACAGTGTGAAGGAGGCTGCCAAGACTGCGGCCGAGGCGGCCGGCCACAAGGAGAAGTGGCTCTTCACGCTCTCGCCCTCGAGCATGATCCCCTTCCTGAGCTACTCGACGCGTCGCGACCTGCGCGAGGAGATCTACAAGGCCTACACCTTGCGTGGAAACCACGATGACGAGCTGGACAATAAGGCCCTGATCGAGGAGTTTGTAAAACTGCGTATTGAGAAGGCCAATCTGCTGGGCTTTAAGAGCTTTGCTCACTATGTGATCGATGAGCAGATGGCCAAGACGCCCGCCGCGGCCTATGACCTGCTTGAGGAGGTGTGGACTCCCGCCCTGAATCGCGCCAAGGAGGAGGCTGCTCAGATGGAGGAGTTGCTCAAGGCCGAGGATCCGTCGGCGACGCTCGCCTCGTGGGATTGGTGGTACTATGCCGAGAAGTTGCGCAAGAAGAACTACGCCCTCGATGAGGAGATGTTGCGCCCCTACTTCTCGCTCGAAAATTCGCAGGCCGGTATCTTCTTCCTCGCCAATCGCCTCTTCGGAATCACGTTCCGTCCGATCAGTGTGCCGGTCTACCACAAGGAGTGCTCGGCTTATGAGGTGCTCGATGTTGATGGCTCGCACCTGGGAGTCCTCTACTTCGACTACCATCCGCGTGCCGGAAAGGGTAGTGGTGCTTGGTGCGGCTACTTCCGTGAGCAGAGCTACAAGGATGGCAAGCGCGTGGCTCCGGTGGTGAGCATCGTCTGCAACTTCACGCGCCCGACCTCATCGACCCCTGCCTTGCTTACGATCGACGAGGTGGAGACCCTCTTCCATGAGTTTGGTCATGCATTGCACTTCCTCTTCCACGATGTAAAGTATCGCTCGTTGGAGGCTGTCGAGGGCGACTTTGTGGAGCTTCCCTCGCAGATCATGGAGAACTGGGCCTTCGAGCCGGAGATGCTTAAGCAGTATGCTACGCACTACCGCACCGGCGAGGTGATTCCCGATGCGTTGCAGGAGAAGATGCGCAAGAGCTCGCTCTTCAACCAGGGTTTTGCTACGACCGAGTTGGTGGCTGCCGCCCTGTCGGATCTCGATATTCACACCCTCGAGGCTCTGCCTGCCGATTTCGAGGTGAACGCTTTCGAGCACAAGATGCTCACCGAGAAGCGCGGCCTGATCCCGCAGATTGAGCCCCGTTACCGCTACACCTACTTCCGTCATATCTTCGATGGTGGTTACTCGGCTGGTTATTACTTCTACCTGTGGGCCGAGTTGCTCGATAAGGATGCTTTCGAGGCCTTCAAGCAAAGCCGCGATCTGTTCGACCGTTCGATTGCCGAGAAGTTCCGTCGCGAGGTGCTGGCTCGTGGTGGTGAGGCTCCGGGTATGACCCTCTATCGCAACTTCCGCGGTCAGGAGCCCTCGAAACTCCCGATGTTGAAGGGTCGCGGTTTGGTGGCCGAGCCCGAAACGGAGGTGGTGGAGAAAGAGGAGATCGAGATGCCCGATCCCAATGATTTTTAAAAATTAGGATTTGGAAATTAGGATTTTGAAGGCTCTTTGGGGCTTAATCTCCTGAATGACCCACCGATAAACTACAAAACCAAATAAAAAGAAAACCTAAAACCAATAAAAAAGATGAAAAAACTGTTTTTGTTTATGACTACGCTTGCCGTAGCTGCCGGATGTGTGGATCGCACGATGCCGGTGGCCGAACTCCCCGAGATCGACACCACGAACCCGCTCTTGGGCGAGTGGAACACCCCCTATCAGACGCCTCCGTTCGATCTGATCGAGACGGCTCACTTCGAGCCCGCCTTTGAGGATGCCATCGCTGTGGCCCGCGCCGAGCTTGATGCCATCATCAACAACCCCGAGAAGCCGACTTTTTATAACACGGTAGTGGCCCTGGAGCGTCAGGGCGAGTTGCTGGATCGCGTGTCGGGTGTCTTCTTCTGCTTGATGGGTACCGATACTTCGGACGAGATGCAGGCCATTGCTCAGCGCGTGCAGCCCAAGTTGATTGAACTTTCGAACGATGCTTCGCTCAACCCCGTGTTGTTCGAGCGCGTGAAGGCGGTCTATGAGAAGCCCGGCTTCGGCCTTACGAAGGAGGACAAGGTGCTCCTTGAGAATACCTATCGCAGCTTCGTGCGCGGTGGTGCCGCCCTGTCGGATGAGCAGAAGGAGCTCTATCGCAACTATTCGGCCGAGTTGTCGCGTCTTTCGCTCACGTTCAGCCAGAATGCCCTGCGTTCGACCAATGCCTACACGCTCAACATCACCGATCCGAAGCAGGTGGCCGAGCTGCCCGACTTCGTGAAGGATGGTTTGGCTCTCGAGGCCAAGGCGCGCGGCGAGAAGGGTTGGACTGTTACCCTGCAGCAGCCCAGCTACGCCCCCTTCATGACCTATTCGACCAACCGCGAGCTCAAGGAGAAGCTCTGGATGGCTCGTTCGCAGATCGCCTTGGGGGGTGAGTTCGACAACCTGCCCGTGGTAAAGCAGATCGTGAACACCCGCCTGGAGTTGGCCAAACTCATGGGTTATAACAACTACGCCGAGTATGTGCTCGAGGAGCGTATGGCCGATAGTCCCGAGGCGGTAAATGCCTTCCTCGACGAGCTGCTGACCGCTACCAAGGAGTTTGCAACGAAGGACTACGAGACCGTAAACGCCTTTGCCAACGAGAAGGGTTTCGAGGATAAACTCATGCCTTGGGACTTCTCCTATTGGTCGGAGCAGTACAAGAATGCGGTCTATGCCATCAACGACGAGATGGTGAAGCCCTACTTCGAGCTTGAGAATGTGAAGAAGGGTGTCTTCCTCTTGGCCAACAAACTCTATGGCCTGAACTTTACGCCTCGCACCGACATTGCTGTTTACAACCCCGAGGCCACGGTTTATGAGGTAACCGATGAGTCGGGCAAGATGATGGCTGTCCTCTATTTGGACTTCTTCCCCCGTGCTTCGAAGCGTGCCGGTGCTTGGATGACCGAGTTCCGTGGTATGCAGACTGTGGATGGCGTGGAGACCCGTCCGTTGGTATCGCTCGTGATGAACTTCACGAAGCCCACCGAGACGACCCCCTCGTTGCTTACTTTCGATGAGTTCGAGACCTTCCTCCATGAGTTTGGTCACGCCCTGCATGGCATCCTGGCCGAGGGTACGCACGGCTCGCTGACGGGTACGAACGTATACCGCGACTTTGTGGAGCTTCCTTCGCAGGTGCTCGAGAATTGGGCCGTGGAGAAGGAGTACCTCGACCTGTGGGCCGTACACTATCAGACCGGTGAGAAGATGCCCGCCGAGTTGATCGAGAAGATTGTCAATGCCCAGAACTACCTGGCTGCCTACATGAATGTGCGTCAGCTTCAGTTCGGTATCACCGATATGGCATGGCACACGCTGACGGAGCCCATGACGGGTGACGTGGTAGAGTTCGAGGTGGCTGCCGCTGCTTCGACCCAGATTCTGCCCGTGGTGGAGGGTGTAGCAATGGCTCCCGCCTTCAGCCACATCTTCGCAGGTGGTTACGCTGCCGGTTACTACAGCTACAAGTGGGCCGAGGTGCTCGACGCCGATGCCTTCTCGCTCTTCCAGGAGAAGGGTATCTTCAACCGTGAGGTTTCGGATTCGTTCCGCAAGAATGTCCTCTCGAAGGGCGGTACGGAGCATCCGATGGATCTCTATGTGAAGTTCCGTGGCCACAAGCCCGAGACCAAGGCTTTGATCGATCGCATGAACCTGAAATAATTATTTCCCATGTTACCCAAGCAAGAACGTCAGGCAATTATCGACCTCATCAATCGTGAGGTGGTTCCCGCCATCGGTTGTACCGAGCCCATTGCTGTTGCGCTGTGTGCCGCTCGTGCTACCGAACTCTTGGGCACGGAGCCCCAGAAGGTGGAGGTGCTCTTGAGCGCCAATGTCCTGAAGAATGCCATGGGCGTAGGTATCCCCGGCACGGGAGGCATGATTGGCCTCCCGATCGCCGTGGCCCTCGGATCGCTCATCGGTAAGTCGGAGTATAAACTCGAGGTGTTGCGCGATGCAACCCCCGAGGCGGTGGAGCGCGGCAAGCAGTTCATCGCCGAGGAGCGCATCTCGATTGGCCTGAAGGAGGACATCACCGAGAAACTCTATATCGAAATCGCTGTTTCGGCTGAAGATAAACGCGCCGTGGCGATCATTGCTGCCGGCCATACCAATTTCGTCTACGAAGAGGCCGATGGCAAGGTGTTACTCGACAACCGTCAGCCGGCCGCCGGAGAGGCTGCCGCCTCGGACGATGTGCCCCTCACATTGCGCAAGGTCTACGACTTTGCCATGACCACGCCCCTTGAGGAGTTGCGCTTTATCCTTGAATCGAAACGCCTGAATAAGGCTGCGGCCGAGGCCTCGCTCAAGGCGACCTATGGCCACACGTTGGGTCGCACCCTGCGTGGTGAGCGTCAGCGCATGGTGGTGGGTGATACGGTACTTTCGCGTGTCCTCTCCTACACCGCGGCGGCGTGCGATGCCCGCATGGCCGGTGCCATGATCCCCGTGATGAGTAACTCGGGCAGTGGCAACCAGGGCATTACGGCTACGCTCCCCGTGGTGGTCTATGCCGAGGAGGTGGTGGCCGACGAGGAGCAGACCATTCGTGCTCTTATCTTGAGCCACCTTACCGTGATCTACATCAAGCAGAGCCTGGGTCGTCTGTCGGCCTTGTGCGGTTGTGTGGTGGCGGCCACGGGATCGAGTTGTGGTATCACCTACCTGATGGGTGGCCATTATGAGGAGATCTCCTTTGCTGTGAAGAACATGATTGCCAACCTGACGGGTATGATTTGCGATGGTGCCAAGCCGAGCTGCGCCCTGAAGTTGGCCAGTGGTGTCTCGACCGCCGTCCTCTCGGCTATGCTTGCCATGGAGCACCGCTGTGTCACCTCGGTGGAGGGAATTATCGACGACGATGTAGATCGTTCGATCCGCAACCTCACGCGCATCGGTCGTGATGGTATGAACGAGACGGATAAACTTATTCTCAACATCATGACCACTAAGTAATTTGTTGTGATAAGGCGGCATTTGCGGCCGCTAACCTTAAAAAGCAACAATGGGCAGTACTCGATGTACAGCCCATCGTTGTTTTTAAGGCCGAGCGTGGCAACTGCCACCTTCTGACAACAAATTGGTGTCGAGGTGTAATGTGGCCTTCTGACAACAAATTTTTATGGTTGTTTTTAAGGCCGAGCGTGGCAACTGCCACCTTCTGACAACAAATTGGTATCGAGGTGTAATGTGGCCTTCTGACAACAAATAACAGCGTCATAATTCCTGTTTGAAAAAGTTAGCGGTGGAGCTTTTTGTGCTCCACCGCTAACTTTTCTTGTGGCGGGAATGAACCGCTATTTGCTCTTGGTGCGGATGGGTAGGCGCTCCCACACGAAGCGGGGGATGAGTCGCCATACAAAGACCAACATCCGATAACGCCAGTCGATTACCACGCTGCGCTTGCGACGGAGAATGGCGCGGAAGATACTTTGGGCGACCTTTTCGGGTTGCATCAGCATCGGGTAGTTTTGGCTGCCGTTGAGCAGTGCCGTGGCGACAAATCCGGGGCGGATATCCGTGAACGTGATTCGATCCTTCCGCAGGTGGGCGAGTTGTGCCAGGGCATCGATGTAGGTATTTTGGTAGCGTTTCGTCGCCGAATAGGCCGTTGCCGTGCCAAGTCCCTTCGTGCCGGCGATCGAGCTGATGGCCGAGATATGTCCCCCTTTGCCTTGGGCGGCCAGGTAGCGGTAGGCAGCAGTAATCATGCGGGTGAAGCCGACGGCGTTGGTCTCGAGGATCCGCAACTCCACCTCGGGGTCGAGCATGGGGTTTTGGGCCCCGATACCCGAGGCGTGGAAGTAGTGATCCATGCCGCCGAGTCTCTCGATCAGCCGTTCCAGGCTTGAGGCGGCCTCCGTGTGGGTGATGTCGATCTGCTCCCACACGACCTGCCCGGGGGCCTCTGCTGCCAGACTCATCAACTGCTCCTCGCGGCGGCCGGCGATACCCACGCGCCAGCCAGCGGCGATAAAGAGACGGGCCACTTCACGGCCGATGCCCGAGGTGGCTCCTACGATGACGATTCGTTTCTGTTCCATACCTATATTATATATAAGGGGCAACCCTCAATGGGGCTGCCCCTCGATTTTTGTTATTCCACTTCGCAGCGCACGCACTCGATGCCCACGCGACGAAGCAACTCAAGTCCCTCCTCCGAACGGTAGTCATCGCTGTAGACTACGCGCTTGATACCGGCCTGGATGATCAACTTCGAGCACTCGATGCAGGGGGCGGCAGTGATGTAGAGGGTCGATCCATCGCAGTTGTTGGCCGACTTCGCTACCTTGGTGATGGCGTTCGCCTCGGCGTGGAGGACGTAGGCTTTGGTGCGCCCCGTAGCCTCATCCTCGCAGATATTCTCAAAGCCCGAAGGGGTGCCGTTGTAGCCGTCCGAGATGATCATCTTGTCTTTGACGATCAGGGCTCCCACCTTGCGGCGCACGCAGTAGGAGTTTTCGGCCCACACGCGCGCCATGCGTAGGTAACGGCTGTCTAATTGGCGCTGTTTCTCCTCTTGATAACGACTCATAGCCTTCATCCTTCAAATCCGTAACACCGAAGTTATAAACCCTTGCCGTGGCACTGCTTGTACTTCTTGCCCGAACCACACGGGCAGGGGTCGTTGCGGCCCACCTTCTTCTCTACATGGACGGGCATCGGCTTCTGCTTCTCGCCCTGGCCGGCTTGGGCTGCAGCCTGCATGCGCGAGGCCTGCAACTTGTTGACATCGACCTTGGCGTGCTGCTGACGATGACGCTGTACCGACTCGGGATTGTTCTCGCGCACGGGGATGTAGGCGCGGTTCAGCACCGACAGTACCTGGCGGTTGATCTTGCCCAGCATCTTCGAGAAGAGACCGAACGACTCAAACTTGTAGATCAAGAGCGGGTCTTTCTGCTCGTAGGTGGCATTCTGTACGCTCTGGCGCAGGTCATCCATCTCGCGCAGGTGCTCACGCCAAGCGTCGTCGATCGTGGTGAACATCACCACCTTCGAGAAGACCTTGTAGATCTCTCCACCGTCCGAATCCTTGCAACGCTGCAGGTTCACCGGGACATTATAACCCAAGTGGCCATCCGTAAGCGGGAAGAAGATGTTGCCCTCGAGTTGCTCTTTGCGATCCTCGTAGATCTTTGTCATCACCGGGCGTACCGTGTCGGCCACGAGCTTCGCGCGACGCTGGTACATCTCCTGCATTGCCTTGACAATGGCCTCTGCAAGGGCCTTGTCGTTGGCCTTCTCGTAGGCGGCCTCCTCCATCGGAAGCTCTACGGCCACCTCGCGGATCAACTCAAAGCGGAAATCCTCGTAGGGGATGCCGCGGTGCTCCTCCACGAAGAGCTCGGCATAGTCGCACATGATGTTGTTCAGGTCGATCTCGATGCGCTCGCCATAGAGGGCGTGGCGACGGCGGGTGTAGATCACCTCTCGCTGCGAATTCATTACATCGTCGTACTCCAACAGACGCTTACGAATACCGAAGTTGTTCTCCTCGACCTTCTTTTGGGCGCGCTCGATGGCGTTCGAGAGCATCTTCGACTGCAGAGCCTCCCCCTCCACATGGCCCATGCGATCCATGGCCGAGGCGATACGCGATGCGCCGAATAGACGCATCAGGTCGTCCTCCAACGAGACGA
>JAEIGA010018670.1_pt1 | contig 10572 bp, 6 predicted proteins | sample 9270691 | NCBI WGS metagenome assembly JAEIGA01 (sample SAMN17057246, study PRJNA624740) | gut metagenome | biome: biome; isolation source: fecal sample | host: Bos grunniens | place: China: Xizang | collected 2019
AACGAACGCACCGCAGCACGTGCCTCGGCACGACGTATCGCACCCTTGATGTTGAGCAACGCACGTGGCTCAGGCTCGCCCTTACGCTTCGAGGCTATTATCTCCTGCACCTCGGCTACTCTGTCGCCGAAGCCCAACTCGCGTGCTGTATCCATATGCTGGATGACAACATCGTCGTGAACAGCTACGTTGCCCGATGTCTCGTATGCTACGTGCACGTCGTGTCCCTGCTCCACCAGACGAATGAACGTACCTCCCATCGAGATAACGTCGTCGTCAGGGTGTGGAGAGAAGACTATGACACGCTTCTTTGCCGGTGTTGATGGCACAGGACGTGTCGAGTCGTCAGCGTTAGGCTTACCGCCAGGCCAGCCTGTGATGGTATGCTGCAAGTCGTTAAACACTTTGATGTTGATTGCATCGTAGGTCATTGCCGTAGCATCCAACATCTCGCCCAATGAGTGCTCTATGTAATCTTTGTGTGTCAGCTTCAGGATTGGCTTCTGCACCACGCCACACAGCCACAACACAGCCTTACGCACGAAGCGTGGAGTCCACTCGCAAGGACCAACCAGCCAGGGTGACTTCTTTACGGTGAGGTTCTCAGCTGCAGGGTCATCAACAACAGCCACGATGTGTGGGTGATTCTGCAGGAGTGACGCTGGTATGAGGCGTGTAGCATCGCCCTCTACGCACTTAGCAATAGCGGCAGCTTTATCCTCGCCCCAAGCCATCAGCACAATACGCTTGGCACTCATCACAGTGTTCAGACCGAGTGTTATCGCCATCTTTGGTGTGTTCTCTATTCCGAAGAATATGTCGCCATATGCCTTACGCGAGCGATGTGTCAGCTGCACCATACGTGTTACCGACTTGGCATACGAGCCTGGCACGTTAAAACCAATCTCGCCCTGCTCGCCCATACCCATAATCATCAGGTCGATGTTACGTGCCTGGCGGTCATATTCAGCACAATACTCCGGAAGTTTCTCAACAGGGATATTGCCCTCTATGAGGTGAATGTTCTCTGCCTTGATATCTACGTGGTTGAGGAAATCCTCGTGTATGCGGTAGTTACGGCTCTGCTGCTCCGAAGAGTTGATAGGATAAAACTCGTCAATGCTGAACACCTCTACGTTAGCGAACGACACCTCGCCCTTCTTATAACGTGCTACCAACTCGCGGTACAAGCCCAGCGGTGTACGGCCTGTTGCCAAGCCGAGTGCAAAGAGCTTACCGTCAGCGGCGTTATGGGTAGATATAGCCTTCACTATGAGCGAAGCAACATACTCTACACCCTCACTCTCGGTACTGAATATCGAGGTAGGGATTTTCTCGTAGCGGTGGATGATGTCGCGAGGTGTTCCCTCGAGAATCAGACCTCCATCCTGGGGTAAAAAATACTTACTGTCCATTATATTATTGTTTTAACGTTTGTACACATTTACAGTCCTACAAATTTATAAATAATTTCGCTCATTTTGCAAAACTTTGTAAAAATTATTCAGAAGTAACTATTTTTTAATTTGCACATACATACAAAAGAGAATGCTGATACCCAAAGAGCCTTGTTAGACAGATTCCTACAAAAAAAAGAGTGTCGCCCAATGAGCGACACTCCCAAGAAATTATCAGTAGTTATCTACTAATAGATATCCTTCAACTCAGGGTTGTACTGAGTCTCGAGAAGAGGAATCTCGTATACGAATACCTCTGACTCCTGACCTGTTACATTCAACCAAGCTGGGTGGTTAGTACCCTGGTAGAGACGGTTTACAGGAATGTTCAGACGACGGTTATCGAGATACTCGATACCCTCACCCCAGAACTCGATACGCTTCTGAAGGTTAATCTCGTAAATAACCTCCTCCTTAGTCAAATTGTAAGGGAATGCGTAGTTAGCGTCACGGATAGTCATAAGGTTAGTCAATACCTCAACAGCCTCAGTCAACTTACCCTGGTGAGCCAAAGCCTCTGCATATACAAAGTGAGCCTCCTCAGAACGCAAGTAGATGTAGTCACCCAAGTGCCAGCTACCAAAAGGATTGCTACGACCAGCACCGATAAACTTCAAGCTCTGGTTATAGTACTGTGCATATACGCCACCGAACTCAGCACCGAGCTTGTTGAGGTTACGAGATGTCCAGAACCAGTCCAAACGGATATCAGTATTAGAGATAGCAGCGATCAAACGGTTGTCAGCAACACGTGCTACACCGATAGCTGCATAACCTGCACCGAACATATCCATCTGAGAGAACCAAGACATATAGATACCTGAGTTATCAGCAGTGATATCGCAACCCATTACGATGTTAGGAAGAGAGATATCGCTGAAACCCTGCATCAGCTGAGCAGCTGTTGCCAAAGGTACATTGTCAACGATGAGCTTAGAAACATCCTCTGCCTTCTTCCACTCGTGCATCAACATATGAGCACGCATCAGGTAGTTAGCTGCAACCATACCATCGAAATCGCAAGGATCAGCAGTATGCATCTTACCAGCAGCAGCATACAACTCGAGTGAACCCTCAAGGTCCTTAACGATCTGATTCATAACCTCACCAACTGTAGCACGAGCCTTCAAAGTAGCCTCACGGTCGTTAGTTGCCTGGTCACCCTCCAACATCAAAGGAACACAAGGAGCATCGGCGTTAGAACCAGAGTAAACTGTGTTCATACCCCAGATAGTATCCTCAGCACCCATATAATATGGAAGACCATAGAGGTAAGCAAGGTGCAAGTAAGCATAAGCACGAGCTGTCAAAGCAGTAGCCTTGTAGTAAGACAACTGTGGAGTAAGCTCAGCCTTAGCCAAGTCCTCAAGCATAATGTTAGCCTCAGTAATGTGCTGATAGTACTGCTTCCAACGGTTAGCCGATGGAGCATAGTTACGCTGCCAGTAGTCGAGGATGTAGTGATACAAACTCATACCATACTGACCGGTCATACACATATCGTTACCCATCAAAGATGTGAGGTAATCAAAACTCTTCTGACCGAAGTAGTTATGCGAAAGGTTGCTATATACATATGACTGCATATTAACGTACTGACTAACAAGAGCAGCCTCGTACATCTTAATAGGATCATCGCTTGTAAGCTGATCCTTTGAAGCCTGAGTCATACTGCTTGTAACCTCAGCATCCTTGAGACAAGACGAAAGTGTTGCTGCAACACCAATCGCCAAGATTATAAATATCATTTTCATATTAAATGTCTGTGTTTAAGGTTACTAAATATTAGAAAGTAAGATTAACACCACCAGAGATTACACGGATAGGAGCGTAACCACCGAATGAACCGTTACCGCCGCTCATAGATACACGTGGGTCAAATCCCTGACGCTTAGACCACATAGCGAGGTTATCACCTGTTACATATACGCGGATACCGCCGATACCCAACTTCTTCATCCAAGCCTTAGGGAATGAGTAACCGATAGTTACGTTACGCAAGCTCAGGTAAGAAGCCTTGATAAGGTGAGCATCAGAAGACTGAGTATATGTGTTAGATGAGTTGTAAGTGTTCCAAATTGGAGTCTCACCGCTCATAGTCTCTGGGTTGAATGAGTTCCACATATCACGGTTGTGACCTACATAGAGTGAAGTGCTCAAACCTGAGAGGTACTCAGAGTCATATGCCCAACCACCAATCTGGAATGCAGTTGCGATATTAATATCGATACCGTTCCACTTGAATGATGTGCTCAAACCACCTGTGAAATCAGGAAGAGCCTCCTTACCGAGGTAGTACTTTGTAGCCTTTGTATATGTGCTAGTCTTAACCTGAGTTGGGTTGCCGTTCTCGTCAACAGAATCCATCCACCAAGTACCGTTACCAGTCTCAGGGTCTATGCCAGCATACTTATATGTGTAGTAATCGTAGATGCTCTTACCCTCCATATACTTGAACTGACCTGTGATGATACCATCCTCACGGTTCTCCTCTGGCAAAGTAAGCAACTCGTTCTTGTAGTGTGAACCAACCAATGTAGCAGTCCAGTTAACCTTGCTGGTCTTAACCAAATCAACTGTCAACTCGAACTCAACACCCTGGTTAGCCATAGCACCGAGGTTCTCCCAGATATATGGACGACCACCTGTTGTAGGCAATGTTCTCTGGAAGAGCATATCGTCTGTACGACGGTAGAAGTAATCAACCGAACCAGAAACGCGATTCCACAAACGGAAATCAACACCAGCGTCGATAGTAGCCTGCTTCTCCCAAGTCAAATCAGGGTTACCATAGAATGAAGGAGCGTATGCGAACTGAGAACCATCCCATACAACAGCGTACTGGTCAGTGTAAGGAGTGTAGTTCAAAACGTTCTCATTACCCTGAGTACCGTAAGAAGCACGAATCTTCAAATCGTTAACCCACTCAGCATCCTGCATCCACTTCTCCTGAGAGATACGCCAGCCAAGACCTACTGACCAGAAGTCACCCCAACGATCAACGAAACGAGAGGTACCATCACGACGGTAAGCTGCTGAAGCATAGTACTTGTTAGCGAAGTTATAGTCTGCCATAGCGAAGTAACCCTCGATGTTGTGGTGTGAAGTAGAAGATGTGATGTACTCCATCTGACCACCATTAACGAGCTCTGGGTTCAATGGCTCGAAGAACTGAGTCTTCTGACCCTCAAAACCAGCACCCTTATACTCGTAGTACTCGTGACCAATCTTTGCAGAGATGTTGTGCTCACCTACCTGCTTGTTGTAAGCCAAAATCTGGTTGAAGTTGGTTGTAGAAGAAGTACCTGAGTACTTAGTACCACGACCGTTGAATGACTGACCATCACCGATAGTAGGAGTATAGTAGTCAGTATCGTAACGGTGAGTATAATCGTAAGAGTAGTTAGCTGTGAAAGTGAAGTCCTTCAAGAACTTAACCTCAACGTATGCACGTGAAGAGAGGTTGTGATACTCACGGTTTGTGATGTTCTCCAACAAAGAGCAGATTACGTTCTGGTTTGTTGCAGTTGGACGCTGCTTAGTAGCTGTCTCGTGCTCACCCAAACCTGAGTCATACATTGGCTTACCGTGCTCATCATACTTCAAGTTACCCTCAGCATCGTAAGCGTGAACTGGATAGATAGGAGCCCAGCTACGAGCTACGTCGAATGGGTTAGAAGCCAAACCTACACCCTCCTGAACACCATTCTGCTCAGTCTTAGAGTAAGAGAGGTTAGCACCAACACGCAACCACTTCTTCAACTGTGAGTTAACATTAACACGAGTAGTCAAACGGTTGTAGTCAGAACCGATGATGTAAGACTCGTTATCGAGGTAACCCATAGAGATATAGTAGTCAGTCTTCTCTGAACCACCAGCTGCAGATACCTGATACTCCTGACGGAATGCTGTCTGGAACATAGCATCAGCGAAAGTATCATCATAGAGCAACTTAGCGTTAGGGTTCAACTTACCGTCGATACCTACCAAATCCTCACCTGCAGGGATTGAGTATGAGTTGTATGCCAACTCACCGAGCAAGTTTGCTGATGCATAAGCATTTGCAGCATCAAGGTCACCTGCGATGTTTGCATTACCAGCCCACTCAGAGTTACGCATACCGTACCAAGTCAACTCATAGAACTCACCTGGATCAGTTACCATATCGTAATCCTTATAAGCACGGCTTGTTACACCCCAAGTACCAGTGAAGTTGATCTGGATGCGATCCTGAGAACCCTTCTTAGTTGTAATCATTACAACACCGTTTGCAGCACGTGAACCATACAAAGAGTTTGATACAGCGTCCTTAGATACTGTAATAGACTGAATGTCGGCTGGGTTCAAGTCTGACATACGACCATTGAAAGGCACACCGTCAACTACGATCAAAGCACCGTTACCACCTGAGAGAGAACCGATACCACGCAGAATGATAGATGAGTCGCTACCTGGCTGACCTGAAGAAGTCAACACCTGCAAACCTGCAACGGCACCCTCCAAAGCTGCAGAAACTGAAGTAGCCTGTGAGTTGCTGATAAGGCCTTCCTTAACAGTACTTACAGAACCTACAACATCCTGCTTACGCTTTGTACCGAAAGCTACGACAACAACCTCGTCGAGCTTCTCTGAAGATGTCTTCAAAACGATGTCCAAGTTAGTCTTACCTGCAACAGGCACGATGGTCTCCTCGTATCCGATGAAAGATACCTCGAGTGTACCATTAGCTGGTGCTGAAAGTCTAAATGCACCGTTAACGTCGGTAATAACACCTGTCTGAGTGCCCTGAACCATAACAGTTGCTCCTGCTACAGCCTCACCGTCAGTTGTAGTTACCGTACCGCTCACTTGCTGGTTCTGTGCAAGAGCAGTGAAGCTCAATGCCAAAACCGCTACGATAGAAAGTACAATTTTCCTAACCATAAGCATAATTTTTTGTACGTTTATAAAATAAGTTATCTGTGTTTTCGCTATTAACATCCAAGTCGGATTTATAAGCAAATATACAAACGCAAAGTTATAACATAAATCGCAATTCACAAAATAAATTTCTTAAAAAATTGCATAATGTGTCAAGATTAATCTATTTATTTCAAAGCAATTACAAGTTGTAATGCAATACTCTAACTTGGGTTACAATTTGAAAGTAGCAAAATCGCCCCAAAGTTGCATTTCGCCCGCCACCGCACCCTCAACAGAGCTTATAAACACCTCTCAAAGCCCCTAAAAGGCCCCTCTGAGGGCATTTTTCCACCCACTCATCACCCGCGTTACTATATATATAAACTATAAGCGGCGTCCCCGAAAGAACGCCGCCCACTATATAATATATCAAGCCTTAGACTAAACCAGACCTGTAAAGCCCATAAACGCCATAGCAAGCAGGGCTGCAGTAACCAAAGCAATAGGCACACCCTTGAAAGCCTTAGGCATCTCGTCAAGCTCCAGACGCTCGCGGATACCCGCGAAGAGCACCAACGCAATAGCGAAACCGATAGCCGTCGATACCGAGAAGGCAAAGCTCTGCAGGAGAGTGTACTCCTTCTGAATCATCGTAATAGCCACACCCAGCACCGCACAGTTGGTGGTGATAAGTGGCAAAAAGATACCGAGTGCCTGATAGAGCGAAGGAGAGACCTTCTTCAGCACAATCTCCACCATCTGCACCAACGCCGCAATAACCAGAATGAAGACGATAGTCTGCATATAACCGATATTGAGCGGATTGAGCACATATGTCTGTATAGGCCACGCAACCAATGCTGTGAGTGCCATAACGAAGGTCACAGCAGCACCCATACCCAACGACGTATCAACCTTCGACGATACTCCCAGGAATGGACAGATACCGAGGAACTGTGCAAAAACTACGTTATTTACGAAGATTGCACCAATGATAATTGCAAAATATGAAACTTCCATAACTACTTCTTCACAAATTTGTTAAACAAAGCCATCAGATAACCCAGAACGATGAAACCTCCCGGAGCCAGCACAAACACCAACGGCATATAGTCGGTAATACCCAGGTTAACGCCAAATATAGCACCGCTACCCAAAATCTCACGGATAGAGCCGATGAGTGTCAGGGCTGTGGTAAATCCAAGACCGATACCCAGACCGTCGAGCATAGAGTCCACAGGACCATTCTTCGATGCAAAAGCCTCAGCACGACCAAGGATGATACAGTTCACCACGATAAGTGGGATAAACACACCCAGAGCCTCATACAGAGGTGGCATAAATGCCTGCATCAGAAGCTGAATCATCGTCACGAACGATGCGATAACGACAATAAAGGCAGGGATACGCACCTTATCGGGAATAAAATTCTTGATAAGTGAGATAACAAGGTTCGACATTATCAACACAGCTGTTGTCGCTGCTCCCATACCCAAACCGTTAGTAGCAGAGGTGGTAGTACCCAACGTTGGACACATACCCAACACCAATACGAAAACAGGGTTTTCTTTGATGATACCCTTCAAAATCAGTTGTAACTTATTCATTCAAGCCTCCTTCCTGGGCAACTACGCCCTCTTTAACGATTTGTAAAGCAGCATAAGCACGTGCCACAGCATCATAATATGCCACGGTCGACACGGTTGCACCACTCAAAGCATCGAGCTCACCACCCTCCGACTTCAGACGGAAAGCCTCCACATCGGCTGGTGACACACTCTTCACTGAGCTGAGCAGAACATTCTCCTCGGCACACATCTCAAAAGCCTGCTCCAGACTCTCCTGAATCTCAGCAACCTTCACATTGAGCACCTTAGCCTCAGTATCGAAAGCCACTGCGAGGCTTATCACACCCGCATAACCCTTCTCTGTCTGGCTCTCAACCACGTAACACACATCTGCATCACCCTTTACGACGTGCACCTTCACGGGCTGCTCATCCACCTTAAGCTCCACAACCTCGGTTGCTGCCGCCGCTGGCAAAAGGGCAGTCACTGCCTCCTCCATAGGGTCAACCACCTCGGGAGCCTCAGCCGCACCGCTTACTTCGCAGAAGGCACGGTATGCACGCGAGATAGCATCGTAATATGCACGTGACGATATTGTCGCAGCGGTCAGAGCATCCAGCTCACCGCCATCCTTCTTCACCTGGAACTTATCCACATCGGCAGGCGACACCGCCAACGCTGATGCGAGCAGAGGATTACCCTCGTCACACATCTTGGTACCAAGTCCTGGTGTCTCGCCCTGCTTCAGCACGTTGACATTGAGAACCTTACCCTCAACATCAAAACCTACCATCATACGAATCTCACCTGCAAAGCCATTCTTTGTCATTGACTCAACAGCATATCCGATAACATTGCCGTCAGCCATAGCCTTGTTTACAGTGATATTCATACCATCGAGGACAACCACTGTAGCCTCCGATGAATCGAATGCTGGGAGAACATTCTTCAATGCTGCACTCTTGGCATTCTCCTCCTGATTCTTTATCTCCTGTTCTGTAAGCACATATACGCCACCCACAGCCGCCGAGGCAATGAGCGTAATGGTAAACAGCACAGCTACCATATTAAAAAGTGTACTCTTCATAACTCTACCCTCCTTATTTAGCTGAAGTTTTACCAAAACGGCGTGGCTTGATGTACTTATTCAGAAGTGGAGTCACCGCATTCATAATGAGGATAGCGAATGACATACCCTCTGGATATGCACCCCACAGACGAATAATCATCGTAATAAGACCAATACCGATACCATATATTATCATAGCCTTGTGTGTCATAGGCGAAGTAACGTAGTCTGTAGCCATAAATATAGCACCGAGCAACGCACCACCTGCCAGCAAGTGGAATGCAGGGAACTCATACAGCACAGCACCCTTCTCACCGCTCAGCAACACCACTGAAAAGGCAAAGATTGCCATCGTAAGCAGGATGCTTACAGGGATATGCCAGGTGATAACCTTACGCCACAACATATACAAACCACCTATGATGAGAGCCACAGCAGCAATCTCACCCATAGATCCGGGCATCATACCGAGGAACATATTACTCAGGTCAACACCTCCCAATGACTCTGCGAACGAGCCATCAGCAGCCAAAGCCTTCACGCTTGCCAGAGGTGTAGCACCCGACATCGCATCTACATAGCCCGACACTGTTGGCTGAGCAAACGATGTCATCTGTACGGGATAAGCAATCAACAGGAACACACGACCAACGAGTGCAGGGTTGAAAGGATTCTTACCCAGACCACCATAGGTCATCTTACCGACACCGATAGCCACCAAAGCACCAACAACGATAATCCACCAGGGAATATTGGTTGGAAGGTTGAATGCCAACAATAGACCGGTAACAATAGCCGAGAGGTTGGTTATTGTCTGACGACCGCCAAGGAAGAATCGCTGGAAGAGATACTCAAAAACCACACAACTCACAATGGCGATAGCCGTAACCATCAATACGCCGAGTCCATACACCCACGCCGATACCGCCAATGCTGGGAGCAGGGCGATAATCACATCCCTCATCAACGACTGTGTCGAGTGAGGATTGTGCATATGGGGTGCAGGAGCAACTATAAACTTATTTGCCATATCTGTTTTGTTTTAATTCAATTATTTATTAGCTGCCTGAGCTGCCGCACGAGCACGTATGATACCCATTACGGTCTGCTTTGCCAGACGTACATAGTCCAACAATGGCAAGCCTGCAGGACAGGTGTACTGACAGCAACCGCACTCGATACAATCTGGTATATGCTCCTCCTCGGCACGGTCCCACATCTGACGCTGCGAGAGCTTAATCAGGAGATATGGCTCCAGACCCATAGGACAAGCCTCCACACACTTTGCACACTTGATACACTCCTCAACCTCCACACGATGAGCCTTCTCACCGGCAAAGACTGTGATACCCGAGCAACCCTTTGTCACAGGAGAATCAAGGTTTATCATAGCACGTCCCATCATAGGACCACCATTGACAACCTTCACATCGCCATCCTTCAGACCACCACCCATCTCAACGAGCTTGGTGATAGGTGTACCCATACGGGTCAGGAGGTTACGTGGTGTCGCCATTGCCTCGCCTGTGATTGTCACTACACGCTCCACGAGTGGCTTATTCTTCTGCACAGCCTC
>JAEIGA010018671.1_pt1 | contig 10572 bp, 13 predicted proteins | sample 9270691 | NCBI WGS metagenome assembly JAEIGA01 (sample SAMN17057246, study PRJNA624740) | gut metagenome | biome: biome; isolation source: fecal sample | host: Bos grunniens | place: China: Xizang | collected 2019
AAAGGAAAACAACGAACTAAAAGCAAAGCTGGACGCAATCGACGAACAGCACAGAAAAGACATTCGCGTAATCCGTGAAGAATACCAAGAACAGATTATATTCTTAAAAGAACAATTGAAAGCATGGCAAGCAAGATCGTGAGCCTTAGAAACAAATACAGAACGGGGGAGCGCAAATGGTAGTATTACGAGCAGGACTATATGAGCGCGTTTCAACAGACGAGCAAGCAAAATATGGTTTCTCTATCAAAACACAAATAGACGCACTCGAAGAACATTGCAAAGAAAATAAAATGAAGATTGTCGATCATTACACAGACGACGGCGTTTCGGGCGGTAAGGCAGCTTTTCGCCGCCCGCAAATGTCCCGACTGCTGGACGACGTAAAGGAAAAGAAAATCGACATTGTTCTATTTACGCGGCTTGACCGCTGGTTTCGTAATGTACAAGAATATTTCAAAGTGCAGGAAATTCTCGACGCGCACGGCGTTGAATGGCGCGCAATTTGGGAAGACTACGACACAACAACAGCCAACGGGAGAATGTCTATAACGATTTTCCTTGCCATTCATCAAAACGAACGGGAAAAAGGCGCGGAGCGTGTAACGGCGGTATTGGAAAACAAGCGTAAAAACCGCGAAGCATGTTTCGGCGGTCCAAATCTTCCCTTTGGATATATGAAACAAAAGGACGAAGACGGAATTATGCGGCTTGTGAAGAATCCCGAAACGCAGCAGGCTTGCCAAGAATTTTGGGATATATTGATTAAGTCGCACAACCTAAACAAAGCGATCCGACACATGAGCAACGCACACGGAATCGAAAAAAACTGGAAATCATGGAAACGCATTACGCAAAATGATTTTTACTGCGGCGTCCATAAAGGGATCGTCGACTATTGCGAACCCTATGTATCACTTGAAGATTTTTTGAAATTCCAAGAGCGGGACACAGTCAAAAGCACGCCGTCGGGCAGCATCTATTTTTTCCGTGGTATGCTACGCTGTCCGTCTTGCGGGAATAAGGTGTGCGGAGAAACAAGCAAGAAACCTTATGGAATATATAAGCAATACCGCTGCCCGCATCGTGGCAGACAATGCGAAAATCATAGCGTTATTGCAGAAGCGAAGATCGAAAAGCAAATGCTGGCATATTTGGGCGACTTTCTGCATGACGAAGTCGCAAGGGTCGAACTGGAACAAGCCAAACCTAAACAGAAGCCAAAGAACAATGTAAAAGCCCTAAAGGAAAAGCAACGCCGCTTGACAGTAGCGTACATGGCAGGAAACGTAACAGACGACGAATATCTACGGGACGATGCAGAATTGAAAGCACTAATTGCTAAAGCAGAATTCGAAGCACCACCTGCGCCGCGGGATATTGCGCCGCTAAAAGAATTGCTGGAAACAGATTTTAAATCAATATACGAAACGCTGAACGATGAAGAAAAGCAACGCTTTTGGCAGCAACTAATCAAGGAAATTAAACTGGAAAATAAACGGGTGGTTGACGTTATATTTTTTTAACTAAAAAGCAGGTGTAACTGGACTGTCTCGGTCGATATAGTCCAGTTACCCCGTATAAAAGGACGGGAACGAAAATGCAGACAGCACAAGAGATTATCGCATATTTAGAAACGGAACTAGAAAAAGCGCAGACAATTTACAATCTGCTAAAGGCGGACGACAAGCAACGGGCAATGATCCATATGGTAAAGGTAGCAGCTATAACAGAAATGCTTGAAGAAATCAAAAAATAAAAAAAACGGGGAACAGTCCAAAACGGATTGTTCCCCTTTTTCTTTTTAGCCAGCCTTTGCTTTGCTCTTTGCAATCGTTCCGCTGATATTGTTTGTGCCTTTCGCGTTGACGGGCAACGCAGACACAAGGTCGCGGCAATTAATAACGCCACCGCCCGCATACTGGTGAATAGAATGCGTTTGATAATAGCCGCCGCGCTCCACAGTCGGCGCATTTACGCCGTTCAAAATGGAAACAGCATTTGTTACGCTTGCCGAATGTCCGACGACCGCGCTTGTGGTCGCGGAACTTCCGCTGTATGCCATATATTCGCCGCCGTTCAATCGCAGCAGGGAATTTGTCAGCGGGGTAAAACAATAGCTTTCGCCCGTGCTGTTTGCAACGCTTGCGCGGCAATTTGTGAATGTGCCTGTGCAAGCAATTTTGCAGGTGTTGTCGCCAGTGATCCAAAAGCGGCAATTTTCCGCGTACAACGCGCCCGCAACTGTGCTGAATCCGATAATGGTTGTTCCTGTGCCTTTTTCGTACACGTTCACGTCTGCGCCAATAATATGCGCGTCAATGCCATAAAAAATATAGTTCAGCTTGCCTGCGATAACAGGGAAAGACAGCTGCGAACAACAGGAAAAGTCGAAAATAATTTTGCGGTTCGCGTAGTTGTCGCCTGCAACATCTAGCCAGCGGTAAGGTGTCCACATTTCGCCGTCGCCGCCGACAGGGGCTTGCGCGCCGAATGTGCCATATACGCGAATTGTTTTGCTGGAATAATCTGTGCCACCCTCCAGCCATGCTTTCGCGATCGCGGACAGCTTCACGTTGTCGTCAATGCCGTTGCAAATATAGTCGTAGTCGCCTGTTGTGTTCAGCGCGGCAACTTCGTTCTGCAGCTGCGTGATTTCGTCCGCAACGGACAGAATGCCCGTTCCGTCAATAGACTTGTACGCGCGCACGTCAATTTCCGTGCCAGCAACAAGCGCATTTGTGAACGTCAGCACGCTGTTGCTGCGTGTAAAGTCTACGCTTTCAACGACCAGCGCGCCGTTCACGTAAACGTCAATAAAGGTCGTTTCCTCGTCAAACTGGGGAATATTAAATGCAACAGCCTTGCCCGTTGCTGCAAGCGTCGTGCGCCAGTTGTACCGCTTGAAAAGGGTAACGCTTGCCAGCGTGTCTTTCGTCTGCGTAAACCACGCAGCAAAGTCGTTGTCAAGCGACTTGAAAAAAGAGCCGTCGCCCGCTGTGGAATATACCCAGCCACACAGTTCAGCGTCTGCGCGCGTGTCTGTGACTGTGACGCTGGTTGCGTTTGTGCCTACGAGAATATCAGCCAGCACAAGTTCGTACACGTTGCCGCTGCGCACGGGTGCGGGCTTTGTCGGGCTGTTGCCAGCCGCACCCTGTACATAACGCAACGCAATGCTACGGGCGGAAACGTCGTTGTCAAGCCGTAGCATGACCCTGTCCCACCTGCTGCCACCTGCAGGAGGTGTCACAGCAGCGAAAATCTTCGGCGCGTCGTTGTAATAAAATTTGCCGTTGATCCATGCGCGACCCGCTGCGACTGTGCAAGCCATGCCGCTTGCAGTTACGCGCAAGTCGTCGGCTGCGCTGCGCAGCACGCCGTTTCCGATAATTACAGCAAGGTTGTCGCTGTAGTCATTCGCATTATACTTGCGGTCATATTCGCCGTTGACACTCAACGCGTTAAAAAAGCCGCTTTTTTCTGCCATGATTTATTCCCCTTTCTCACTATCAAAATAGGTTTCCAGCCGCGCGATGCGTCTAAAAGCAGAAGAAAGCTGCTCCTCGCATTTTGCAATTCGTTCGGTATGCTGGTCGATAGATTTTGTTAATTCTTTCATGTCGCTGCGCACGTCCTGCAGCAGTTCTTTTATGTACTTCAAATCAGCACTAAATGTCGCTTCTTGTGCGCCTGCGTGTTTTGTGTCTTTTTTGCGTGCGTTGACAAATGTTGAAACTGTCAGCACAACAGACACAATGCCCAGCAGTAAGTCGGTTACGTCAAAATTCATAGGAATTCCCCTTTTATGTTTGGTTGTTTGCCTCTATGCTGTACCCGTTTTCGTCTTGTACTTCTAAGACGGCGCGCAGCCGCACATTGACATATTTTCCTATGCCGTCGTCCTGCGTGGTCACAATGTCACCCAGCGCGAAATCGCGGTTGTACTGCCATCGGCTGTTTTGTAAGTCTATAGCACCATCGAAAATTTCCGTTGCGCGGTTTGCGTTCAGCTGCTGCGTGCCTGCTGCGTTCAGCATGGCGCGGTATTCGCTGTCGCTGTAGGTCTGTTCCACGTCGCTGTCGTCCTTGTATGTGCGATTCAGCGACGCTGCGTCCACCCACATTTCGCGACGCTGCAACCCTGTCTGCGCGCCTGCTATAAGGGAATAAAAACGTTCTACGCCTTCACCTGCGCCGCCTATCAGCGCGGCGTTTTTTTCCGTCGCGGCGTCGTATTCGTATGTGCTGCTTGTCAAGTTGTCGAATTCTTCGCTGAATACTATCGGGTCGTTACCTGCTACATTGTCCCAGCTGCGATCGTTGCCCGCATAAATGACATAGCGCAGCTTGCCTGCGTCTTCATCAAGAATGACAGTTGCGCCCAGCCCATATTCCTGCAGCAGCGCGTCGGTGTATGTCAGCAAATTTTGATACGACACCTGCTTTTGCGCAGCGTTTCCGTTTTCGTCAACAATTTTCTGTGGCAGCCCCGCCACGTCACCCAGCGCAAGCAGCGGAATGTTGCGGCGGCTGTCAAACGGGCAGCTGATTGCATTTTCCATGACGACGCGGCGCACTTCGGTTTCGACATTGCCGCGCAAAATGGTCGGCGTGTTCACAGTTCCCGAAAGATTGTATATAAGCCGCCGTTCTAAAATGGATTTAGCAAATCGACCTGTGGCTGTGACCATGCGCCCGTCTTGCGGGTCGTTTGCAATATTGATTTTTTCAATTATGCCCACTTCCACGTCGTCGGGACGTGTGACCAAATTGCCATGCTGCAGCAGCGCGACGACTTGCGGCGTTGCTTGTGCGTATATCTCAAAGTCACCGACCCCGAAATATACGCTGCGCCATATGATTGACTTCGCCGTGTCCACAATGCCCAGCAATTCGGTGCTTTCGCTGCGAATTTCTACATAGTCAATAGCCATGCTGTCACCTCGTTATATATACCGCTGTTTGTAGATCAGCGAAAACGACATGTTTGTTATGCTGTCGTCGTCGCTGTTGATTGTAAAGGAATTGTCACCCGCCTGCAGCTGCAGCCATGTGCTTTGCGGTCGCAGCTTTGGCAGAATGCTTTTGCCGTTCAGCCGTATATCTTTGTTTCCTTTGTGGGTCGTGATGATGACATTGTCGCCCGCCTGCAGCTTCACCTGTTTTGCGCCGTCGCCGTAGCCAACGCCCAAAAAGTTGCCGCCCCCGTCGTAAATAATCGGGTTCGTTACTGTAGCGAATGCAACAATGCTAATTTCCAGCCCTACAGACACGTCGCCGTTGTTGTGGAAATGCTTTGTGCGAATCGTGTCATACTCTCCCAGCGCAATGCCGTCGGGCGGAAAGTAAAGCATACCCGCTGCGCTGTCTGTAAACCAATGCAACGCGACCGCTTCGCTGATTTGCTGCACGACAAAGTCAAGGTCTTCCCAAAATGGCTGGCTGCAGTACATAGTCAGTTGCAACGTGACTGCGTCCGACCAGCGCGGCATGTCCACGCTTTCGACAATGCCCGAAATTGTGACTGTTTTGTCGTGCTGTGTCCATTCCAGCGTTCCAGTCTGCTTTATTTTGACCACGCGCAGCACGGCGCGCTTTGCTTCCTCGACTGACACGCCGCTTTTAATGCGCAAGTCAAGGACAATCGGGCGGGCATTCGCCTGCACATTGTTTACAATGTCGCCGTCTGCGCCGCCGACTGTGCTGCTGGCAATGGACGTTGCAGCAGTTGTCATGCCGTCAACATGTACCAAATCGAACAAATCATTTGTTGCAAGGGGCAGTCTGTCGCCCCTTGCGGAAATGTAGTCAAATTTCATGCGTTCACGCTCCTGTCATAGCCAGCCGAACAGCTGCAGCCGTCGCCTGCTTTGTTTTGTACAATTCAATGCGGCTGTGCGCCTGCGAATAATAATTGTACTGATTGACGACCGCGCCGCCACCCGTGCGCACATTGCCAACAGCACCCACGCCGCTGAAATTCATTGCGCCCGTGATCTGCTTGTTGACGCCTGCAATGTTATCGGCGAAGCCTTCGCCGATACCCAGCGCAAGGTTCTTGCCGACTTCGTCTGCCATGACCTGCGACGGGGAATGAATGCCGAAAAAGTCTTTAATGCTGCCCAGCACATTTTCGCCAAAGCCCTTTATTTTTTGTCCAAGCCATTTACCCATGTCGGAAATGCCTTCCCAAAGTCCGCGGATAAGGTCTTTGCCCGTGTCTTTGATTTTTGAAAATCCTTTCACTAGACCGCCGATCACCGCGGCAATAATTTTCGGGGCTTGTGCGATCAGTTCGGGCGTTGCGCCGATTATGCCCATTACCAATTTCGCAATTAGTTCGATTCCCATTGCGATAATTTTCGGCAAATTGCCCGTAATTGCAGCTATCAGCTTGTTAATGATAACGGGAACAGATTCCAGCAGCTGCGGAATTGCCATTATAATGCCGTCAGCTAACCCCATAAGCAATTCAATGCCCGAATCTATCAGCATGTCGATATTGTCAAGCAACGTCGTGACAAGCGCAATAATCGTGCGAATTACAATGGGAATCAATACGGGCAACAAGTCGCCAATTGTGCGCGCGATTTGGTCAACCACCTGCATAATTGTCAACAAAATTGTGGGCAGCAGGGTTTCCAATTTTTCCGCGACGCTAATAATTAACTTGCTTAGCATTTGCAAAATTGTCGGCAACTGTGCCACGATTTCGTCAAGCAATTTCGGAATGATAGCCACAATTGTATCAATCAAAAATGGCACTAGTTCCACAATTTTTCCAATGGCAGCGGAAATCAAACCGCCCAGCCCGTCGGCAAGCGTGTCTGCTGCGCCGTCTGCGCCCTCCAGCGCGCCTTTCAAGCCCTCACCTATCAAAGACACGAACGGCGTTATACTGGTCAGCAGGTCGGTTGCAAGCGTTTTAAGCGTCGTCATAATAGGTTCAGCGATCGCGCCCAACTCATTCAGCGCATTGTTCAGCCCTGCCTGCGCTTCTTGCGCTTCGATAATTGCCGCGTTGTTCTCGCGGTAAGCGTCCGCGCTTTCGCCGTACAGGTCAGTCAGCGTGCTTTGTATGTACGCTGCGCGTTCTTCCTCGGTCGCCAGCGTTGCCAGCTTTGCGTTGTATTCGTCAAGGTTCACGCCCTGCCATTCCAATGCGTCAGCAAGCACGCCCTGCACGCTGCCCATAGCGGCTGTGGCAGCCATGCCTTCGGCAAGTCCTTCTGTCGGAATACTTGCGCCGTATTCAGCCATTACACCTGTCAAAATGCGCGTATTTGCTGCAAGGGATTTTTCGTCCTTTGAAATTTTGGCAAGCTGCTGTGCTGCTTCGGTCGCCGCGCCGTCGTCGCCCAAAATGCCATACAATTCCGTGAATGTTTTTTCGGCTGTTTCTGCAGTATGTCCCGCGCTTTCAAAAGCTGTTTCCAGTTTAGCCATATTGTTGCGCGCTTCACGCGTGCTTTCAGCTAAGCCGAAAAACGCGCTGACTGCAGCGACACACGCTGCAGCGACTGCAGCAAGCGCACCTGCTGCAATGCCGCCCGCTTTTTCCAGCCCCTCAAGGCTACCGCCCATGTCGTCGACTTCTTCAGCTGTTTCCTGCGTTTCCTTGCCTAAGTCTTCGACGGCTTTCTTTTGCTTTTTTAGTTCCGCTTCGTTTTTGTTCAGCGCGGCGGTTTCGTTGTTGATTTTGGTACGCAATTCGACCGCTGCTTTGCTGGTCGGGTCTAAGCCGTTATCAATCAGCCTGTCGTATTCTTCTTGCAGCGCGTCGACCTTTTTGCGCTGCACGTCGGTTATACTGTTCAGCGACTTAATTTTCGCGGTCAGTCCTTCTTCGCTTTCGCGCCAGTCGTCCATACCAGCAGCAGCCGCCTTGAATTCGCTTTCGCTTTCGCGGATCATGCGGTTTGCTTGCGCCAGTCCCGCTTTTAAGTCGGTTACGTCAATCGAAAACGACGCGCCTAATGTTTCTTTATTTGCCATGCTGTCACCACCTACAAAGCCGCCCAAAATGCTGCGCTTTCTTCTCGTTCGTTTGCCATGTTGACGGGCGCAGCTGCAGGCGCGTTTTCTGCTTTGCACAGCAGGTAGTTTATCAGCAGAATAACTTCGTCACAGTCCTGCGCCATAATGTCAAAAGGCGTGACATTATACGACCGCGCAAGCGTGTCTGTTGTCGTCAACATTTCAAACCATACGCTGACAGGGGCGGACGTTACGCCGCCCCGTCCCCGTTTTTTGCGTGTACCCCGATTTTCTTTGCCTTTGCGATAAGCTGCTGGAATGTGTGCAGCACGTCGTCAACGTCTGCGTCCAGCAGATCCGCGTCAGTAAGATTCGGGAAAATCTTCTTTACGAATTCATTTACGGCGGTAATCATGCCCGCCGCCGTTGCGCTTTTTAGGCTTTCTTCCAGTTCCAAAGCCTGCACGAAAATGCCCCAGCGCACGCGGTCGGTTTCAAAGCGTTTTACGATTTCGTCGTTTTCGCCGTAAATGTTCAATTCAAACTGTGCCATCTGTCTTTTCCTCCTTGACTTCGGGCAAGCCCGCAATGCTAGTCAGTATAGACAGGACGCCAGCCAGCAAGGCAGCAGAGCCGACCATAAGCCAATTTACTTCGCCAATGACAGCAGACGTGCCAATAGTCGCAATGGCGGTCTGTGCAACAGTCTTAATTGCACGAACAGCCGCTGCCTTGAACCATTTCTTTGTTTTTGCACTCATTGTTCATGCTCCTTTCGTTTACTCGGTTGTAGTTACCTTTTCGCAGATCTCCGCAAGGTTGTCGGGGGTGACAACTTGCGCAGTCCAGTTTGCGTCGGCAAGCAGCTTTGTGGTCGCGGTGTCAATCTTGACAACCTTGCTGGTCTTGCCGTTCTTGAATTTGTGCGTGGTCTTGTAGGCGACGAAAGGCAGGGTCATGCCTGTGCTGTCGGTCGTGTCGTCAGCAGTCTTGCCGCTTTCTTCCGCGCCATTGAAAGAACACTTGTTGAACCAAAAGTATTCGCTTGTGCCGTCGGTGTAGTCACGCTTGCCGCTGATTGCATAAAACTTGCTGTGCCAGTCGCCGTCGTCGATAACCGCGCCCGTGGTCGGGTCAATGGTCTTGCCCTCAATCCACGCAAGAAACGCAGCGCGGACGGCTGCGCCCACAATGGAAAGGTCGGAGGGGCTTTCCTTGCCCACTTCGGCATACAAGGCGTTGTCAAAATGGGTCTGCGCCTTTTCAACGCTCTTGCTAATAGTCATTTCGCCCGCGGGAATCAGCTTTTCGGGCGTACCTACAGGGGTATACGCTTCTTCGGTGTCGGTAATTTCACAAATGAAAATATCGGACAGACCGCGCAGCAAGCCAAATTTCTTTTCCATGTTTTACCCTCACTTTTAATTAAGTCTTTCGACGCACATAAAATCCATTGCCCAGCCCGTGTGCGTCGGTTCGTCGCTGGCAATGTCGTACCCTCTGCCCTGCTGCACAAAGCCTGCAGCTTTCAAGTCTGCAGCAATGGCAAATGGTTTCGTGTTTACCTGTGCAGGATCTTCGCTGTAATAAACAACGTAAAAAGTCCAGTTGACTGCAGCAACGTCGTTGTCATAGTGCGCAGCGTCGTCGGTGCTGGGTGTCCAAAATGTCACAAAGTCTGCTGGGTATGCTTCTTCGGGGTTCATTGTCCCTTGCAAATAAACATTGTTCGGGCAATGCCGTTCTAGTACGTCAATCAGTTTTTGTTTCACTTTTTCACCCTCCCAAGAATTTTTTCAAGCGTTGCCCGCTGCGCCTTTTTGATTTGCGGGCGGGCTTTTTTCTTTGCCGCTTGAATGAATCCGCGTGCAACGACTTTGCCGTGCAGCGTGCGTCGTGGCGTTCCGTAGTTCAAAAACACAACTTTGTACCCGTCGCTCAAATTGCGCGGGTCGTAGTTGCCTTTCTTGTAACCAACTTCTGCCCGATAGTTGTTGCCGTCGACTGTTATTGTTGGGGGCGGCATTGCGTTTATCAAGTCGCTGTCAACGCCTGCAGCCTGCATTTGCGCTTTCAGTTCCTTTTGCATGATTTGCGCGGATTGACGCAGGCAGCTATCAGCTGCCCTGTCAATTTCGCCGCCCGCCTTTTGTATCTGCTCCAAAAGATCGTCAAAGCCTTTCAGCTGCAGCACAGAATTGCTTGCCATATCAAGCACCGCCCTTGACGCGGCGTACTTTGAATTTCAAAAACTGATTGCGCATTTCGATATTTTCGGGTTCGCCGATAATTTCGTATACTGCGCCGTCAATCAGTCGCACCAGCCTGCAGTCGCCGCGAATGTCGGGACGATACCAGCAAACAATTTGCGCGGTGTCCTCGACGGACAGAACGCCATTGCTGGTCGATTCTGTGCCGCCGTAAGACTTCCAGTTGACCATTACCACGCCCGCAATTTCCGCATATGTCTTATTACTAACGCCCAGCGTTTTGCCGCTTGTGGGCGTTTGCAAACGCACGGGCGTGGTCATTTGTGCCGCTTCACTCGGTCGGTACATCGGCTTTCACCACCTTCGTTGCAAGCTGCCCAAG
>JAEIGA010018672.1_pt1 | contig 10572 bp, 8 predicted proteins | sample 9270691 | NCBI WGS metagenome assembly JAEIGA01 (sample SAMN17057246, study PRJNA624740) | gut metagenome | biome: biome; isolation source: fecal sample | host: Bos grunniens | place: China: Xizang | collected 2019
CTTTCTACTATCCATTTTTCCAGATTGACCACCTTCTGACGAGGGTGGTTTTTTCTTACTAAATCCAAAAACTTAGTCTTGACGAGGAAGCATACAAACTTGCTATGTCAAGTGATGGTGAGATGGAATATAAATTGCCAGAAGACTGGAACAAAGCGTTGGTAATTTAAAAGATTTTCTAAAACGGCAAATCTTCATTAGCGACGGGCGTATTCAGAGCTCTTAAGTAGTTATCTTCAAATTGACTGATTAATTGCTTTTCATTCTCATCCATAAGGCTCAATATTTCGTCAAGAGAGAATGGATGCTGGTTGTGGGTTAAAGGGGATATCCCTTCAGCAAGTGCTTCTACAGCCCACTCATCTCCCTTTCTTACAGACTTGAGCATTTCCATATAATGCCATATGGAATATCTGAATATATCTCCGATAAAATCGTCCATACTTTCAGCACTTACAGGAAATAATTCAAAGTAAGAATCGGATTCGTAATCTTCTCGTCGAAAGGGGGACCATTTTGTTGTGTCGGGGATGTTCACTTGTTTTGTGCGAATTCCATAAAAGCTTTCCGTTTCAAGAATCACATATTCGCCAAGTATCAATTCCTCGATACCACATTGAGCAAAAGCTCCCGCATAAACACGACAGTAATCAGGAATATTCACTTTTCGCAAGGATTTAATGCCGACACAAGCTTCTGGAAAGATATGTCGCACAGTTGAAGGGATTCGTAACTCGTGTAAGTTTTCCAACTTTGTACTTTGTCCTACATCTATACCGGTGACTGTATATTCTCTTCCTTGATAATCAACAGTAGCGGGCACCTCAAAGACATCTCCTTCCCAAGCGGTGTCACAAAGAAGGGTAAGTTCATAAGAGTTTTTAGACGCCTCAACTAACGATTTTATGTAATGAAGTCCGTCGATAGTCATTACTGAAAATGGCTTTGAATTACAATCCATATTATGCTTTTTAATGTAGTAAATAAAATTTTATCTGTCAAAATTAGGGCACCTATCAAATTATTGTATATACAGCCCCTTTTACATTAAAATTTGATTTAGATGTTGTTTCGCCTTTTTCAATTGAGCCGATAGATATTCACCATCTTCTCCAATCTCTGTTGTACCTTAGGGAATGATGGCCATCATTCCCTAATCTCAAATTTTGCCATAACATTACTGATATAATTATGATTGGCATTTATGTGAATCTTGTTAGACTTTTTCTTTTCTTTCGTCTGACAAAATACGCACATACGCTTCTAAGGCTCGTACAACAACCTCATCACCGTAAGAAAATACCAAAGAGCTGAGGCTTACCTCTTCTACATTTTCACACGCAGTTTGTTCATCATCAGTAAAATTACCCAAAATCGGAAACATCGACAAGTTTGTTCATTATGGCATAGACTGTGAGCCCGGGAATACTGTTGATGCCGAGTTTCTGCGAGATATTGCGCCGGTGCGAAATGACTGTATAGACCGATATATTAAATTCATCGGCAATCTCTTTGTTTGTTTTACCTTTTGCAACTGCAGCAAGAATATCACGCTCGCGCGATGAAAGGTCGTTGATATCGCCTTTGGGGGTTTGGGCATTAACGTCCACAGCGCTCTTTAGCTTCTGCAATATACGCGCGGCATTATCATAAATGCCTATACACTCATCATATTGACGCAGAACGTTCTCTTCGTAATTACCGTGAGCCAGGGCCACAATTGCACAATCGGCCCCACCAAAGCAGGAGCGTATATCGAGCCTGTCATTGTAGTCGATGACAGCCGGATTAACAACTATTATATCCGGAGCTTCGTTGCTGTTGTAGTAGCCGGGGTTGGCAAGCGATTGCACAAGCACAAACTCGGGGCTGCGCCCAATGATGGCCGCAATGCCGGCTGCAACAATCTCCGACGGCTCAACGAGCACCACCCTATGTCTTACATCTTTACTCATACTGTGCCTCGAGTTTTTCCACCAACGGTATCAACAGTTTATTCTCAATATGCGAGTGCTTTTGCAGGTCGCGGTTAATAGTGTGTATCTCGTTTACAATATCAAAATGCAGCTGAGAGGTGCTGTTCTCATCGAGATATTTTACAATAATGCTACCCAGGTCGCTCAATTTCTCATTGACATTGCCGTGAGTGTTACCAAAGAGCGAGATTCGATACTCTTGCACACTGTTGCCCGACAATTGTTGTTCAATGTAGGGGAACACCACCTCCTCTTCATACTTGAAATGGTTGCACACCTCGCTATCATAGTCATCGAAGAACTTATCGATGAGCCTGCGGCTCACATCGTCGAGCTGCTTAACCAGGGAGTGTATCTTTGCGTGAAGCGAGGGGAAGCACACTGTTGTGTAGTAGCGATGCGAGGCACGCAGATAGGCCGTTATATTCACAGCATCTTCACGGCCAAGCGACGCCACATTGGGCTCATAATCGCTAAAGGAGTAGATATTGCATATTATAATGAAAAGGTCTACCGATATTCCGCATCGCGAGCACACCTCGCCCACCGTTGCCTCGCCAAAGCCTAATTTCAGACCCAGGCGTTGCAGTATCGACAGCAGGCTTATATCAGCGGCCACAAGGTCGGCCATCTTCATTCGGGAGTTATATATTGTTTCGTTCATATTCATAGATTTGATTTATATCTGTTAAAAGAGCCCGCCAACGGTATATACCAGAAAGGCTGCCACCCAGGCCACTGCCGTGTTGTACAGAATTGAAAACAGCGCCCAGCGCCAGCTATGTGTCTCGCCGGCAATAGCGGAAACGGTTGCTATGCAGGGGAAGAACAGAAGGATAAAGACCAGGAACGACATTGCCGAGCGGGGGGTGAAGTCGCCCGATTGGCGCAGGTCATCGGCGAGTCCTTCATCGGAGTCGCTGCTATAGAGCACGGCAAGGGTGCTGACAACAAGTTCTTTTGCGGGAATGCTGGTTACAAGCGCTATGCTTGAGCGCCAATTGAGACCGAGCGGCTGAACAACCGGTGCTATTGCGTGGCCTATTGCTGCAATAAACGAATTCTCGTTTATGCCGCCATCGACGGGTGCATCATCAACAGACGACGCACCTGCTGCACCACCGGCAACACTCTCCACGGCAACATCGCTTTGTTCCGGGGCCTGCGGCCTTGGGTAGTAGCCAAGGAACCATATAACAACAGTGGAGAGCAGAATTACTGTACCTATCTTCTTTATATATTGCGCACACTTCTCCCACATATGACGCAGTGTAGCACGCAATGTTGGCCAGCGATAGGGGGGCAGCTCCATAACAAAAGGTGTCTCATCTTTGGGGAACTTGGTGAGGCGCAACAGACGAGCCGTTACAATTGCCACTGCAATGCCCAACAGATAGAGCCCCATAAGCACAAGTGCTGCGTACCCGGGGAAGAAGGCTCCCGCAAAGAGCACAAGCACAGGCAAACGGGCACTGCACGACATAAATGGCGTTATGAGCACCGTTATTATGCGACTGCTGCGGCTCTCAATGGAGCGCGTTGCCATAATTGCCGGCACGTTGCAGCCAAAGCCCATAAGCATTGGAATGAAGGACTTGCCGTGAAGCCCCATTTTGTGCATAAGGCGGTCCATAATGAAAGCCGCACGCGCCATATAGCCCGAATCCTCCATAATGGAGATAAAGAGATAGAGTATCAATATTTGCGGAATGAAGACCGCCACACTGCCAATGCCGCTTATCACTCCATTGATTAGAAGGTCTTGCAAAGCACCGGGAGCCATTATGTGCGACACCAACCGGCCCAGCCACTGGAAAAGTTGCTCTATCCACCCTTGGGGATAGGCACCAAGCTTGAACACCGAGCTGAACATCACCCACATAACAAAGATAAAAATGGGGAAGCCAAGCCAACGGTTAGCCACCAGACGGTCTATGCGGCGTGTTTTTTGCTGCACATCGTTATTTCCGGGGGTGAAGGTCTCCTGCAATGCTCCGTTTATGAAACCATACTTTGCACCACTTATGGCAGTCTCCACATCAACGCCCACCTGAGCCTGCACCACCTTTGCAGAATGAGCGGCCAGCGACAGCCAACGGGGAAGCTCAAGACAGCAGCCAAGCTGCTTCACAGCCTCGGCATCGTTCTCAAGAAGTTTCAACGCCCAATAGCGCACCGGAAACTGCTGCGGCAAGTCATCGGCGCGGTGCATCTCGGCCGACAGAGGAGCTATCTGCTCCTCAATTATTGAGCCGTAATTGATGTGAATGTGGCGCGCAGTGCTGTTCCTGCCCTCAAAGAGTTCAATGACAGCATCGAGCAATTTATCGAGTCCTTTATTATTTTTTGCAACAGTTGGAACAAATGGAACACCCATCATTGCACCCAGATGGGCATAATTGACCCTGGCGCCACCGGCCAACAATTCATCATACATATTGAGCGCCACCACGGTGCGCAGGTTCATATCTATGAGTTCGGTGGTCAGGTAGAGATTGCGCTCAAGATTTGACGCTACAACAGTGTTTATGATGATATCGGGCATTTGCTCAAATAGATGGCGGCGCACATACACCTCCTCGGGCGAATATGCTGCAATGGAGTATGTTCCGGGCAGGTCGGTAAGATTTATGCGATACCCTCTGTAGTTGAAACTCCCGGTCTTTGCATCTACCGTAACACCGCTGTAGTTTCCCACGTGTTCGTTTCTGTTGGCAAGAGAGTTGAAAATGGATGTCTTGCCACTGTTAGGATTACCGATGAGTGCCACATTTATGACATTCTTGCGCTCTGTGCTTGTGTCGCACGCCGATGTTGCTGTGCAGCATCCGCTGCAACCCGAGCAGCTATCGCAGGCAGATATACAAGTGTAGGTGGGAGCGGGGCCAAGCTCGCGACGGGCATCCTCCTCGGGGAGCACCTCAATCATTGCCGCCTCATTGCGGCGCAACAGCACTTCATAACCCATAACATTATATTTTATTGGGTCGTGCATAGGAGAGTCGAGCACCGATGTAACCTTCTCGCCACGAATGAAGCCCATCTCCATAATACGTTTGCGGAAGCCTCCGTGCCCCGATAGGCGCACAATAACCGCAGTGTCTCCATTTTTAAGCTCCGAAAGTTTCATTATTATTCTCCTTTATTTGTAACACGCCACACGGCAAACTGTGGCCCAGCAAGTATATGTGTTTATTTTTGCTTGCAAAAATAGCTCACTTCAACAAAAAAGGCAATAGCAAGAATGTTCTAAAAGTGGTGTTTTTTTAATTATTTATGACTATGCGCAAAATAACACCCGAAATGAAACCGCCGCCAGACAACAAGGGTTTCACATCCGCACAAAAAAGCCGGAGAGAAACTCGTTCTCTCCGGCGCGTCTAATCAGTTTCAAGCATTTTCAAGTAGTTGTGTCTACTTTTTCACAAATTCATTACAATATCCATTCATCATTTTTCATTAATCGGCAATGAGAGCAATTAAGGCTGCCAGGCCCACCACTGTCGCTGCTGCACCAACGGCATTATCTGCCCTATTGCAATAGACATTAACCGGTGGAGGTGGCGGGGGGCAAGGACGTGGGGCAGGACGCGGCGCCGGTTTGTTGATAATAACCACTGGTCTGTTGTTAAAGTTCTTTCTGTTATCCTTGAAACCCCTATCGTTCTTGTAGTTCTTCTTCTCCTTATACTCCTTTCTACCATCCTTGCCCTTTCTGTCGGCAGGCTTGTCTTTCCTAAACTCTACTCTGGGCTTGGCTTCTGCTCTGTTGTTGGCAATCATCTGTGCAGGCATAAGCATTCCACTTATCAACGCTGCAATCATAATCATCTTTTTCATAATCGTTCTTTTTAGTGGTTAAACCTGTTTATAATTCTTTTTTCGTTCGTGTTACGAACTTGTTACACCGCAAAGATAGGGGCATAAAACACCCCCTGCAACGTTTATCTCCTATGCGTTGCAGGGGGTTATCCTAATGTCAATAGGGGAAATTCCCCAATTGCTGATTTACAACAAGATAGTTGCCTTTATTTATCGCCTTTGGAACCGGAAACAAATGAGAGCAGCCACGCTACCACCACGCTAACCACCATTCCTGTAGCTCCAAAGAGCAGGAAGTTGGCATTGGTATATTCACCCATAAGGAACACCACTGCCTCGCCGGCAACAAAGCCTGCAAGTGCTGCATATCCCTTGACACGCTTCATAAACACAGCGATGAAGAAGAGACCTCCCAATCCGCTGGTGAGCAGTCCTAAAATCTCGTTAAAGAAATCAAGGAACGACTGGATGTTCCAGGTTGCCATAAACAGAGCCAATAGCAAGCCCACTGTGCCACTTACCACCGAGGCCCATCGCGCCACCTTCACAAGCTGTGAATCGGTTGTTGAGACGCGGAAGCGTTTCCAGAAATCGATGGAGAATGCTGTGGCCACACTGTTGATGTTGCTTGAGATGGTGCTCATTGTTGCAGCAAAGATGGCTGCGATGAGCACACCGGCAATGCCGGCAGGCATCTGGCTCATCATAAAGAATGGGAATATGGCATCGGACTGCCCCATTGTGATGTCAAGCTCTGCCGGATGAGTTTTGTAGAAGGTGTAGAGACTGGTGCCTATCATATAGAAAGCAACTGAAACGAACACGCTCATAAGACCATTGACAAGAATTCCACGTCCGGCCGACTTCTCATCCGGTGTTGTGAGGTAGCGTTGGATGACTGTCTGGTCCGAGGTGTAGGAGATTAGATTATTGGCCAAGCCACCAAGAATGATTACCCACCAGGTTGCCTGCGACCAGGTGTTGCTGAAATCGAACAGGCGCAACTTATCGTTCTCCAGTGCTATATCTATGCAGCCACTTATTCCGCCCTCGGTGCCCACAGCAAGGTACACCACGGCAAAGATAGCTCCAAAGACAAGAATCAAGCCCTGCACCACATCGCCCCAAATTACAGCTTCCACACCACCCATTGTGCAGTAGACAATGGTAACAAGCCCCATAAGCACAATGCAGAGATAGATATCTATACCCGTAACGGCTGTGAGCGCCAACGAGGGGAGATAGAGTACAATTGCCATTCGCACAATCATAAAAATGCAGAAGAAGGTGGAGGCAAGCATACGGGTGAACAGGTTGAAACGCAATTCAAGTATCTCGTAGGCACTGGTAACGTTGAGCTTGCGGAAATAGGGGAGATAATATTTTATGACCGGGAAGCTGACAAGCAGTATCATCCACAGCATTGGATAGTAGGTCCAGTCTGTGGCATAGGCCTTGGCCGGGATTGTCATATAGGTGATGGCGGAGAGCATAGTTGCATATATGCTGATACCTGCAGCCCACCAAGGAATGCGGCCACCGCCCTTGAAGAAGTCGTCGGCGCCATTCTCCTTGCGCATAAAGTAGATGCCCATTCCAAGCATTGCAACAAGATAGAGCACAAGCACTGTCCAATTGAGCCAACCGAAATTCTTTTCGTTGGAGACCTCAATGTGTGTAACATCAGCACTGCGCACACCGGGCTTCAGTTCACCTCCACTGTAGCTCCATCCGCGGCCTCCCACCTCGGGGGTGAGACAGGCACCGGCACGAGCCAAAAGGCTGTTGCCGGGTAACAAGCCCCAGGAGTCGGTGATAGTGTGATAGGTGAGCACATCCTCGCGGAAACAGTACCATTCGGGGGCGTGGCGCAAATAGAGACTATCCTGTTGCCCGCTGATTGCACTGTAGAAGATATCGTGGTCCACACCTCCAAAAAAGAGTATGTGGCTGCAGCCCATAGGTGTGCAGGCGCTGCCCACCACTGCCTGCAAACGACGCATGTGTTTCCCATCAACTATTTCATCTGTTACAGCCATAGCCGATGATGTTCGCTTCCATTGACTTGGTGAAACACCCCCATTCTTGAGCTCGGCAACGGGAATATGGACTCCATCGGTGTGCAGCACGGCCTCTTGCCCCTCGGCTTTGGGCTGGTAGCCGCCAAAGACAAAGAGTCTGTTGCCTGCAGAAGTATTCTGCACTGCCATACAGGGCTGAAGACGGCACTCATCGGGCAAAGAGGCTACCACCTTCCACTCTTCGTCCTCGCCTGGGAACGACAAAGCATAAACATCCTTGTTTGGAATGCCGTTGCTCTGACCACCGGCAACAAAAATCACGCCATCGTGATAAGCGGCTGCAAAGTTATCGAGCCCTTTGGGCAATGAAGCAATGTTGGATGATGTGCCATCGGTTGCATTAACAAAGCGGCACTCGGCTATCGAGGAGTCGGCATTCATTCCTCCCAAGAAAACAACACCTTGGGGCACACCGACACTTGCTCCATAGGCTATGGGGTAAAAGACCTTTTGGCCGCCGTCGGCACAAGGGACATCGGGGAAATTGCATCCGCCATAGGTCATCAGCTCACCATTTATCCAACCGGCATAGTGCCCGGAGACAGCCCTATCCATTGGAGAAGAGGGTAAAACGGTTATTCTATTCTGCGCAACGCACAAAATGGTGCACAACAACAGATGTGTAAGTAACAGATATTTTTTCATAAAAAGTGAAAGACACTCTCCCACTCCATCTTTTCACAGGCTGCACCTTGATTTTATGAAGTTGGAGAATGTCGATATTAATTGTTTATAATTGATTAATTGCATACAAAGACGACGTGTAGACCTTAAACCGCGAACACGGGGGTGGCACCATCATCATTCTGATAAAAGTTTGCACAATTCGTATGACTTAACCATCATTCTGGGAATGTGGAACGGGCCTTTGAAGATGTTGCCCTTTGCCGGCTGTGCCACTGTTCCGTCGCGGTGCAAATAGCCATACCACTCGCCACACTCATTATCGGGGAAGTGAGCGTATGTCCACTCGCTAATCTGCTTGTGCCAGATGAGATATTTGTCATCGCCGGTTGCTTCATAGGCATAGAGGGTGGCAATAATTGCCTCGGTCTGCGGCCACCAGAATTTCATATCCTGTGAATAGTCCTGTGGTGGCAGGTTGCGACAGTCGCGGAAATTGATTATACCGCCATACTGTTTGTCCCAGCCCCACTCCCAAGACCAGTCGAGTATCTGCAACGCCATTTCGGTAATCTCTTTATCCCAACCACGGTGCTTTGCCTCTTCAAGCAGGAACCAGGCAGTCTCAATGCAGTGTCCGGGATTGATTAAACGGCCGTTGATAGTATCTATAAACTCGCCGTTGGGACCCACTGTCTCAAGAAGGGCCTTAAATTCGGGCTTCAGGAAGTCCTTGAGCGAAGCTATTGACTCATTTATCTGCTGGTCGAGTACCGGGTCGCTGATTACGTTGCGTATGCGCGACGCTGTGTTAATGAGTATCATCACTAAAGAGTGTCCTTTGGCCTGCAAAGCATCGAGATATTTTGGCTCCATATAACCGGGAGTAGAGACAAACTTGCGTATATCCTTAAAGAGCGCAAGGGCCTTATCGGCATATACACTGTCGCCCGAAGCCTTGGCATACTCGGCCATTGCAATGGCTGCAAAACTCTCCGAGAACACATAGCGGCGCTTGCGCAATGGTGTGCCATCGGCCATAACCTCGAAATACATTCTTCCGTCCTTGTCAAAGCAATGAGCCTCAATAAAATCGATTGTACTCTTTGCTGCTGCAAGCCATTCGGGGTTTTGCTCTATTGTGTTATAGGCAAAGCTGCATACAAAAGCAAAGCGACCTTGAAACCAAACCGACTTTGTGGTGTCAATCAGTGAGCCGTCGCGGTCTACACAAGTATATACACCGCCATTCACACGGTCAAGACCATTCTTGAGCCAAAAAGGCATAATATCATTCACAAGGTCATCGCGATATTTCTGCGACCAACCTTTCAAGTATTCATTCCAATTCATAGAGGTATAGATGAAGAGCGGTTAAACAGCTCCTTTATAAATTATCAAAACTTGTTACAACGCTCAAAGAAGTTGATAGCCTCCAATTCCTTGCGCATAGCATTCTCCTCATCATCAGTCATATTTTGGAACGGAGTACGATTCTTGCCAAGGTCGAGGCCAATGAGTTTCATAATGCGCTTGCCGCCCACAATGTTACCACGATAGTGGCATATCACATTTATCACCTCTTGCGAGAAGTTCTGCAACTCGCGCGCCTTCTCCAAATCACCGGCATTCCAAGCATCGATGATACCGGCAAGGTTGCAACCGTTGTAGTTGGTTGTGCCACCTATGCCACCCTGTGCGCCGCCCATTGCAAGGCAAGGCAGGATTGTCTCGTCCTGGCCGTGAAGCATATCAAACTTGCCGTTCTTATATAAACGGCACTGGTTATATTCATAAAGGCTCTCGAAGGTGTACTTTATACCCGCGAAATTGGGAATGCGACCATCAACAGCCTCAAGGAATTTCACCATTGGCAGGAATGCGCCATTGAAAGCGGGAATGTGATAGAAGTAGAAAGGCAGCTCGGGAGCGGCAGATGCAATCTCCTCGCAATACTTCACCAGTTCCTCTACACGACCCACCTTGGGGAAAGGAGGCGCCATTGCTCCAATGCCAAACACACCCATCTTCTGTGCGTGCTCTGCCATACGGCGGCTCGACTTCACACA
>JAEIGA010018673.1_pt1 | contig 10571 bp, 8 predicted proteins | sample 9270691 | NCBI WGS metagenome assembly JAEIGA01 (sample SAMN17057246, study PRJNA624740) | gut metagenome | biome: biome; isolation source: fecal sample | host: Bos grunniens | place: China: Xizang | collected 2019
GCAAACATGCAGAATGTGATGTTTACAGCCCCTATCAAGAACAAGTCTGCATTTATTGTAGGAATCACCCCATACAGCAATATCGGTTATAAGTTCAGGGAGAATGAGACAAATCATGAAATCATTACCAAATATGGTGATATTGCATATGAAAAATACGGTACAGGAAGCATCAACCAGTTCTTTATAGGTGCTGCTACCAATATTGGAGACCATTTTTCTGTAGGAGCGGAGATGGTCTACTACTTTGGAACATTAACCAAGAACAGTAATGTTGAGTTTGTTACGGATGCTACATTAAGAGATATAAAGACAGGTTGGGATTATAGTGTAGGTGCAGTATCAGGTAGAGCGGGTGTGCAGTATTTCAATACCTTTAATGATATTGAGTTTACAGCAGGTGCCACTTACAGATTTTCAAGCAATCTCGACGGTGACTATACAAGATTTGCCACTGCTGTTGCAGGAAGCACCATTGATACAATAAAGATGGAGTCTGTTCCAGGTTATAAGGTTGAGGTACCGTCTGAGTTTGGATTGGGATTTTCTTTCAGAAAGCCTGACAAATGGATGGCAGGTTTTGATTATGTTGGACAGAACTGGAAAGGATCACATTTTGGAGACACTTCAGAGGATATGTTTGAGGCAGTAAACTCATCTTCTTTCAAAGTTGGTTTTGAGTTTATCCCTAACAGATACGATATAAGATATTATTTGAAAAGAGTAACATACAGATTTGGTGCATATTATGACAAGACATACCTTAACTTGGGTGGAAACCAGGTAAATGCGGCTGGTTTTTCAGTTGGTATGTCAATGCCAATCTACAGATGGTATAACGCAATAACCTGGTCTGTAGACTTTGGCCAGAGAGGTGCTTTGGACAATAATATGGTAAGGGAGAGATATATTCAGTTTAACTTCAATCTCAACCTGCATGACATGTGGTTCATAAAGAGAAAATATAACTAATAAACTTAATAATTAAATCATGAAAAAATTGCACGTTTATTTAACTCTTGCTGTTGCAATGTTCCTTATGGTTTCTGCTCCTGCAAATGCTCAGGGTAAATACGGAAAAGACAGCGCACAGTGTGTAAGTTTCCTAAACTTCTACAAAGATTATCTTAAACAGGGTAACATTCCTGAGGCTGCTTCCCAGTGGAGAGGCGCACTTCAGTATTGTCCTCCAAAAGCTAGCCAGAACTTCTACTTGGACGGTAGAAAGATCTACAAGCAGCTTATTGCAAAAAGTGGTTCAAACGCACAGTTGAGACAGAGTCTTATTGATACTCTAATGATGATTCACAAGACCAGAATGGAGAACTTCCCTAAGAGTGTGAAAGCGTCTACAGAGAATATCGCTTATGATATGTTGGCATACTACAAAACTTCAGCTCCTGAGAAGATTCTTTCGGCAATTGAGGATGTAGTTGCTCTTACAGGTGAGAAAACCAAAGCTCCGCTATTGGTTGCTTACATGGACAACGCAGGAAGCATGTTCAAGAACCAGAAACTTGATGCAGACAAAGTATTGAAAGCTTATACTGAGTATTCAGCTATTTTGGATGCGCAGCTTAAAGCTACAGGTTCAGCTGAGGCTAAAGAGGCTAGAGCTGTATTTGAGAGCCATTTTGTAAACAGTGGTGCAGCTAACTGTGAGAACCTTCTTACTATCTTCACCCCAAGATATGAGGCTGATCCTACAAATCCTGAGGTTGTAAAACCAATGGTAAACCTTTTGGGTGCTGATGATGAGTGTGTAAAATCAGAGTTGTTCCTTAAAGCTGTTGCATCACTTCACCAGATTGAGCCATCACATACTTCTGCTTACTTCTTGTACAGATTGAACGCAAGTAGGGATAATATTGATGAGGCTGTGAAATATTTGGAGGAGGCTATTGCAAGCGAGGAGTCTGACAACGTGAAAGATGGTGAGTACTTGATGGAGCTTGCCGCTTACAATTTCAAGAACAACAACCATGCAAAAGCTGTAGCTCACGCTAAGGCTGCAATTGAGAAGGATGCTGCTGCTCAGGGTGGTAAAGCAAACCTTCTTATGGCTAACGTATGGGCAGGTTTGAAATGTACTGCAAACGATATGGATAACAGAGCAAAATACTGGGTGGCTGTAGATTACCTTACAAAAGCTAAAGCTGCAGACGAGACTTTGGCTGAGGAGGCAAACAAGCTTATCTCACAGTACCGTCAGTACTTCCCTAAAACAGAGGATGCTTTCATGTACGACCTTACAGATGGTAAATCTTACTCTATCTCTTGTGGTGGCATGAATGCTACAACTACTGTAAGAACTATTAAATAAGTAGTTGTACAAGAAAAATGTTGAGGGGATTTCCCAATATGAAATTTATACAACCGGTAGTAATCGCTTTTGCGGTTACTACCGTTGTCATATCTTGCAAATCGCAACATGAAGCTGAGCCGTTGGATCTGCAAGGCAAGCCTATGCAGACTGTTGCAGGTATGAATGCGGTGCAGTCAAAGAACGGAGTGCTGCAGATGAGAATGGAGTCCGATCTTATGCAGAGGTATGATAATGATTCCCTTTCATATGAACTCTTCCCCGAAGGGTTCAAGGTTTTTGCTTATGATGCGGAGGGTAATCTTGAGACTCAGATTGAGTCTGATATTGCCAAGCATACCACTTATAAAGGGAAGGACAACAAGAAGGAGAGTTGGGAGGCGTTCGGTAATGTTATAATTACAAACTTCAAGAAAGGGGAGAGGCTGGAGACAGATACCCTGTACTGGAACAGGGAAGAGGGTATTATCCATACCCACACGTTGGTGAAGATGTATTCACCTCAAGGCTTTATGCAGGGTTACGGAATGGAGAGTGATGAGATGGCCAGAAATGCCCATATTCTTAAACCGTTCGACAGTTATGGTGTAATAAGCAGGGATTCTTCTGCTGTTGCGTATACAGATACCGTCAACTTTATAGGACCACGCCAAAGATAAGAGTATGGAGTCTAATATAATCGTAGCAGTTCTTGCATTGGTTTTCTCGGCATTTTTTTCTGGATATGAGATTTCATTTCTGTCGGGAAACAAATTGAAAGTTGAATTGGACCGCAAGCAGGGGAAGAGATATGCCCGTGTTATGGAGAGGTTCATTCAGAATCCGCAGGAGGTGATTTCTTGCCTTCTTGTGGGTAATAATGTTGCCATTGTTATCTATGGTATGGCAGCAGCAAAGATTCTGGATCCTTTAATTGAAAAATATATAACCGATTCTGTGGGTGGGGTGCTGGCAATAGAGACCATTGTTGCTACTCTTATTGTTCTCATTACTGCCGAGTATCTGCCTAAAGCGGTGAGCAGACTTAATCCTAATGGGGTGTTTTCTTCGCTTTACTGGTTGTTCCTGTTTTTTTATTATCTTTTTTACCCGCTTACTTTCATTACAACCAAATTGTCGGGAAGAGTATTGAAGCTGCTTGGTGTGAAACAGCAGCTGCATGGGGAAAAGCATATTTTTGACAAGAGTGACCTTATGGACCTTTCAAGTGAGCTGGCGGGAGATGATGAGCAGGAAAATGAGAATGATATGATGATTTTCCAGAATGCTCTCAATTTTTCTTCAGTTAAAGTGAGGGAGTGCATGATTCCAAGGACTGAAATTGCTGCTGTGGATGTGCAGGATCCCATGGATGAGCTTGCAAAGATGTTTGTGGAGCAGGGTTATTCGCGTATTCTTGTGTATAGGGAGACAATTGATGACATTATAGGTTATGTTCATTCTAAAGATCTGTTCAGGGAGCCTGAGCAGCAGGTGCAGAGCATTGCGGAGCTGTTAAGGACAGTAACTTATGTGTCTGAGGAGATGAGTGCACAAACTTTGTTGGCTTATTTTACCAGAAACAGAAGTTCCATTGCTGTTGTGAGGGATGAGTGGGGTGGAACCAGCGGTATTGTTACCCTTGAGGATATTATTGAGGAGATTTTTGGAGATATAAACGATGAGCTTGATAAGGAAGAGTTCATTGAGAAACAGATTGCAGAGGATGAGTATCTTTTCTCTGCCAGATTGGAGGTTGAGGGGATAAACAGGAAGTTTGAGTTGGAACTGCCTGAGTCTGAAGAGTATGAGACGCTTGCGGGTCTTATAATGTTTTATAATGAGGATATACCGCAGGAGAAAGAAATTGTTGAGGTTGGCAATTTCTCCTTTACAATTGAAAAGACAACCAGAAACAGAATAGAAACGGTTAGTGTGAGAGTGTTACATAAATAGTTTTTTTATTGTATTAGGCAGAAAATTACTATCTTCGCACTTTGCTTGAATAAAATAGAATAAAAATCTTAAAATTATAATACAAAATGGCAGTACTAGAAAAAATACGCGTTAAAATGGGATGGTTCATTACCGGTCTCATTGCAGTTGCGTTGTTATCGTTTGTTATTGACCCCAGCACTCTTAGCAGTGCAATGTCAGTATTCTCTTCAAAATATGATGTAGGAGAGATTGCAGGTGAGGGTATCAGTTATCAGGATTATCAGCAGAAAGTTGATCACTTTACCCAGATTTATCAGTTGACTTCAGGTTCAACTTCTTCAAATGACCAGACTCAGGAGCTTATCAACAATACTGCATGGCAGAATGAGATTACTGAGAGAGTACTTATTCCAGCTATTGAGGCTGCAGGTATCACTTTGGGACAGGAGGAGCTTTATGACCTTACTCAGGGTGCCAACATTTCTCCAGTGTTGATGCAGGATGGTTCTTTCCTTGATGAGAACGGCAAATTCAGCAAACAGAGGGTTGCTCAGTTTGTGCAGGCTATTCCACAGGATCAGAGCGGCCAGCTTGGCATGTACTGGAACTACATTGAGGACAATATTGAGAAGAGCCAGATGGTTGAGAAATACCTTTCTTTGCTTCAGCACAGTATGTACCTTAACCCAGTTGAGTTGAACAGGGCAATTGCAGAGAACAATGTTACTTACAATGTTGACTTTGTTGTTGAGCCTTTCGGTTTCTCAATGGATTCTACAATCACCGTTTCTGACTCTGAGGTTAAGAAATACTACGAGGAGAACAAAGTTCTTTTTGAGCAGCCGGAGAGCAGAGACCTTGAGTATGCAGTATTTGAGGTTGTTCCTTCTCAGGCAGATGTTGATGCAGCTCAGGCAGATATGGAGAAAGCTTACTCAGAGTTTGTAACTGCAGAGAACATGAAGGCTTTCTTGGCAAGAAATTCAGACCAGCCTTTTGTTGCTTACTACTACAAAGAGGGTGAGCTTAACGCTGTAGCGGCAGAGTTGGAGGAGTTTGCAGCAAAAGCTAAAGTTGGCGAGGTATTGGCTCCATTCCAGGTTGAGAATGTATTCATCGCTGCTAAGGTGATGGATGTAAGAGATATGTCTGATGAGGTATTTGTGAAACATATCCTTTTGCAGGGTGAGGATGAGGCCAAAGCTGACAGCCTTCTTGCAGTTGCCAAAAAAGGTGACTTTGCACAGTTGGCAGCCCAGTACTCAGCTGACAAGAACCCTAATGTTGCTGAGGCTGGTGACTTGGGTATGATGAACCAGCAGAACATGCTTCCAGGAATGGAGGATGTCCTTAAAGCCAAGAAAGGTGATGTATTTAAAGTAAAGACATCTTACGGTACACACATTGTCAAGATTAAAGATGCTACTGCTCCTGTAAGAAAAGTTCAGGTAGCCCTATTGGTTAAAGAGGCTGTAGCAAGCAAAGTAACTTACTCAGACTACTATGCAAAAGCTAATGAGCTTGCAAGCAGAACAGAGGGTAACTTGGCTCAGTTCAGAGAAGTTGCAAAAGAGCTTAATGTTTCTTTGGTTCCTGCTCTAAGAGTTCTTCCAGGTGCCAAGACTTTGGGTAACTACGAGCATACAAGAGAGATTACAAGATGGGCTAACGAGAACAAGCCAGGCGCTGTTTCTCCTATCATTACAGTTGATAACAAATATTTCTTTGTAGTGGCTCTTACTGCTGCTCACGCTGAGGGTTATGCTCCATATGCAGAGGTTGCTCCAACTATCAAGAATTACTTGATGATTGTTAAGAAAGGTGAGAAAGTGGCAGCTCAGACCAAAGAGCAGATTGCTGGTGCAAATACAATTGAGGAGGTTGCAGAGAAGTTGAATACAACTGTAAGCAACCAGAGCGGTATTGCATTCTCATCACTTACTTCTCAGCAGTTGGATCCTAAATTCATTGGTGCAATTGCAGCTGCTCAGGAGGGTGTACTTACAGGTCCTGTAGTAGGTGAGATTGGCGTTTACTACTTCACTGTTAAAGGTAAAGAGACCGGAGCATTCTACACTGAGGATGATGCAAAAGCAAGAAACATGCAGATCTTCTCAAGCGTTCAGAATGTAGTTCCTTCTATCCTTACTGAGAAGGCTGAGGTTAAAGACCAGAGATACAAATTCTATTAATGGAATATAATATCAGATAAAAAGGATGTTTCCGTAGGGAGACATCCTTTTTTATTGTATTTAAGTGAGTTGGCCTGTATTACTCTCCGTCCTTGAATATCTTTAGCATAATTGGCAGATGGTCGCTTACTCCCCCAAGATAGCGGGGGCCGGAAAATGTTCTTTTAGGCTTTATCCCCATATATGAAGCATCTTCTGTGAGCAAGGCCTCAGGAGCGAAGATTTCCATACTTTTTGGGGTATATATCCATTGTGGGGAGAATGTCTTCTTTTGGCCCTTATTTTGGGTCTTGTCCTTTATCAGATTCTCTGAAACCAGGAACTGGTCTATCATACTCCAGCTTTCCCGGTATTTGTAAGAACCCTCAGCCCCTTTTGCCCAATGTGCCAAGTTTACCAGCTGGTTCAAATTTCCCAAGGGGGCAGAATCCGGCGTATCATTGAAATCTCCCATAAGTATTATGTTGGCAGAAGGATTGCATCTGAGTATAGAATCCGTTATGCTGCTCGCCTTTAGGGAAACCATCTTCCTTTTTGTGTCAGAAGACTTCTCATTTCCCCTCTTGGAAGGCCAATGGTTTACCATAATGTGCAGAGTGTCCAGACTGTTTACTACCCCTTTTGTGTATAGTATTTCTCTTGTGTTAAAGCTGAATCCAATATATCTGGTTTCCAATGGGCGGAAAATTTCCTCCCTGTATAATAGTGCCACATCTATTCCACGACTGTCGGGAGACTCCCTATGAATATATTTGTATTCTCCTCTTGCTAGCGGGGTTTGCTCAACCAGCTGGTTGAGAACAAAGGCATTTTCTATCTCTGCCAGCCCAATAACTGCGGGGAGCTCCCCATATTGGTCTGCGGCAAGAAGGATGGTTTTGGCAATGTCGTCCCTTTTCTTCTCAAACCGCTTCCAGCTCCACCTGTTGTCGCCGGTTGGGGTAAATTCTTCATCAGAAGTTGAAGGGTTATTGTATGTGTCAAAGTAGTTCTCTACGTTCCAGAACATTACCAGCAGAAGCAGTATCTCTTTCATGATTGTTATTTTTATGCAATTTAAAAAATTTACCCTATTTTTGCAGCCTAAAAATTTAAAAATTAGATATATGGCACTTAGATGCGGCATTGTAGGCCTTCCAAATGTAGGCAAATCAACCCTTTTCAACTGTATCAGCTCGGGAAAAGCCCAGTCAGCAAACTTCCCATTCTGTACAATTGAACCAAACATTGGTTCTACCATTGTTCCCGACGATAGACTTGAAGTTCTTGAGAAAATAGTAAAACCCAACAGAGTTGTTCCTGCAACAGTGGAGATTGTAGATATTGCAGGCCTTGTTAAAGGTGCAAGTAAAGGCGAAGGTCTTGGAAACCAGTTTCTTGCAAATATCAGAGAGACTGATGCCATCCTACATGTGCTAAGATGTTTTGATGATCCCAACATTGTTCATGTTGATGGCAATGTTAACCCTGTAAGGGATAAGGAGATTATTGATACTGAGCTTCAGCTCAAAGACCTTGAGACTGTAGAGAACCGTATCAGCAAAGTTCAGAAACAGGCTCAGACAGGTGGCGACAAGAATGCAAAGAAACTTTATGATATCCTTGTAAAATACAGGGAGGTTCTTGAGCAGGGCAAATCTGCACGTACAGTAACTTTTGATAACGCTGAGGATGAGAAGATAGCACGCGAGCTTTACCTTCTTACAAACAAGCCTGTTATGTATGTTTGTAACGTAGATGAGGCTAGTGCTAAAGATGGCAACAGCTATGTAGAGCAGGTAAGGGAGGCTGTTAAGGAGGAGAATGCACAGATTCTTGTAATTGCGGCAAAGATTGAATCCGAGATTGCAGAACTTGAGAGCTACGAGGAGAGACAGATGTTTCTTGAGGAGATTGGTCTTGAGAAATCTGGTGTAGTAAGACTTATCAGAAGTGCTTACGCTTTGCTTAACCTTGAGACATACTTTACTGCTGGTGTACAGGAAGTAAGGGCTTGGACCTACAATAAAGGTGATAAAGCGCCAGCTGCAGCAGGTGTTATCCATTCAGATTTTGAGAGAGGCTTCATCCGTGCTGAGGTTATCAAATATGATGACTTTGTACATTACGGATCAGAGGCGGCTTGCCGTGCAGCAGGAAAACTTGGAGTAGAGGGTAAGGAATATGTGGTTCAGGACGGTGATATTATGCATTTCCTTTTCAATGTATAATTTATACGCACTTATTATATTTAATAATAAAGGGGACGGCCATACAGCTGTCCCCTTTAGTTTTATCCCAAAAAATACCTATTACATAGGGTTTGAACGCTTGTAATAGTTTGCGCCGGCAAGAGGAACAATAGGGCCCTGGAATTTAAGAGGGCTCTTTCCGCTAGGTGTGAAAATCACATCAGCAACGTTTGTGTTGTTCCTTAGAGTAATCTGGTAGATACCTCTCATCATACGGCCGTTTACAACAAGGCGCATCTTAAGGTTTCCTTTTTTGTCTACTGTTGGCTCATAGTCCTTGAACTCAACAAGGTAGCCCTGGCTGTTGCTACCGCCACAGATATAACCCTGAACAGTCATCTTGTCGCCCTCGCAGCAAACGAAGATAGCAGGATCAACGTTGCTTTCAAGGGTACCGTCAGATTTCTGGTACTGTGAAGGAACTAGTACCCAAGCCTTTGCGTTAAGAGCAGTTACTGCAGACTCATTCTGAGCTTTAGCCATGGCAGCCTTCTCCTCTTTAGAAAGCTTCTGTGCAAATGAAGGCAATGCAAGTATCATTGCCAACACTACTAGAATAATCTTTTTCATTTCTATAATGTATTAAGGTTATCCGTTAAAAAAAGAGAGGCCACTAAGGCGCGGCCTCTCAATTCTATAAAAGATCTACTATAGAGATGTCCACTGTTTAACAGCTACTCTGTTAGTTTTATCCTGTCTGATACCGCTTAGGAAGTGCATGTAAGATCTTCCAATGTATCCGTTCCAGTAATCAGAATAGTTGGTCATTTTACCACTTGAGTTCCAGTGCTGCCATACAACAGGATTACCGTCAGCGTCCACTACTCCTGGCTCAACAATTCTGTAGTCGATACGGCAGTATCCAGAAGAGTTGAATACAGATTTAACGATAAGGATAGGGCATCTGTCAGTAGCCTCACCAAAACCAACAGGGTTACCTAGATTCTCCCACTCTTTGGTTCTTGGGTTCTGCCACTGGTACTGAAGTTTACCCTCGTAAGGCTGACCTGGAGTCTCATAAATCAAGTTTACAAATTTGATTGTAGCAAGAGAGTCAGTGTTCCAAGTAGCTGCGTTAGCTACGCCGCTAACGTGCTGGTAAGGATAACCGTTGTCAAGTACAATACCTGGTTTGTTAAGGTCGTGAACAATAACGTTCTGTTTGCCTGCAGTTAGAGTAATGTTCTGGTTGTAAACAACCTGACCACCTCTATAGAACTTGAAGTTAACATCACCTGGCTCAATAGAGAAGAATCTACCGGTTGAACCGCCAGGGATACCATTGTAAGTAGCTAAGTTTCCACCACCGTTAATACCTGAAAGAAGTTTGTCATTAACGTAAACTGAGTCAATGTAATTGGTAGTGGTATTGTTGATAGGCTCAAAGTAATGCAACTGATACTCAGCTGCTTTTGCTGGCTCTGTATCGTATAGAATCTCGTGTTTGTCACAAGATGTTACCATTGCCAACAAAGCCAATGAACATGTCAAATATTTCAAAATTTTCATCTTTCTATCTTTTTAAATCCAACATTATTATCTTGGCATCTCACCTGGGTAAGCGAACCATGGAATTGAACACAGGTAGTTAAGCTCACGGCCACCGATAGGTTTCAATGCATCAAGAGCTGGCTTGTTCCACATGTACTCTGAGTTGTAACGAGGACGGATACGGTAGCAAGGTGAACCCTGGTTCTCCTCATTGTATGAACCGCGTCTGTTCTCAACTAGAGCTGGTGCTAGGTAATATCCTTTGTAAACTTTAGTAGGGTCTGAATCCATCTTCTGATCAATGTAAGATAGGTTCCAACCGTTGTTCATTGAAGGATACTCGCCAGAATATTTGATATCGTAGTGATATTTTCTCATATCAACCCAAGTCTCAGTTGAACCCCAAGGGAACAATGC
>JAEIGA010018674.1_pt1 | contig 10570 bp, 9 predicted proteins | sample 9270691 | NCBI WGS metagenome assembly JAEIGA01 (sample SAMN17057246, study PRJNA624740) | gut metagenome | biome: biome; isolation source: fecal sample | host: Bos grunniens | place: China: Xizang | collected 2019
AATTTCAGAAACTCTAACAGAAGATAGATTAAAATATCTTGAAGACTTAGCCGGTGAAGAAAAAGAAGAAGAACCTGCTGAAGAAGTAGAAAATGAAATTGTTGAACCTGAAGTTGAAGATACCGTTATGGAAGAACCAGCAACTGATGAAGAAAATACAGAAGACTCTGAATTTGAAGAACCAGTTGTTGAAGAAAATGAAGAAGAATCTCAAATTGAAGAACCTGTAGAAGAAACAGCTGAAATTATCGAAGAAGAAGACGAAGAAGCTGAACAAAATGAACCTACAGAAGATGTATTCAATAGTCCACAGTGGGATAATGAAGTTCCAACTGTAGAAAATGTTATTGCTGAAACAGAAGAAGAAATTGAAGAAGTTTCAGAACCTGTTGAAGAAGAATCTAATGAGGTTGTTGAAACTGAAATTGAACAAACAATTGAAGAAGAGCCAGAAGTTGAAGATGTAACAGAAGAAGATGGTACTGAACAACAAATTTCTCAACCTGAAGTTTCTGAAGCAAAAACAGAAGTTGTATCCCCTACACCATCAACTCAAGGTGCAACTGCAAAAATTCAAGACGATATAAAATCTGTACTCGTTTACATGGATCAACTTTTAGAAAATCTACCAGAAGATAAAATTGAAGAGTTTGCAAAATCAGAGCATTTTGATACTTACAAAAAATTATTCAATGAATTGGGAATTTCTAACTAATGGGTTTATTAGAGCATATCAATAGTGTTTATTATTCTCCAAAATCTCAGCAAGAAGGTTTGTTGTCTCTTGCTGAGAAGTTTAGAGAAAATAATTCAGCTAAAGAAGAAATTCAAAATAACACACATACTCAAGAAGGTTTGCTTTCTGTAGCTCAAAAGTTTAGAGAAAAACAAACTGAAACAGAAAAGACAAAGGTTGATTTAATAAAACAAGATTGTTTGTCTTTTGATATTACAAAACCTTATGAAAATTTTATCAGATTTTGCCAAGAAGCAAATTTGATAAAAGCGGGTTTGTATGTAGAAAATTCAAGTGGATTTTTCTTAAATTTTGCTTTTAATTTTGATGATGTTACAGTTCAAAAATCAAAATCTACTAAGTCATTTTGGAATGGAACATTACCAGAAACAACTTGGCAATATTATCAAAAGGAAGAATTGATAGGTTTTTATCAATTATTTTCGCCAGATGAAATAGAATTTATTTATAAAATAGCTTTTAAAAGATTTTTTATAAATAATAGAAATTTTATTTTTATAACAAGTTTACAGCCTAATCAAACTTTAAATACAAAATATCTTGAAGAAAATATTACAACGTTTATTCAAGGAATTAGTGAATTTTTAAATTTAAACGAAAAACTTGAAAAAAACTGTACACAAACAGAACTTGAAAATAATATTCAAGAAGGATTAAGAAAATCTTTACATGGACAATATATGGAACTCAACATTGTTCAAATTTTAAAAAAGATTGATTATCTTAACAAATTTGAATTATTAAATATTGGTTCACACATTTTTTCTGTATTAAAGAAATCTGTAACAGAACCAAATATCTGTATAGATTATCCTGGCAAAATTAAATTTGTCTATTTTACTAACTCCGAAATTGATGCACAAATGTTTGAAGTACAGATTAAAAATAATTTAAGCAATTTCTTAAATAATGATATTTTAGAGTTAGTTAAAGTAACTAATTACAACAATACAAGTAACGCTAAGATTTTGCAAGATTTGTTACTAGGTAAGTAAAATTGGATTTAGTTTTTTCTCAAGCAAAAAATAATGAAACAACATTTTCTGTTGATGGAATTTATTATCATTCAAGATATAATCCGTCAGCAGAAGTGGAAAAATGGATAAATCAAATTGAATGTAATTTTATTCCAAAGGTAATAATTGTTTTAGGTTGTGGTCTACCCTTTTGTATTAAATTCATAAAAGAAAAATTTAGCACAAGTAAGATTTTAATTATTCAATATGACGATAAAATTTTGAAAAAAGCAGAAAGTGAATTTTCTAAATTATTTGATAAATCAGTTATTCAAATATCAACTTCAAGTTATAAATGTTCAGAAAATTTGAGTGAATTTTTTTTTGAAAATTTTTCGGAAGAACTTAGTAATCAAATTTTATTTTTATCTTGGAAACCAGCTGAAAAAATTTTTCAATCTGAATTTAATTTAACAATAAATGCAATTCAATTATATTTAGAAAAATCAAAAGAAATAATTACAACAAGAAGATTCTTCTCTAAAAAATGGATTTCAAATATTTTACGATTTTTTAATTTTTCAAAAAATTTTTATCAGATTGAAAATGGTAACAAAGATATTTTAATTGTAGCTTCAGGGCCATCTTTACAAAATTCAATAAAAAAAATAATTGAACATAGAAAAACTTTTTTTATCATTTGCCTTTCTTCTGCTACAAAAGTTTTGGTAAACAATAAAATTATTCCTGATGTAATTTTAACAACTGATGGTGGTTATTGGGCAAAAAAACATTTACAATTTATTGAAAATTTAGATTATAAAATTCCAATTATTTGTTCTGTAGAAGCTTCGTTATCATTCAATTTATTAAAAAATTCTCCAATTATACCACTTGAATATCCTGATTACACAAACAAATATTTTTTTGATAAAACAAAATTATTTTCTGTTAAAACAAATCGTAATGGAACAGTTTCTGGAAACGCTTTAGAAGTTGCAAAACAATTAACAAGTTCAAATATTTATTTTGTTGGTTTAGATTTAGCAACAACAAATTCTTATCAACATACACAACCAAATATTTTAGAAATAAATGATTCTTTATTCGATAAAAAGTTAGAAAATAAAGAAACTAGAATTTCAAATCGAAACATAAATTCAACTGCTCTAAAAACTTACAGAAATTGGTTTGAAAATTTACCTAAAGAATATACAAAAAATGTAAAACGCCTTTTTACAAAAAATGATTTAAAAGAAAATCTAGGAAATATACAAAGTACAACATGGGAAAATATTTCATTTACAAATTTTACAAAAGCACAAAGCATAACAAAACAAAATCAGTCAAATAAAATTTGTACAAAAGAATTATTAAAAAATATAATCGATAATTTAAAAAATCAAAATAATATTGAACAAGTTTACAAAAATAATTCTTATTGGATAAATAATTTAAGTTTAGGAAATATTTTAAATTATAATAAATTTAACAACATAATTTTTTTAGAAAATGCAATAAACGAAACAACAAACTTTTTTTACGAACAATTAAAAAAACTGGAGAAATAAAAATAATGAATTTTGAAAATATCTCAAATGAAAATTCTTATAAAGAAAATACAATTTCAAAAACTAATATCGAAATTGCAACATTAAAAAATAACAAAACTTTTTATTCGTTATATAATCCACAAAGAGATATTGATTTTTTTTGTTCAAACGAAAAAATAAAAAATTCAGGATTCATTTGTATTGCTGGAATTGGAAACGGTTATCATTTAAAACAACTTTCAGAAAATTATCCAGATAAATTCATTTTGGCATTTGAAATAAATAAGACTTCACTTGATTTTTTATCACAAATAAATGATTTTTCTTTTATTAAAAATAAAAAGATTTTATTAACTACTTTAGATGAATTAGAAAATAAAATAATTGAAAATTATACTCCTGCAATTTATGAAAATTTTTATTTTACAAATATAAAATCATGGATGGATTATCATCAAGAATATTTTAAAATTATCGAAAAAAAAATAAATAATGCAATATCAATTATATCTTCAGATTTTTCTGTACAATCACATTTTGGTAAGATTTGGATGCACAACATTTTGGAAAATACTAATTATTTAATTAAAAATAAATTCCATAAAAATTTTGAAATAGATAATAATAAAACTGCGGTTGTAATTGGAGCAGGACCTTCACTTGAAGAATCAATAAAATTTTTAAAAGAAAACAATGACAATATTTTTATTATTTCTACAGATACTTCTTACCCTACTTTATTAAAACACAAAATTATTCCACAAGTTGTTGTAAGTATTGATGCACAAATTTTTTCAAGAGAACATTTTATCGGAATAAATAAAGAAATTATCAAAAATACAATTTTTTTATTCGACTTATGCGCAAATTCTTCTATCGTCAAAAAATTAAAAAATGAAAACATTTTATTTTTTACAAACGGACATCCATTATGTAATTATATAGAAGAAAAATCAAATGTTAAATTTTTAAGATTAAATTCTGGCAGAGGAACTGTAACTTCGGTTGCTTGTGATTTTGCTACAAAATGTAATTTTGAAAATATTATTTTATTAGGAACAGATTTTTCATTTTATAGGAATAAACCTTATACAAAAGGAACTTATTTAGAAAATCAATTTTTGAATCAATCAAACAGAATAACAAATTTAGAAACACAATATACAAATCTAATGTTACGAACACAAATATTTAAAAACAATGAAAGAAATTTTACTACAAAACTTTTAGACGAATATAAATTATACCAAGAAAAAATGATACACAACTCAACGTCAAATTTTTATGTAGAAAATAAAAATTGTAATCCAATGAATTTACAAATTTTTGATTCAAATATTAAAACATCATTAAAAACTGATGAAAAAAAATTTTTAAATCAAACTATAAAAAAAGATATTTTTGAGCAATTATACTCAGAATTATCTAATGTAAATAATAGTAATGATTTTGAAAAAATTTATCCAATTTTACCACTTTTAGCTTGGGGAAAAAATAAAAAAATTGACTTTTTTTCTATAATTAATATTGCAAAGAAATTAATACATAATTATACTATAAGATGTTATGAATTTAAAAGCCACTAGATTTTTTTCAATTTGTATTTTTCTTGTATTTGCTTTTGCAATTTGCTTTTTTGGAATATCAGTGTACAAAAATATAGTTACTGGTAAAACATTGGCAACTGAAATTTTTTCAACTATTACTTCAGATGCAGTTGATTATATCAATTTTTACGGAGTTACTGAAAATTTTTCACAGAAGTTCACAGAATATGTTCAGAACAAAAATGAGATTGCAGGTTTAATTATAATGCAAGATTCAAGTTCTTGTTTTGCATATCCAGTTTCTTCTTCAATTATTCAATTTGATAATTTTGGAGAACCTATAATAAAAGGTAATTCTCCAATTTTTACAATTTTTAGTTCTACACTTCCTGTTGATAATTATGTAGGATTAAATATTACAACTGCTGTTTATTTAATTCAACCAAGCAAAATATTTTCACTTGCAAGAACTTCTTTTTTAATTATTTTAGTTGCAACAGCTATTGTTTTTATAGTGATAATGATTCAATATAAAAAAGATGATTCAATTAATTATAATTCAGAAAATTTTATAAAAGAAACTTCAATTTCACAACATGCAGATAATAGTAATGATTTAGAAAATCAAACTTCATCAAATTATGTATCAACAGAAAATGATAATCATGTTGATAATGAAATAATCCTTGAAGAAGAAAATCAAATTGATAACGACTTAGAATTAGATCAGAACCTAGAAACTGAACAGGCTCCTAAATTCAAGCCATTTGCATCAAATATTTCTGACCCACAAGGTTTATTTTCAGAATTTACAGGTTTCGGATGGGAATCATATTTAGAAACTCGTCTTGATTCAGAACTAGCTCGAGCAGCTTCTTCAGAACAAGACTTATCATTCTTTTTAATTGCAATAGAAAACTTTGATTTCAATAACCAAATTATTCCACAATTAACAAGTATTTTATTGGAAAGATTTAAGTTTAGAGATTTAGTTTTTGAGTACGGTACTAACGGATTTGCTGCGATTGTACAAGGAATGAATTTAGATAGAGCTATGGCATTAAGCCAAGATTTATATACGCAAATAAGTGCTTTATTAGTAAACAACCAAATGAATAATAAATTTGGAATTGGAATTACAACACGAAGTTTACGGTTAATTACAGGAAATAGATTAATTGACGAAGCTCAACAAGCCTTAAATAAAGCCTTTGACGAAGAAGGCTTACCTATTGTAGCATTTAGGGTAAATCCAGAAAAATATCGTCAATATTTATCTGATAATGAGTAAATATCTAAAAGTAATAAAAAAATTTGGTAAAAAATGTCTTTATTATAAAAGATTTTTCTTGCCAGATTTTAAATTACCTAGTATAATATAATAAAGAGGTAAACCATGGAAAGAAAGATTTATGTAGCTGGAATGTCATGTGATGCTTGCGAAAACAAAGTAAATACTGCTGTTTCTGCAGTTGCTGGTGTTAACAGTTGCAAAGCAAATGCCATGAAAGCTCAAGTTTTAGTTGATTACGATGAATCTGTAGGTGGAATTGATGCTGCTATTGAGTCAGCTATTTCCAGTTGTGGATTTGATGTATTGGGTTAATCAAAGCTTAAATTTCATTTTTTGAAAAAATTAATAGAAAGCCGAAAATTCAGTAATAAAAGTTACGAATTTTCGGCTTTTTTATGAAAAATACTAAAAGTTAAATAAAATTAATTACTCATCAAGAGTTTCTTCTTCATTAGATGTTTCTTTTGTTGATTTTTCTTTTTTTTCATCAGCAAGAAGTTTATCTTTTGCAAAGAAAATATCGTAAACAATAAAAATCAAAACTCCAAATGTAATTGATAAATCTGCAACATTCAAAATTCCAGTTCGTAAGTTACCAATTCCAAAATTCATAAAATCGATCACGCTAAAACCGTTGAATAAGCGATCTAAAAGATTTCCTAAACCACCAGCAATTACTGATGTAAACAAAATACATCTAAAAGTATCTTTTTCTTTGAATAAACACCAATAAAGTCCCCAAAAACAAACTAAAATTGGAATAATTGCTAAAAGAATATATTTTAGCACTATAGGAAAATTTGCTCCCATACTTAAAAATGCACCTGTATTTTCAGCATAAATCAATTTAAAAATTCCACCTAAAAAACTCTTTGGTGGATTTCCTTTTAAAAATTCTACTGCAAGAATTTTTGTCAATCTATCTAAACCAAAATTTATTACAAATGTTATAATCGTAACTAAAATAATTTTTTTTCTTTTTGAATCAAAAGACATAATGAAATCCTTAAAAAAAAGAGCTGTTAAAGAGTAAAAAATTCACTTAAAACAGCCCTTTATATAAAATCTAGTTTTTATTAATATTTTTTGTCTGCGTATCCAATCCAGCCTTCATTTTCAACGAGAGCTTTTTCAAATCCATCTAATCTAAAATGATAGCTTTTTGAAAGACTGCCAGAAATAAGTTTTACCTTTGCAGTTCCATCGTCGTTCATAACGATATTACATTCTGTATCTTTATCAGCAAAAGTATGGAACATATCTTCGATATCTTTTTTGTTAAGTTCAATAGCCATCATTCCACAGTTATACATATTTTGTCTAAAAATACGAGCAAAGTTTACTGCAACAACTGCGTTAATTCCATTAACTTCTAAAGCCCAAGGAGCATGTTCACGACTTGAACCACAACCAAAGTTTTCTCTAGTGATAATAACACTTTTACCTGAAATATCAGTTTTAGAATTAAAACCGTCCATTTTCAAATCTTCAAGCAAATAAGGTTTTAATGCTTGTTTACTGATTTCTGTTAAATATTTTGCAGGGATAATTTCGTCAGTATTGATATCTGAACGATCCAAAAATAAAACTTTTCCACCAAATTGTTTCATTATTAGTTTCCTTTATAAAGTGATGAATTTGTTATTGTTCCAGCGATTGCTGTTGCAGCAGCACTTGCAGGGCTCATAAGGTGAACCATTCCACCCTTACCCATTCGTCCGTTAAAGTTTCGGTTTGTAGTTGATGCACAAACTTCTTTTTCTGCAAGAACACCGTTACTCATTCCTAAACAAGCACCACAAGTTGGATTTGTTACACAGAAACCTGCTTCCATGAAAATATCGATAATTCCTTCTTTAAGAGCTTGTTTGTAAACACCTGGAGTTGCAGGAGAAAGAATTCCTCTTACACCATCAGCAATTTTTTTACCTTTGAGAACTTCAGCAGCCACGCGTAAATCTTCGATTCTTCCGTTTGTACATGAACCGATGTAAACTTGGTCAACTTTAGTTCCAGCAAATTCTGAAACAGGTTTTACTTGGTCTGGTTTGTAGTTAAATGTTGCCATTGGAGAAAGATTTGATAAATCAAAAGTATAAACTTTTTCGTATTCTGCATCTTCATCACTTGTCCATTGTGAATATTCTTTTAAAGCGTCTTCTTTTGAAGCAAAATCATCTTTGATGAAAGGCCACAAATATTCAACTGTTGTCATATCTGGCATACAAATTCCTGATGTTCCACCAGCTTCGATTGCCATGTTACAAAGTGTCATTCTTGCTTCCATAGACATTGCATCAACGATAGGACCTGTAAATTCCATTACACAGTTTGTAGCACCGTTTACACCAATTTGTCCGATGATAAACAAAATTACATCTTTTGCATAAACACCTTCAGGAAGTGTTCCATTAAGTACAAATTTGATAGTTTTAGGTTCTTTGAAAGAACATACACCTTTTAAGATACCTACTTCAAGGTCTGTTGTTCCAACACCAGCAGCGAAAGCTCCGAAAGCTCCGTGTGTACAAGTGTGGCTATCACCCATAATGATAGTAAAACCAGGACGAACAAATCCTTTTTCTGGGAAGATTGCATGACAAACACCGTTTGCACCGATATCAAAAAAGTCCTTAATATTATTTCTTCTAGCCCAATCGCGTAAAATTTTACTTTGAGTTGCTGTTTTTGAATCTTTTGAAGGTGTTACATGGTCAATAACTGCCTTAATTTTGGTAGGGTCAAAAACTCTATCCATTTTGCGTTCCATAAGGTCTGTAATTGCCACAGGTGTTGTAATTTCATGACAAAATACTCTGTCTAATTTCAAAACCCAAGTATCAGCAAAAGGTTTTTCTACAACATGGGATTCAAAAATCTTTTGTGCAATAGTTTTTTTCATAATGATAAAAATCCTTAGTTAATAATTTAATTTACATTATAATACAAAAATAGTGATTTTACAAGTAAGTAAAAATATCAATATTAAAGAGGTTTTTAACACACACTTTACAAAATAATAGTTAACAGGTATAATTACATATTGGAAATGTCTAAAATTCAGGCGGCGTACTCCCTACTCTATCAGCTTTTTGCTGAAATAAAGACAAGGGAGGCTAACTATGACTTGTGAAATGATTATTAGTTTTATAACTTGTGTTGCAACAATAATCGGAACAGTTGTAGCTCTGCTTTCTTACTTAGAAAAGAAAGATAAAGAGTAAAAAATAAAGCCGCCAAAATGACTCGCACCCATTTGACGGCTTTTAAGCAAAAAATGTGGAGACGACCAAATGAATTTTGGCATTTCCTTTTTTAATATACAACAACTTTGGAAATTTTGCAAGAAATTTCTTTGAAAACGGTAACACCTATTCAAAGTGGACCAATATATCGATTTTGAAAATCAAACCAAGTTAGATTTTCGATTGGTGATGAAAGTTTTTTGTTTGGTTCAGAAATACAAGTTGGTTCCCACCAAAAAATTGCTGATGGATGATTTTTTACAGAACGATTCATTAAAGCACAAAGTTGTTCAAAATAAGATTTTTGACCTTGCGGAGAAGCATCAAATCCTTCAATAAGTTGATTTTTCATTCCGTACAAATTTGAAAGATTATCTTTCCAACCTAAAGTCCATGGATAAGCTGTTTCTACGATAAAAATACCTTTGTCAAATTTTTTAGATAAAGTTTTTACGCAATTTTCAAGTTGTGTTAAATTTTTTCCTTGCCATAGTGAATAATAAGATAAACCGATAATATCGTAATCAAGATTAGATTTTTCGGCACAAGAAAACCACCACAAACTTTTGGATAAATCTCCAGAAGAATCTATATGTAAAATAATTTTTGCATTTGGAAAAATATTTTTTGTCGCACTAATTCCTTCTTTTAAAATTGATGCAACATTAGAAAATTTTTGAACATCACTTCCCTTTTGACTTATTGTACCGTAAGGAAATAAAAGTCCGTTTGTTATTTCATTTCCAATTTGCACATAATCAATTTGAATATTTTCATCTTTAAACTTTTGTAAAGCTTCGGTTGTATAATTAAAAACAATTTTTTGTAATTCATTTTGCGCGTGTGCAAAATTTGTTTTAGAAATTTTATCTTTCCATTTTGTAGGAATATTTTGTTTTGCAGGATCTGCCCAATAATCAGAATAATGAAAATCAATTAAAACTTTCATTCCAAGTGATTTTACTCGCTTTGCCATTTTAATCGTATTTTCAAGATTACAATAATCAGTTTTAGAAAGATTGTCTTCTGAAAGTTCCGGATTGACCCAAAGTCTAAAACGAATGCAATCTAAATTTCTTTTTGCAAAAAAATCTACTACATCAGTAATTTGATTATTATTTTCATCAAAAAATTTTACGCCTAAATCTTCATATTGTTGCAAAGAAGATAAATCTGCACCTTTCAAAAATTGTTGAGAAAATAAAAAAGAATTTAAAA
>JAEIGA010018675.1_pt1 | contig 10570 bp, 10 predicted proteins | sample 9270691 | NCBI WGS metagenome assembly JAEIGA01 (sample SAMN17057246, study PRJNA624740) | gut metagenome | biome: biome; isolation source: fecal sample | host: Bos grunniens | place: China: Xizang | collected 2019
AGGGTGCTGAGAAGCTTCGTACCATGGGTGCTGATTTTAACTTTGTTTCAAAGGCTCAGATAATGGAGCGCGGAAGAGCTGACGGCGGTGAGCTTCTTATAGATAAATTCCGCTATACGACATTACTTATCGATCAGCGTGTCAGACTTGAGCCATCCGAGGTAATGAAGATCGGTGAGTCTGTGTCATACGGCGGAACAATGTACCGCGGCGGAGCCTTCGGAGATTTCGCAAAGAAGAATATAGAGATATCCCCTTTGATAAAGGAAGCGGCAGCGTCGCTTATCGTTTACGAGACGGAGAAGTGCTCCTGTCCCGTAAAGGTATTTGTGAACGTCTCTGACTCCACAGTTAAGCTGAATGCACCTGCCGTTGAAGGGCTGTGCTGTGTTCTTGATGCAGTAAACGGCAAGAAGCGGGCTGTAGGGACGAACGAGACGTTAAGACTTCTTCCGTACAGTGTTATTGTGCTTATGTACGATCCCGACGGAAAGTGCGAGGAGAGCAGAGAGGGCATCCTCAGTGAGGTCATAGCCCTCCGCGAGGGAGATAACAGCTTTGATATCGGGACTGCCGAGGGCATAAGGGCTGTCATTGAGCTTGACCGTGTAGACGGACACTACGTTGACATTGAAGTAAACGGCAAGAGCGTATCTCGTATTTTGTGTCCCGCATACACCGCAGATATCACATCTTGGGTCAAATCCGAGCGCAATATCGTGACGCTTTCCTCGGACGGCGGCTTCTTCGGTGCTGCTTTACGGATATTTTCTGCCGAAATATAATTTTTATTAAGAAAAAATATCAAAAATCTATTGCATTTTGATTTTTGTTATGATATAATAACGCTTGTTGAATTTGTTTATCATAAAGCTACCATAAACGGAGGTGTATTCAGATGGCAAAGTGCTCTGTATGCGGCAAAGGTGTAACTTTCGGTCAGAACGTTTCCCACTCCAACCGCAAGACCAACAGAATGTGGAAACCCAACATCAGACGTGTAAAGGCTGTTGTTAACGGAACACACAAGACTGTATATGTATGCTCGAGATGCCTGCGCTCAGGCAAGGTTACACGAGTATAATAGATCAAATCGATCGTTACAAACTCCCTCTTGAGGGAGTTTTTGACTTGTAGGAGGAATTTTCGTTGAGATATACGGCAGTTATATCTTCACTGGCAGTTAAGGCGGCCGATGTGCTGGTCGATGGATTTGATTCGGTACTGTTGCCGCCTGATCGTGACATCGCGATGCCGATAAGCTGTCACGCGGATATGATCCTGTTTACATTCGGAGACCTTGGGGTATTACCTTCCTCGTACGCCGATCAATACCCCGACACCGTTGAAAGACTTGAGAAGCTCACAGGGATCAGCTTGGTAGCGGACGACTTTGAGAGAAGTGCCGTTTATCCGCACGATGTCGGACTTAACGTGCTGATCTGCTCGGATATTGCATTCTCAAGGGTCGCGTATACGTCACCGTGCGTTAAGGATATACTCTCTCAAAGCGGAATACGTCACGTAGATATCAGGCAGGGATATGCTGCTTGCTCGTCTCTCAGCTTCGGTAGAGCTGTTATAACAGCCGATCGCGGTGTTGCTTCTGCAGCCGAAGGCGAGGGATTGGACGTGCTGCTTATCTCACCTTACGGTATCACTCTACCGGGGTATGACATGGGTTTTATCGGCGGAGCTTCGGGTGTATGCGAGAGAGTCGTATATTTCCTCGGTAATATCGACTGTCATCCCGATGCCGAAAAAATCCGTGCTTTTATAAAAAAGCACGGATTTGAATGTGTTTCATTATATGACGGACCTCTTTGTGATTACGGCGGGATCAAATTTATTAAAAACCGCACTTAAGGCTCGGACAGTAAGGCGCGACACCTACCGCGTAGCGTTACTTGTCCGCTATTCGCCGCAATGAAGTACGACTCACCTGCGCGAACATTTGCGCTACGTCCCCCGACGACAAGCTCTGCGTTCTCGGCATCTGTAAATAACAGATGCGCGAAAGACTTTTCGTCAACTGTAAACGTTGCTTCTACTCCGTCTTTGCATTCTATATAGCTGACACGGAAATATTCGCAGTCAGCGATAATCTTAAAGTCACTGTGACGTGCTCTGCGTCCGTATTTGCCCGAGAAACGCATATTTTCTATATCTGCAGAACTGTAGCACATTACTGTATCGAGAGCTTTGCTTACGTGAAGCTCTCTTTTTTTACCCATTGCATCAACTCGGTCGTAATCGTAGATACGGTATGTCACGTTGGAATTCTGCTGTATTTCCGCGATGAGCACTCCGCTGCAAAGAGCGTGTACTTGACCTGCGGGTATGAAATAAACGTCGCCGACGGAGACCTTGACGCGGCGCAGTACGTTAGAAAGATCACAGCTCACTACAGCTTTCTTAAGCTCATGCTCTGTGACGTGATCCTCACAGCCGTAGATTATTTCGGCATCCGCATTAGCGTCAAGCACGTACCACATCTCTGTTTTACCGTTATCCGTTTCGTGTGCTGATGCATAAGCATCATCGGGATGCACCTGTACCGACAGATCACGTGCGGCATCGATAAATTTTATAAGAAGCGGAAAATCATTCCTGACGGTTGTTCCTAAAGCCTCGGGAAAAGCTTTTATCAACTCGGATACAGACATTCCATCATATTCGCCGCCGGCGATAACGGACATTCCGTCTTCCCTTACGGTAAGCTCCCATGATTCAGCGATATTCGAAAACGGAGCTACTTTATTATAAAGTCTTTTCAGCCTGTCTCCGCCCCAGATTATGTTTTTCGGCACGGCTTTGAGCAGCATTGGATAATATATCATTTCAGCTTTCTCCGTAGCTTTGTTTTATAAGCTTGTCTATAAACGCATTTCTCAACAGCCTTACGGCTCCGTGGACGGCGGCATCGCCTCTGTAGTGTCTTACGAATGCGATCCCGTCTTCGCTGACACAGTTGAAAAGTGCAAGCGCGCTTTTAAAGTGCTTCGGAAAGGTAGATATTCCGAAGAGCCCCGAGCCGTCGATCAGTATCTCATCGGGGGAAAGTGCACTGCACAGATTCCCGACGGAGTAAGCGACCTCACGGGCAAGCTCTGCCGTGCTTTTGAAGTTAGTGAAGGACGTACTCCTGAGACTTCTTAAGCGGGTAATACGGTTACTGCCGTATCCGACGGTTCGGAGGATAACGCCGGAGCATTCATTAGCTATGATGATAGCCTTCTTTTGCGTACAAAGCTCTGCGGCAGCGTCTATGGCAGACGTAATAAGGACGGTCTGTCCCGGAAAATATGATGAAACAAGTTTTTCTAAGCGTTCGCGGGAACTCAGTATACCCCGTGTATCGCGGTAAGGCTCAAAAACACAGGGAAGTAACAAAGCGAAGCCTGAGCACGCGTTCTTTGTAAAATGTTTTGCTTGTATAGCAGCGGTGTTCCTTAAAAACAGCGACAGCTTTTCATCAAAGAAGAAAGCGCTCGACTCCTTGAAATCAAAGCTTGACAGCTTCTTGCCACCGAGATCGGTGAATACCGTGCGGAAGCTGTCGCGTACGTCTGCTATAGTGAAGAAGTATTTGTCACTTAAGGAGTAGGTATATCCTTTGCCGTCAAACCTTTCCTTAAGGATACCGATATCAAGAAGCTCTTCAATTGCACGTGAGATCGTGGGATAACTGAGGGAGGTGTGTTCTTTGATGGTTTTGCGTGTGGAAGGGGACGTATTTGCTACGGCATCGCAAAGTACAAAAAAATTTTTTGATTTAATTTTATTGGTTTCAAAAAACATTTTTCGACCTCCCTTCGCACATATGTGTATCGCTTCGAGGTAATTATACAATATGTTGTCCTCTGTGTCAATCCGATAGGATAAAATGCTGCCAAAGAGTCCCGTTTGCTGCGGAAAACAAGGGAGAAAACGAAAAAAATTGTGTTGACAAAACAGTTAGACATATGTATAATAATATGTGACTGAATTTGAAACACGACAAAATACATATACATCGGAGAAATAAGATGAATGTCGAAAACGTAAACGGCCTTATTGAGGAGATCATTGGCCGTGCTAAGCCTGTTGACTATACCGTAAAGCTTCCGGAAGCGGAATTTGACGTAATGAACGCTATCTGGGAGGGAGCACCGCCGCTCACAACCTCCTATCTTATGCAGAAGATAGGTCACAAGAAGGGCTGGAAGGCTCCTACGCTTATCTCTTTCCTTGTTAGACTTGAGGACAGAGGATATATTGCATCCTACAAGAACGGCAAGGAGCGTTACTATATTCCCCTCGCACTCAGAGAGGAGTATATCCACAGCGTTACCGAGAGCTTTATCTCTCAGTATCACGGCGGTTCCTTCGTTTCCGCCATGAACTCGTTCTTTAAGGACAGAAACCTCAGCGAGAGCGATATTGACGCTCTTCTCGAGTGGCTCAAGAGCAGATATTGATATGATATCTGCCGCTGACCTGATAAGATTTGAAAATCTGATCCGTGATCTGACACTCTTCGGGCGTGACGATGCAGGTATCGGTACATATAAGGAAAAGAGTCTTCACTATATCCTGAAAAATTTCTTCTGTCCTAATAAGGACTTTCATGAAACTGCTTACAAAGGATATGTTGCTGACATTATGGAGGACGGCTATATCACTGAGATACAGTCGTCCTCGCTTTCGGGTATGAGGGGAAAGCTTGATGCTTTTCTCGACTGTAACTGCGTGCGGATAGTTTTTCCGATCATAGCAAGAAGAAACATCGTCTGGGTCGATACCGAAACGGGCGATATGAAACGTAGTAAGAGAAGCGTGTCGAGCGAGAATATATACGCTCTCGTAAGAGAGCTTATCTACATTCTCGACTATCTCCGCGATCCTTCACTGACTGTAACCGTCGTAACTCTCAATGCCGACGATTATCGGCTCCTTGACGGAAGAGGGAAGGACCGTAAGATAGGAGCTACAAAGCTCGACTGCGTGCCGACGGAGCTTCTTTCACTTGACGACCTTGTTTTTCCCGAGGATCTTCGCGCGTGTGTTCCCGAAAAGCTGCCGAAGGTGTTTACCCGCGAGGAGTTTGCAAAAGCATCTCATCTTAAGGGACGGGCACTTTGGGCGGTGCTGAAGGTGCTCTCTGAGATGCGCGTTATATTGCGTGCCCCTTCCGAAGACCGTAAGCACAGATATACCCGTGCTTTTGATATTAACTACTGACCGAAGAGAAAGGAGAGCTGTATGAGTAAGATAAAGTTACCTTTTGTAATAATTTCAGCCCTGCTCACAGTAATAATGCTGTCGAGTACGCTTCCGTGGCTTATGGGTGATGCGGAATATTGGCCCGCTCAGAAGGCGTATAACGATGCGGTAGCATCAGGTGACGCTGCCGCAATCCTCGATGCAGTAAAGCTTATCGAGGCGGCTTACCCTGAGCCTTCGAGTGAAGCTGAGTATCTGCGTCTTTATTATCCCTCTCTCAAAGCGGCGGGGATATATGAAAGCGAAGGACGCTATGATAAAGCCGCGGAGTATTACGGCAGATGCTATACATACGCTAAGGCTCTTGATGGCGGAAGCGGTGCCTATCGAGATATCGTAAATGCTTCCGAGATGCTCTACAGACATAATAACATCACTCCGACTCTTTACGTTGAGAGTGCTGACGTTTCAAAGGTGCCGTTCTACGGCGCGAGAGCCGAGAATGAGGCAGGATGTCTGCAGGGAATGACAGACTACTTCGATAAGGAGCACGACAACGCGCAGATACTGTACGTTCAGTTCTTTAACGAGGATATCGAACCCTTTTCCTGGCAGCTTCCCGTTGATACCGAGGATTATACGCTGATGGTCGCTTGGAACGTGCCTAACGAGAACGCCGAGGATCTCATCCGTATCTCGGAGGGTGAGGCTGATGATTATATAAGGCGGAATCTTGAGTATCTCTCCACACTGAAATGCCGTGTCCTTATCAGATTCGGCGCCGAGGTCAACTGTTGGCTAGCACTTCCCGCAAATAAGGCTGACGCAGAGGCTGACGGCGGTGCTTTTGCGGAAATATTCAAGACGGCATTCCGCTACGTTTCCTCAAAGGCGAAGGAATACTGTCCCTCTGCGGGCATGATCTATTCTCCCAACGACGTATCGAACTGGTTCTATCACCATACGGACTTCTATCCCGGAGACGAATACGTTGACTGGGTGGGAATGTCGAGCTATAATAATCTTCCCTCAAAGAGCTCCTTTGAGGTATCCGACAGCAGCGATGCTTTTTACTCTATAGGTGACTATTACGACAATCAGATAGTCAAGATAGAATCACTCTTAGAAGCCTACGGAGACCGTAAGCCCATAATCATCACCGAGGGCGGTACCGCTCACGAAAGCGATAACGGTCTTCAGACAGAAGAGCATGCTCTTGAGTCGATGAGGTTCTTCTATACGTATATTAACCGCGTTTATCCGCAGGTCAAGTGCGTTATGTACTTTAACTCTAACTACAGCTCTAATAAGTACAGTATCTTCGGACTTCCCGAGTCAAACAGTGCCGTAGCAGAGCTCTACAGAGCGTTAAACAGCCAAAATGTTACTATGCAGTACTTGATGGGAAAGAGCGATAAATGCGCTTACGTGCCCTTTGATGGCTTTACAGAGAACATCGGCGAGCTCTCTCTTTCCCTATATGCTGCATATCCCACAAGCGAAGAGGTAAGAGTGGAATATTACCTTGACGGAGTTGAAGTGCTTAACAGTACCGAGTATCCTTATTCCTACGATATCGACGTTAACGACCTTGCCGTCGGCGGACATCTTTTCAGAGTACACGTTACGTGCCGTAATACCGAAACGTGGATGAATTATAAGGTCACTGTCACAGAAGACGGTACGGTTTCCGTAAGTGATCCCATTCCGAGCTCGATCACGGATGTTTCGCAGAAATTCTGGGGCTATGATGCCGTTATGTACGGTATGGCAAGAGATCTGTTCAACGGAACCTCCGACTCTACGTTTGATCCGAACGGCAGTGTAACGCGAGCAATGTTCGTGACTATCCTTGCAAGAATGAGCGGAGTCGATCCTGCGGATTACAAGGAAAGCTCGTTTGTTGACGTCAAGGCAGGCAAGTGGTTCTCGCCTTACGTTGAATGGGCAAAGTCAAAGGGCATCGTAAACGGAAAAACCGAGACGACCTTTGCTCCCGACGATAAGATAACGCGTGAGCAGATGTGTACTATCTTAGTCAGATACTGTGAGATCTTTGGCATTGAGCTTGATAGCTCCGATGTTCCGGAAGAGGAAACAGAGTACTTTGCGGATCACGATGACATATCAAGCTATGCGTTAGAGTACGTTTATACTGCAAAGTTTGCAGGACTTGTCAGCGGCAAGAGCGGAAACGTATTTGATCCCAAGGCAGGTGCGACCCGTGCCGAAAGCGCAACGATCTTTATGCGCTTTATGATAAGCTTTATGAGATGAATAAATGAGACACCTTCGATGGTGTCTCATTTGTTATATTCCATACGTACCCGTTAAAGGGTCACGAAAAAGTCCGATCTCGGGCGTGATGAACGTAAATACCCCAAAAAGTACAGCCGTCAGGCAAAGAACGGCTATAGCCAAAGCAGGCCGAGTGCAAGAAATATCATTGTTTTTTAATAGACGTGTCTCATATAAATACACTATCGCCGCCGTGACGAAGAATATCGCGATGTTTATATAGTCGGGTGATTTTCCTATAGCACCATTGTAAGTATAAAATATGACCGGTATCAAAATCAGTCCGAGAAGGATGCCGCGTAGCTTGATACACCAGAAATTCGCATATCCGCTGAAGTAAAAGCTTTGCACTACAGCAAAAAAGAGCATCGGAAAGAATAATAGCTTCATGTGCTCGAATGTAGATTCGTTTACTCCCGAAAAGACTGCTAAAAGAGCCGAGCCTCCCGAGAGATCGTACAGATAATGAAGCAGAGTACCGCCTAGAGACGTTACCGCAAAGCCGAAAAGCTGCCACAGATTTACAGACCGATTCATAATGCACTCCATTTATCGCTTATGGTATATTTATTATATTTCTATTACTGACAAAAAATTCAGGACTCTGTCAGAGAGCCCTGAATTTTTATTTTTTAATATAATTCTTGAATCCGTCGGAATAGTGTATTTCAGAATCGTTCGTGACCCACATAGCCTCCACGTCGTCAAGTGACTCAACGAGAGCACGTCCTTCGTCAAGATCCATGCAGAACAGTGCGGTTGACAGAGCATCGCCTTGCGCCGAGCTTTTGCATACCACGGAGACAGAAAGATATCCTTCGGATGGCATAAGAGTCTCGGGATCGATGATGTGGTGATAGCGCTTGCCGTCTACGATATAGTATCGCTGATACGAGCCGCTTGTGACGAGGGACTCACCCGAAAGCTCGAGATACGCGATTTGAGTATCTCCTCCCTCGGGGTCTTCGATACCGACTACCCATTTTTCACCGTCTCCCCTTAGACCTACCGTACGCACGTTACCGCCTACGTTCAACACGTAACCCGTGATACCGTCCCTTTCAAGACCTTGTGCTATCATTTCAACGGCGTAGCCCTTGGCTATTGCACCGACGTCAAGGGTCATCTCAGGGTCCATGAGAGTCACTGTAGACGCATCACGGTCGATTTTCATATTGCTTATATCCGTGTGCTTTGAAGCCTCTGTGAGTTTGTCCATGGGAGGAAGGGAAGCGTTAACGGGATCGTCCGTGCCTTCCGAGCGGTAGTCGTGCCATATTGAGAGAACACTGCCCATAGCAACGTTTACAACACCGTCGGTCGTGCGGTACATTTGAGATGCGTACTCAAGCATATCGATTATTCTGCTGTCGACCTTTACGGTCCTATGTGCGCCGTCCTTCAGCTCATTTACAGTACACAGATTCTCGAGGCTGTCAAATCGGTGATAGATGGTGTAAAGCCTGTGATACTCCGAAAGCTCATTAAGGATGCGCGCGGAGACTTTGTCGAATTCTTCTTTTGACTCTTCATATCCCGTGACAGATGTGACCGTATCGAAATAGTCAAAGGAATAGGTGCTGTATTTCTGAGGCTTCTTTTCGCAAGAGACTAAAATAGAAGTAGAGAAGAGTATTGAAACAATTAAAAGCAAAGCGGTGAATTTGTTTTTCATAATTTAGGTTCAAAAACGGGAGGTTATCCTCCCGTTTTTTCAGTATCTTTAAAATTACTTGATCTTTGCTGCTGCCTTAACAAAGCCGTTTACGAGAACAGTACATCCTGCAGCCTTGATGTCAGCGTTACCGTAGTTGTCTTCGCCCAAGAAAGCTTCGATCTCGGAAACGGTCTTTCCTGCGCAAGCTGCATCGAATGCAGCCGCCTGCTCATACCATTCCTTAGCGGCACCGCCGTAAGCCTTCATGCCGTAGTTGTCGCCTGCTTCCTTCTTGGTGGATACAGCCTTTGTGAGGTCGTATGTGGAAGCACCTGCAGCGTCGAATGTGAATGTTACCTGAACGCAGTCACTGGAGGAAACGATTACCTTACCCTCAGCGTCAACTGCTGCTGCGAATACGGTTGTCTCGAGCTTGCTCTGACCGTCCTTTTCCTCTTCTGCATCCTTGCATGTCTGCTCAGTGTAGATGCCGAGCTTGAGTGCGCTGTCTGCTGTAGCCTTGGAATCAGCGGCATTCTTAACAGCCTTCTCGATAGCGAGAACGAACTCGTTGATCATAATAGTGCAGCCTGCGTTGACTACCTCGTCGGTACCCTTATCGCCTTCAGCAACGAGAGCTTTGATCTCGTCAACAGTCTTGCCCTTTACAACGCCTTCGAAAGCGTCAGCCTGCTCGAACCACTCCTTAGCGGCACCGCCGTAAGCTACCATGTTGTAATCCTTGCCGAGCTCACCCTTTGTTTTGAAGGTGTCGTTTGCAACAGCCTTACCTTCAAAGGTATAAGCTACTGTATTATCGGCTGTGTCGAGCTGACAAGATACGATATTACCTTCTGCGTCTACGAGAACTGCTGCAACGGTAGAAGTGATCTTACCCTGACCGTCCTTGTCCTCTGTGGCGTCGGAAGCTGCGGAAACTTCTGTGTATACGCCCATGCCGAACTTCACGTTAGCGGGAACTGTGGTGTCATCACCTGTTGTCTCTTCTTTCTTGCAGCTAACAAGTGCAAGTGCAGCAAATACCATTACTGCTGCGAGAATAATGCTGAGAAACTTTTTCATTGGTTTAATCCTCCGATTAAAATTTTTTCGTTTAATTGTAACATATCAGGGGTGTCTTGTCAAGAAAGAATCACTTCAAGATTCAACTTTTATTCTTTTTATCGCTACAGCGCCGCACAGACCTATAAGTATTCCGGAGACTGTGCCGGTCACCGACAGTACGATAAGGTAATAACCGAGCTGAACGGTCTTGAACAGATACATAGCCATAAGTATCTGTCCTACGTTGTGCAGGACACCGCCGACAACGCTGACTCCTGTTACAGAAAAAAGATCAGTCTTCTTAAGCAATGCCATTACGGCAAGGCTGAGAAGCGCACCTGCGGC
>JAEIGA010018676.1_pt1 | contig 10569 bp, 10 predicted proteins | sample 9270691 | NCBI WGS metagenome assembly JAEIGA01 (sample SAMN17057246, study PRJNA624740) | gut metagenome | biome: biome; isolation source: fecal sample | host: Bos grunniens | place: China: Xizang | collected 2019
AGGCGAAGCCGTCTTCGGCTGCTGCTGTGAAATCAATATCTTCTTTACGCTCATTCCTGTCTAAAAAATAATAGCCGAAACCACTAAAATTCCGGTGGGTATCATTTCGAGGGCGCAAAGGTACAAAAAAGCAACGAAAACCGAACAAGATGTCGAAAAAATTTGTATTTTCCTAAGAAGAAAGACAGCATAAATGAGCGCTGATACCCAAAGCATTGCGCTTCTGACATTGGTTTCAGGCACATTGATCACGTCTGTTATGCCCGCCATGGCCAACAGCACGAGCGTACCGATTATAAAGAAGCTTGAAGACGCCTTGACAGCAGCCCTGTAAACCTTCTGCTGCATCCTGTGCGGACGGAAAAGCCATGTCATCAGGTAACGCAGGAGAACATATGTAAAGAATATACCGAAACAAATGCCGGTCACGGCGTTTTCGGAAAACCCTTCCATAAACGACGGAGAATAAAGGTCATATCCTACAGCAACAAGGCAGAATGGAACAATCATTGCAAGGGCGAGGGCGTCCCTGTCGCGGCTCAGCTTCACGCTGGCTTCCAGGTTAAGACTTTCCTTGCCTCTGATCAGACAAGCCAGAAGCGACGGGAATATGTTCACCAGCCGCCTCGACAGAAGCAGCACGACCAGAAAAGCAAATAAAGCCAGAATATCGAACAGCATGTCAGTTTCCTCGTTTTGCCCTGTATCCCATGTCCTTGAGAAGGGTCACCACCCTGTCTCTGAAATCGCCCTGGATGGTGATCTCCCCATCCTTTGCGCTACCGCCCACTCCGCACTTTACCTTCAGAGCACGGCCTAGGTCAGCAAGATCATCAGATGTGCCGACAAAGCCTGTGACAAGAGTCACCTGCTTTCCGCCACGTCCCTTACGGTCTATGGAAACTATGAGATTCTGCTTCGAAGGATCCAGTGTCTGCGGTTCTTCTTCCACCGCTTCCTCGTAATTGAAATCGGGGTTTGTGGAAAAGACCACACCCAAGCGTTTCTTCCAGTCGTTCTCTGCCATCTGATATAATTCTTTTTGCAAATATAGCGATAATAGTTGTATATTTGTCGGTTTAGGAAAAAGTAATAAATACATGAACAATAAGAAATTCACATTCTGGAACAGGCTGACTGCCGTCATCGTCTTCGCGATTTCTGCAGTTACCTATCTCCTCACAATCGAACCGACCGCTTCCTTCTGGGACTGCGGAGAGTTCATCGCCTCGTCCTACAAACTCGAAGTGGGACATCCCCCTGGAAACCCTGTGTTCCAGCTTTTCGCCAGATTCTTCACAATGTTCACCGACAACATGCATGCGGCAGTCGCTGTAAACGCGATGAACGCGATATGTTCGGCGCTGACCATATTCTTCCTTTATCTGACCATCGTCTTCCTTGCGAAAAGAGTCGTCAAGCCTGAAGAGGACGGCACCTACACAGTTGCCAAGGCCATCGCCATATTCGGTTCAGGTGCAGTCGGCGCCCTCGCATACACATTCAGCGACACGTTCTGGTTCTCTGCGGTAGAGGGTGAGGTATATGCAATGTCGTCGCTCGTTACGGCCCTTGTATTCTGGGCCATGACAAAATGGTACGAGCAGGCGGACACCCCGTATGCCAACAGATGGATCGTGCTGATTTCCTTCATCATGGGTCTGTCCATCGGAATCCACCTTCTGAACCTCCTTGCCATTCCGGCCCTCGTATTCCTGTTCTATTACAAGAAACGTGAAGGCGGCCATTATAACATAAAGGAATATATAAAGATATTTGCCGTATCAGTCGTGATACTTGCGGTGATCCTCTTCGGAATCATCCCTTACCTTCCTAAGATTGCGGCATATTTCGACCTCTTCTTCGTGAACAAGCTGGGTCTCGGATTCAACAGCGGTGCCATCTTCTTCATGACCCTGCTTCTCGGACTCTGCTTCTGGGGCCTTTTCAGGACCATGAAGAACCAGCAGGTCTTCGCAAACACAGTACTCCTCTGCTTCACAGTGATCGTCATCGGATTCTCACTCTTCTCCATCGTGATCATCCGTTCGGCTGCCAAGACCCCTACAAACGAGTACCAGCCTGACAATCCGTTCACACTCGTACGCTATCTCGGACGCGAACAGTACGGAAGCAATCCTCTCATCTACGGAGAGTACTTCGACGCCCCATATGAAATCGAGGCCACTGAATACTGGGCTCCGATGGGTGACAAGTACATAAAGGCGGAAGGCCCTGGAGACATCGTCTACAAGTCTTCCGGCAAGATGCTCTTCCCTAGAATGTGGAGCGGAACAGACCCAAGACACATCTCATTCTACCAGTCTTATATAGGTAAGGGCGGAGTATCCGTTCCCGGAGCACAATACAAGAAGCCTACATTCTTCCAGAATCTGACATACTTCTTCGACTATCAGCTGAACTGGATGTACTGGAGGTATTTCATGTGGAACTTCGCCGGAAGGCAGAACGAAATCCACAGCGCATCTCCTGGCGACCCGATCATTGGCAACTGGGAGTCCGGCATTCCGCTTATCGACGAATTCCGTCTCGGAGACCAGTCGGGCGCACCTGACTACCTCAAGAACAACAAGGGAAAGAACCACTACTACATGCTTCCTCTCCTGCTCGGAATCCTTGGAATCTTCTTCCAGTTCGGCAGGGACAAGAGAGGATGCTGGCTCACCTTCCTGATGTTCTTCATGACAGGTATCGCCATCGTGATATACCTCAACCAGCCACCGTTCCAGGCACGTGAGCGTGACTATGCATATGCGGGATCATTCTATTCATTCAGCATATGGATCGGACTCGGAGTGGCTGCCATCTACACATGGGTGATGGATGCCCTGAAAGAGCGCAGGAACATGGAAGTGGCAACAGCGGCTGCCGTGACCGTGCTTACCCTCGGAGTACCTGCACTCATGGCCGCAGAGAACTGGGACGACCACGACCGCAGCAACAGATACACCGCTGTCGAGATGGCGAAGAACTACCTCAACTCCGTAGGAGAAAACGGAATCCTTGTGACCCACGGAGACAACGACACCTTCCCGCTCTGGTATGCACAGGAGGTAGAAGGCATCAGAACCGATGTCCGCATCGCCAACACCTCACTTCTGGGAACAGACTGGCACATCGACCAGATGAAATGGACGATGAATGACTCAAGACCGCTTGATCTGAGCGTCGACCACAGCCAGTATCTCTACGGTACAAATGAATTCATATATATATATGACACGCGCGAGAGCGTGATTCCTCTTGCCGACGTCATGCGTGTATTCAGACATCCGGAGGCAAAGATTCCTCTTTCCAGCGGAAAGATGGTCGACTACATCATGTCAAGGAAGTTCACCATCCCTGTAAACAAGGAGAACGTCATCAAGTACGGCATTCTCGACGAGAAATATGCGGACATCATACCGGAGGAGATAACCATCACCATCCCTCAGGACAAGGACTACCTGACAAAGCCTGAACTCTTCATGCTCGACCTGCTGTCGAACTACAAGTGGGACCGTCCTATCAACCTCCTCAGCATGGGTGGAGACATCAATATAGGTATAAAGGACTATCTGATGTATGACGGATATTCATACAGGTTCGTGCCTGTCAAGAACAAGATGAAGAGCACCGAGATCGGCTTTGCCGATGCCGAGGACCTCTACAACAAGATGAAGAGCGTCTACACATGGGATGCCCTCAAGAGGACAGACTACTTTGTCGACTACCAGCATTTCTACACCTTCTGCGGAGTGCTTTCACAGAGAAACCTCTTCGTGAACGCCGCTAAGGAGATGCTGAAGATCGGCGACAAGGAAAGAGCTGTCGAACTCCTCGACATGTGCCAGGAATGCGTACCTGAAGAGAACTTCCCTCTCGACATGACCTACCTCGGATTCTCTAACGAGTACATGGTCATCGACATGATCGAGACATATTACACTGCCGGCGAAAACGAGAAGGCGATGGAACTCATGAAGAAGTTCATGGATGAGATCTTCATCTCGACAGACTTCTTCCTCAACTTCTACGACATCGCACAGAACGAATTCGAAAGTTGCTTCAACTGCATCTCTTACATAGCGGACCTTGCCGACTTCAACGGCGATTCTGACTATGCAAATGAAATCAGGAGCAAATTCAACGCACTTTTGGACCTGGAGGAAGAATAACAACGAAAAACATAGTAAAACAACTGCTAAAACAACGAAGTGAACAACCACGGAAAGTTCAGAAAGGGCGACATTTGCATCCGGTTAAGAATCTTATTCGTCTCTTTCTGCACTCCTGAGTTTTTCAGAAAAATGTGTGCAATTCCATTCAGGAAAGCAGAAAGCATAAAAAAAGGGATGCCGTGACGGTATCCCTTTTTTATTTCCATTCAGATGTCCTAGTCGAGTTTGAGGACAGCCATGAAGGCGCTCTGCGGAACTTCTACGGTTCCGATCTGACGCATCCTCTTCTTACCCTGTTTCTGCTTCTCCAGGAGCTTTCTCTTACGCGAGATGTCACCACCGTAACACTTCGCGGTAACGTCCTTTCTCACGGCCTTAACGGTCTCGCGCGCGATGATCTTCGCACCTACCGCCGCCTGGATGGCGATGTCGAACTGCTGTCTTGGTATGAGTTCCTTGAGTTTCTCACACATCTTGCGTCCGAAGTCATATGCATGGTCTGCATGAATCAATGTCGAGAGCGCATCGGCAGGGTCTCCGTTGAGCAGGATATCGAGTTTCTGAAGTTTTGCCTCCTTGAATCCGATGACGTGGTAATCGAACGAAGCATATCCCTTGGATATCGACTTGAGCTTGTCATAGAAATCGAACACGATCTCCGAAAGCGGCATCTCGTATGTAAGTTCGAGACGGTCTGCAGTGAGATAATGCTGATTGATGAGCACACCTCTCTTGTCAAGGCAAAGCTTCATGATAGGTCCGTAGTAGTCCGATCTTGAAATGACCTGCGCGCGGATGTAAGGTTCCTCGATCCTGTCGATGAGCGTTGCAGGCGGAAGGCCTGAAGGGTTGTGCACATCGAGACATTCGCCCTGTGTGGTATATACCTTATATGATACGTTCGGAACGGTAGTGATCACGTCCATGTTGAACTCTCTGAAAAGACGCTCCTGCACGATCTCAAGATGCAGAAGTCCGAGGAAACCGCAACGGAATCCGAAACCGAGAGCAAGTGATGACTCCGGCTCGAATACAAGCGACGCATCGTTAAGCTGGAACTTCTCGAGGGAAGCACGCAGTTCCTCATACTGATCGGTCTCCACCGGATACATACCTGCAAAGACCATAGGCTTCACCTCCTCGAAACCGGCGATTGCCTCTGTGCAGGCATTCGGTCCGACATGAGTGATGGTATCTCCGACCTTTACCTCAACGGCGGTCTTGATACCGGAAATGATATAACCCACGCTTCCGCACGGAATCTCCTTGCGCGGATGCATCTTCATCTTGAGCACACCGATCTCATCAGCGACATATTCCTTGCCGGTGCTGACGAACTTGACCTTGTCGCCAGGCTTGATGGATCCGTTCATCACCTTGAAGTATGCGATGATGCCTCGGAACGAGTTGAACACCGAGTCAAAGATGAGGGCCTGAAGCGGTGCGTCAGGGTCACCGGCCGGAGCCGGAATCCTTTCCACAATGGCATCAAGAACCTCCTTCACTCCCTGACCTGTCTTGCCGGAAGCAAGAAGAATATCCTCAGGCTTGCAGCCGAGAAGGTCGACTACCTGATCCGTCACTACATCAACCATAGCCGAATCCACATCAATCTTGTTGAGGACAGGAATGATTTCAAGATCGTGCTCTATCGCAAGATAAAGGTTGGAAATGGTCTGAGCCTGGATACCCTGGGTGGCATCTACAACCAGAAGGGCTCCCTCGCATGAAGCGATTGCACGTGAAACCTCATAGGAAAAGTCCACGTGGCCCGGAGTGTCGATAAGATTGAGCGTATATTTTTCTCCATTATGCATGTAATCCATCTGGATCGCATGACTCTTGATAGTAATACCCTTCTCCTTTTCCAGATCCATCGAGTCGAGGACCTGATTTTCCATGTCACGCTCGGTAAGGGTATTTGTAATTTCAAGCATCCTGTCGGCCAAGGTGCTCTTGCCGTGGTCGATATGTGCAATGATGCAAAAGTTTCTTGTATGTTTCATCGTCTATATATAATCGGTGCAAAGATAATAAATTAGAAAAATTTTCCCTACTTTTGTTTAATCCATAGCATCATAAAGGTGTCTTAACAAAGGTGACAGACAACGACATCATACAACTCTACTGTAGCGGAAGGCAGGAGGAGGCTTTCAACGGCATAGTCAAGGCCTATACCGAAAGGCTCTATTGGCACGTGCGCCGTTTCCTGTACAGTCACGAAGACACCAACGACCTTCTTCAGGATATTTTCATCAAGATATGGACCGCACTGCCCACTTTCCGAGGAGATGCAAAGTTGTACACATGGCTTTACAGGATCGCTACCAACGAAGTGCTCAACCACCTTCGAAAGAAACGTTTCAAGGCCCTGATATCACTTGAGTCCGCCACAGGAATTGCCGACAAGATGATCGACGACGATGCCCACTTCAACGGCAACCAGCTGCAGCGCGAACTCCACAAGGCCATACAGCGTCTTCCGGAGAAACAGAGGGTCGTGTTCAGCCTGAGATATTTCGACGAAATGAAGTACGAAGACATCTCAGAGATCACCGGAACCTCGGTAGGAGCCCTCAAGGCCTCGTACCACCATGCCTACAGCAAGGTAAAGGACGAAATGCAGAAAGTAATTGAAACATAAAGAATAAACCTTTTGAATATTTAAGTGTCTAATAAGCGATGAAACAGGAAAAAGACATATTAAAAGACTGCCCGGAGCTGAAGCAGATGCCGTTTTCGGTACCTGACGGATATTTCGAGTCCTTCAAGGCCGAGACATCCAGGACAAGGGTGCATAAGGTAAGTTTCTGGAACAAGGTCGCACCATATGCGGCCGTGGCGGCAGTATTCGCATGTCTGGTTACGGCAGGAACGTTCCTTCTTGAAAGCACGGTTCCTCAGTACCAGATGACCGAGGAAGATTATGTAATGTTCTCCGACAACATCATGACAACGATTGCGTATGAAATGGAGTACGGATCGCAGATTGCCGAAGCAGAATCGGAACTCAGCGACGAGGACATCATAAACTACCTTATATATACAGGTGTATCAGCAGAATTCATTGAAATGTCTAAATAAACTAAGCTATGAAACGCAATATCGTCACCTTAATTATTGCAGCCTTCTGCCTCGCGGGAATTTCCGCACAGGCCCAGCCAAGACCACAGGAAAACTGGATGGAGAAGATGCAGAGCGTAAAGATCGCCTTCCTCACAAACGAGATCGGTCTTACTCCGACAGAAGCACAGAGTTTCTGGCCTATCTACAACTCAGTCAGTGAAGAACTTGACAAAGCGATGTACAGCACCATCACATCATACATGGAGCTTGAGAAATCGATAAACGAGAACAAGTCTGAGAAGGAAATCAACAAATGCCTCGAAAGATATCTCGAAGCGATGTCAAGTCAGGACGAGATACGCAACGAGTCTGTTGAAAAATACAGGAAGATCCTTTCTGACACAAAGGTGGCAAAGATCTTTGTTGCGGAGGAAAAATTCAGAAGACAGCACATCAGGACGCTTCAGCGCACACCGGGAAGACCTCAGAACTAAGCAAATAGATAAAAATCATGCATGAGGGAAAGATACTCTTGAGTATACTTTCCCTCATCCTGTATTGTAAGGGTTGTATCTTCAGGAGAATCTGTACGCACTCGTGAGAATTCCGCAATTATCCTCGAGGGAGCCTTTCTAGGCACGGTACGCACGCGGACGATACGGAAAAGATGCAGCCCGTTCATCCTTGCATGGCGGCAGAGGGCGTTTTCCGTCTCCGCCGGAAGCACGAAGGAAACGCGTCCGTCCTCAGACAGGCGTTCGGCAGCAAAATCAAGGATTTCACGGTATGAAAGGCCCGTGGAAGTATGCCGGGCATTGTTCCTGCGCTCCTCCGGCGCATTCAGCGAGTCCTCGAAATACGGTGGATTCGAGAAAATCAGGTCATACATGCAATCCTCTGAAGTTCCGGCAAAGCCGTCAAGAGAGGCATGGAAGGCCTGAAGCACGTCCGGCCACGGCGAATTACGGAAATTTGCTCCGGCTTCCGTCGCAGATGCTTCGTCTATGTCGATGGCGCTTATGACCGGAAAATGTGAACCGGACCGGGCATCCGTCTGGCCCGCTCCGCAGAAAACAGGGGATATGCTACGCTCGGCCAGACGGATGTCCGGTCCTTCCTGCATCATGGCAAGGCGCTGGGCTGCCATCAGGGCTATAGTGCCCGTACCTGTGCCTATGTCGAGAAGGCGGCGGTCAGAAGGAGATATGGTCATGAGTGCACCAAGAAGAACACCATCGGTATTCACCTTCATGGCGCTCTTCTCGTTGACTACCTCGAATTTCTTGAAACGGAATGTACCCATAGACTTATACAAACTGTCCGTCCACCATGAACAGAGACCTGTCACACATCGCGGCAAGTTCAGGATCATGCGTCACGATGACAATGGTCTGTCCGTATTTGTCCCTCAGGTCGAAGAACAGACGGTGGAGTTCGGCCTTTGTCTTTGAATCCAGGTTTCCCGAAGGTTCATCGGCAAAAAGAACGGCAGGACGGTTGATCAAGGCACGGGCTATGGCTACCCTCTGCTGCTCGCCTCCTGACAGTTCCGAAGGCTTGTGACCGAGACGTTCCCCGAGACCAAGTTCATTCAGGAGTTCAGTTGCCGCGGCCTGGGCATCCTTGCGGGAGCGACCCGCGATGAACGCCGGGATCATGACATTCTCCAAGGCGGTGAACTCAGGAAGGAGATGGTGGAACTGAAAGACGAAGCCAAGTTTCCTGTTTCGGAATTCAGCCAGTCCCTTGCTTCCAAGGGCAGGAACATCCACTCCGTCTATGACCAGCGAGCCGGCATCCGGAGTGGACAATGTGCCAAGTATCTGAAGCAAAGTCGATTTTCCGGCACCGGAGGCACCCATTATGGATACGACCTCAGCCTTTGAAACACTGAGGTCGATTCCTTTCAGCACCTTCAGGGTACCGAATGATTTTTCTATTCCTTTTGCCTGTATCATATGCTATCTGAAGAGCATAGGAGCGAACTGATGGAGCGAACGGCGCCATGTGAGCCACTCGTGACCTGTGCCAGGAGACTCATAATATACATGGTTCACGCCGAGTTCATCCAATGCCACATGCAGGTCGTAGATACCCTGATACATGCCTGCAGGCTCGTCGGTTCCGATACTTATGTAGAGGAGATGATAATCGTCGTTGAGAGACTTCGGATACATTTCCGCATCGCGACGGTCGCCAGGACCACGGCCAGAACCGCTGAATCCACCGATCCATCCGAAAAGGTCAGGATGGTTGAGACCGATTGTATATGACTGGAATCCGCCGAGTGAAAGTCCGCAGATCGCGCGGTTTTCACGGTCGGTGAGGGTACGGAGATGTGAATCGAAGAAAGGAACCGACTCCTCTACCATAACCTTCTCGAATGCGTCGAAGTTGAAGAGGTTGAAGCCGCCTGCAGGAGCCGCTCCCACGAGATTTGCAACGCCATGCTCGCATACGATGATCATAGGCTCGCACTCGCCTGCAGCGATGAGGTTGTCCATGATGTTCGCCATCATACCCTGGGTAGCCCAGCCAGTCTCATTCTCACCCGCACCGTGCATCAGGTAAAGTACTGGGAAACGGCGCTCAGGCTCCGAAATATACTGTGGAGGAAGATATACGTAGCATTCACGTGCCGCTCCTGTGAGTTTCGAATCATATCTGACAATCTCGATTGCACCATGCGGAACATCCTTCTCAAGATAGTAGTCCACACCGGCCTCCGGAACCTCAATTCCGCTCGACCAGTAGAATGAACCGAAATACTGGCGGCTGTTAGGGTCGGCGATGCGCTTTCCGTCCACAGTCATCGTATAATAATGGAAGCCCGGCACGAGAGGCTCAGATGTCACCTCCCAGATTCCGTCCTCTCCCTTTGTCATCGCATAGTTCTTACCTCCGACGTTTACTGAAACCGACTGTGCCTGAGGCATGTCGTTGCGGAAGGTCGCACTGAGGTCAGGATTGATCTTAGGATACTCCGATCCAGGGAAATTGGTTGTTGCGCTTACAGGTTCTGTAACAACACCAACCTGAGTGTTTCCTGCACAAGAGGCAAGAAATGCGGCTGCGATAGCGAGCCCGAGGACGAAATGATGTCTCATGATTGTCTGATTTAGATTTATTGCGTAAATATAGACAAAATTTCGCAGGTGTAAAACAAAAAAGCGACCACTTGATTAAGTAGTCGCTTTTCAAAATGTCGGGGTACTGTGACTCGAACACAGGACCCTCTGGTCCCAAACCAGATGCGCTAGCCAACTGCGCCACACCCCGATTATTGGTTTCCCTTTCATTTGGGACTGCAAATATAGAGAGA
>JAEIGA010018677.1_pt1 | contig 10569 bp, 9 predicted proteins | sample 9270691 | NCBI WGS metagenome assembly JAEIGA01 (sample SAMN17057246, study PRJNA624740) | gut metagenome | biome: biome; isolation source: fecal sample | host: Bos grunniens | place: China: Xizang | collected 2019
AAGGGAGATGGTTGAGACTCCGGGTGCCTTCCTGCTTCATGTCGCAGTGAAGGAAGAGGCGAATGTCATGCCAATGACACCTCCGGGTGCTTCGGTCAACGAGATGATTTTTGAATAATACTCCCAAGGAAACCATGGAAAAGAAACTATATACCATTATCATTTATACTGAGAATATTGCGGGTATGCTTAACCAGGTAACAGCCGAGTTTACCCGTAGAATGATGAATATTGATACCATTACTGCTTCTTCGTCGTCAATTGAGGGTGTGCACCGCTATACCATTTCATTGTGGGGAGAGGAGGATTCTGTACAGAAGGTAACAAAGCGTATCGCCAAGAAAGTGGATGTGCTGAAGGCCGATTATTATACCGACAATGAAATTTTTGTCCAAGAGGTCGCACTGTATAAGCTCTCAATGCCCAAGGTGCTCGAAAACAACGATATCTCAAGGATTATACGCCATAAAAGGGCGCGTGTCATTGAGGTAAATGCCGATTACATGGTCGTTGAGATGACCGGCCGCACCGATACTATCGTGAACCTTTATAACGAGTTTGTGGCCCAGGAGTGTATGCTACAGTTTGTAAAGTCGGGACGTGTGGCAGTGCCTCGTGCACCGCAACCTAAACTTAGCGAAATGCTTTTTGACGAGGATTACAAACGCAGGTCGGTAAAGGACAATATGTGATTACGACGCAGATGTTGCTGTCTTTGTCAATGCGGGTATGGCAAGCTACACCCGCATTTCTTATAAATAGGGAAATTCCTCTCTAATGGTAGGTTTTTTCCCTTTCATTGCAGGTTTTATGGTTATATTTTTGCAGCAGATAAGAATCCTCAAAATAAACGGCTATGAAAACTAACGTAAAATGCATGCAGTGGAGAAGTGCTCTGTTAATGATGCTTATGCTCGTTTCTCCTTTCCTCGCTTTTGCTCAGACTGACGACATATACTTTGTGCCGACGAAGAGTAGCGAGAAACAGACGATTGTTGTAGAGAGAGTGTCGGACAAGTACAATATTGTTGACGAAACAAAGGTTACTGTCCGCAACGTCGATGAATATAACAGACGTAATACTTATACCGATGATCCTGAGCAGTACATTGAGGGGAACTATGGTGATGAGTATGTTACTGTTGCTGACGATTATCAAGATTATGACTATTCAACAAGAATCGTTCGTTTCCGCAGTCCAAGTAGAGCCATTAGCAACATCTATTGGGATTTGGCTTATACAAGTTATGTAAATGACTGGTATATATATGACAATGGTTACAGCATTGACATATATCCTACTATAAATAATCCTCTTTATTACTTGACCGATTTTGCCTGGAATTCATTGACTTGGTATAATTGGAGATATTGGTATAACAGATACAGCTGGAATTATTCATATTGGGATTGGTATCACCCTGGGTACTACTGCTCGTACAGCCCATACTGGTATCACCATCACCATCATCACAACAGCCACTGGTACAATTCGTATTGGAACAATCATATACATGCAAACAGATGGCACAGTGGACGTAACTTGCGTAACAGTATAACCCGTGGTGGCATCAGTGCCAGAAAACACGATACAAGAGGCGCCGGCTATGGCAATGACCGAGGAAGAGAGGCTGGCCGTGGCGGCAAGAACGGTAACGGTGGTGTAGACCTTAGAGGAAACAAAAGAAATAATGACAGGAATACAGGTAGAACTGTAGCTGGTGTACGTAATGACAAGAATGGTAATGAAAATAATGGCAAAGTAGATTTGCGTGGCAAGGATAAACGCAACGGCAATATACGTGATGACAATGGAAGAAACGGAAAGGGTCGTGAAATCAAGATTGGCGGTAATACAGGTGTACGTCGCCAGCAGCCTGCAAGGGTTGGTATCAATGGCAGCAAGAATAATGGAAATTCAAGAAAGAACGGTGCTGTAAACGGTAACACCAGTGCCCGTCGACAGCAGCCTGCAAGGACTACTGTCAATGCTAACAGGAATAATGAGAGTTCAAGAAAGAATGGTGCTGTAAGCGGTAACACCGGTGCACGTCGACAGCAACCCGCAAGGAGTGTGAACAACGGAAATGGCAATACAAGAAACAGTGCTGTCAACACTCCCGGCAAGGACGTACGTAAGCGTGGAGAGAGAGGTGGAGCTTCGGCTCAGGGGCAGGGTTCTGTAAACCGTCGCAGCTCATCAACAGGCAACTATAACAGACAGAGCAGTACAAATGCAACCCGTTCGCGTGGCGCTTCTACCCAGACACGCAGTAGTAGCAGTTCCGTTAGCCGCAGTAGCTCTGGTGGTGGCGGTAGAGCCCGTGGTGGCGGTTCAAGCTACAGCAGTTCACGTAGCAGCAGTTCGCGTAGCAGCAGTTCAAGCTACAGTGGCGGTTCAAGTAGCAGATCCGGAGGTGGAGGCTCAAGTTTCGGCGGAGGTGGTTCACGCGGTTCCGGTGGCGGCGGTTCACGCGGCGGTGGACGCGGCAGATAAGCGGCCTTGTGAGTCAAGAAACAGAACTATTTCAAAACATAAACACACAATATATTATGAAACGCTTGTTATATATCCTTTTGTCTATTCTGCCGGCAGGAATGGCCGCCCAGAATATGTATGAGATTGCACCCTTGATGCAGAATGATTTGACAGGTACATCGCGTTATATATCAATGGGTGGCTCAATGGGTGCCCTTGGCGCTGATATTTCAGTCATGGGAAGTAACCCTGCCGGAATCGCCATTTACCGTAGCAGTGACTTTTCTATTACAGGAAGTATGGGATTCAACAACGTGAAGTCTACATACAATGGAACCAGTGTGAAGAGTGACAATACCATCTTTGATGTAGAGAGTTTCGGCGCTGTTGTTGCCAGCAAGATTGAGGATTTCAGTAATTTGAAATACTTGAATTTTGGTATCGGCTATCGTCGCAAGAATGGGCTCGCAAATGAGTTTTCAGTAGCAGGACCGGCGTTTGGATATTCCCAGCAGTATGCAATAAGAGAACTTTATGATACCAGGAAGTTCAAACTGGACCAGATAGGCAAGTACGATTATGATAAATTGTATAACTATTGGCTCCCGATGCTTGCAACATATGCGAATATAGGTGACACTGACGGTAATCTGATAACCAGACCTGATGGCTCATTGATTTATGAACCTACTGATATTGAGTTCCATAGTGAAGAGAGGGGTGGTGCTACTGAGGTTGATTTCAATTTTGCAGCGAACATAGGTGACAGATTCTATTGGGGTGCAACGCTTTCGCTTGTCAATGTGGATTATACAATCAATAGTCTGTACTATGAGATGGATGATGCCGGTGACATATATTCAATAGGAAACTATAAGCACATAGAGGGTAGTGGTTACAACATCAAACTTGGTGCAATATGGAGGCCTTTCCGTTATTCTCCACTCAAATTGGGTATTGCCGTGCACACTCCAACATGGTATGAACTGAACAACTGCTCTTATGCTGATATAGAAGGACCATTCGGCGATTTCTATGATACAAGAGACTATGACCTCTACAACGGTCATCTTGAAAGTGAGAGCAAGTGGAGTTCGCCATGGCGTTATCTTGCTTCGGCTTCGTATACATTCGGTACCTTTATGGCTTTGAACGTTGATTATGAGTATACAGACTATTCTACCGCAAAGTACAAGTTTGTTGGTTTAGGAAGTGCAAAGGGGCAGAACGAGGAGATTGCCTACAACCTCAAGGAACAGCACACTGTAAGAGTGGGTGCCGAATTTAATCTTGGTGGTGGTATGACTCTGCGTGGAGGATACTTGTATTCTACAGCTCCATTCAAGACCGATGCATACAAGGAGATGCTGAACATGCAGGTGACCGAGACTGCGACCGATTACAACAACCGTTACAGCAAGGAGGCTGTCACATTGGGTGGCGGTTATCGTGGAAAAACATTCTACTTTGATATGGCATACGTGTTCGATACCCAGAAGTCGGACTTCTATCCATATTATGACCCACAGGAACCTAATCCTGCAGCCAGGATGGAGTATTCGAACCATACGGTTACAGCAACCCTGGGCATGAGGTTCTGATAACCCGAAACGGAATTCCGGTTGATTCTTATTTCCTACGCCAGAAGTTTACGCCGAAATATACGTTCACGACACCGAATCCGTTGAGAATTGAGAGTGAATTTCTGATGTAGGAGTAGGAATGGGAGACAAGTGACGCGCCGGCATAGTATTTACTGTTGTTATATACTATTGCCGCGCGTGTTATAAGGTCGAAATTTATGCTTGCCAGGAACTCCTTGCTGTCGTGTAGCTTTAGCGAGGTGTTTTTGTATCCGATGGCGGGAGTCATTGAGATGTTTGCAACACAGTCTTTGGCGAATACCCAGTTGTAGCTATAGCCGAAGTTGATGCTGAAGTCCTTATACTTCACATTCTTGAATTTGAGTTCCTCATCAAGCTGTTCTCTTATTGGAGTGTCGAACTTTTCGGTGTCAAAGAAGAATGACTGCTCGTTGTAGGATAGTCCCAGGATGAACGAACCTGCACTGATTCTCTGGTTTGTCGACTGGCTGTATGCTGCCGGGTATGAGAACTTGTCGTTGTTGAAAATATAATAGAGGTTTGCACCGTTCTGTTCTACTGTAAGTCCGTTGAATCTGTGGTTGTAACTTTGCAACTCATCCTTGCCGTTCTCGTAGAAACCGTTCAGCCTGCGTATGCGATATCCGTTGTCCCTCTTGCGGTAGAACAGGTCTATGCCTATGGCCGATGTGTAGAAACTGAAGTTGAAATCACTCAGTGGCCTGTTGCTGCTTACGTCAAAACTGTATCCCAGGAATATCCATCGCCAACCTATGTACATACCTATCTTGTGGCTGCTGCCGGGTGAAAGGGTGATGCTCTGCTCCGAATCTACCGATGAAAAACGGTAATAGTCGTAACAGTACGAGTACTGTGACATTATGGTCATATTATAGAGGTTGGGCGATATGTATATGCTGTCCTTGCTGTCGAGTGTGTTCTCGATGAAAGATTCCGTACCTTTTAGACCCTCTATAATCAAATCGGAAATGGAGTCGTCGTGTCTGTTGCCTTCCTGTGCTGCAGACGGCATGGCGGCGACGATTGCAATGACTGCAGTCATCACGTAGCGGATAATGGTCCCGTACATTGCTGATGCTTTCATACATTGAATAGCATAGAAGTTATATTATCTTGCCCAAAATCTTGTCAAGAACCCAGTTTGTGGGTGTTGCGCTTATGCTGTCGCATGTGCAGTTGCCCTTATGCAGCAGATGTTCTACAATATTCCTGATTAGTGGAAGCTGTACGTATGTGGGATTGGGTACAGTGAAACTCTTTGTACCGTTCTCGTTGCGAAGCTCGATGGGCTCGAAAGTGAATACCGAGAATTTTATTGTTCCACGGCTTCCGAAAATCTCGATATGGTCCTCCTTTGATGATTCATCTGAAACGAAACACCACGAACCCGAACCGGGTATGCCGCTTTCGAACTTGAAGCAGGCACTTACGGTGTCCTCGGCCTTGTATAGTCCTCCGCGGTTGGCTGCATATCCTTCGGCATGCAGAATGCAGCCGAACATCTCTTGGAGCAGGTCAATCTGGTGGGGTGCAAGGTCGTAGAAGTATCCTCCGCCGGCAATGTCTGGTATTACTCGCCATGGCAGGTTATCGCGGTTGTAATCCATGTCACGCGGCGGTACCGAGAAACGTATCTGTACGTTAAGGACGTTGCCAATCTCGGGCAACAGTTCCCTTACTTTCTGGAAGTAGGGCAGATATCGGCGGTAGTATGCGACAAAGCATGGTACTCCAGTCTCGCGCGAGATCCTGTTTATGCGTGCACAGTCCTCGTAACTTGCTGCCAGCGGTTTCTCCACGTATACCGGCTTGCCGGCTTTCATGGACATTATAGCATATGTGGCATGTGATGACGGGGGAGTTGCAATGTATATGGCATTCACCTCCTGGTCATCTATGAGTGCTTGGGCATCGGTGTAGTAGTGTGGTATGTTATGGCGTTTGGCATACTCGCGGGTCTTCTCTTTGTCGCGTCCCATTACGGCAACGACCTCAGAATCCTTCACCATGGCAAATGCAGGGCCACTTTTCTTCTCAGTAGCCTCGCCGCAGCCAATAAAACCCCATTTGATGGTACTCTTCATGCTTTATCAGTTATAGAAGTTCCATGACAGTCCAAACCACAGTACGCCTTTTGTTGTGGGGTAATGCGGTACAAGGAAGTGCTTCTTGTTTCCTATACCCTCGTTTACGTGGTAATATTTCACGTAGAAACGTGTCTGCTTGAGAAGGAAGTTGGCATATACGCTTGCAATGGGGTAGTTGCCTATTGCAACCTTGTCTGCCTGGTTCTGCTGAACGAACTGTCCCAGTGCCGGAGAGTAGTCGGGAGCATAATATTCCGTGAAATATATGACATCGGCACCGAGTTCTGTATTCAACACCTTTGCTATCCTGAACTTGATGAACATGTTGGCATAGACATTCAACTCGGGCAACGGAAGAACTGTCTTGTTGCTGCTGTTCTGGTATGTGACCTCTGTATTCAGGTTGAATATTCCGGCAGTGAAGTCCTGCTTCAATGTTGCTGTGAACACCTGGATGTTCTCGTTTTCCTGTGCTACGGTGAAACGGTTAAGGTAACGGCCGGGTGTTGTCTCAACGGCATTGTTTGCAATGTAGGTGTAGTTCTTTATGTTCTCAATACCAGCGCTAAGCCTTGTTCTCCATGACGGAATGTGCAGTTCGCCACCGATACGGGTCTTGAACTCTTTGTCAAGGTTGTCATTGTCCCACCAGTAATGCTCGCTGTGGTAGTGTCTGTAGTAGAACGACGGGCGGTTGTTCTTCATGAACGAGTGTGCCTTGAGTATGACATCCCTGTCCCATAGCTTGAAGTCGAATTCAATATTGCCCTCAAGTGAGAATGTACCTATTTCGTCTCCATTTATTGCAGTCTCGCCCTCTACATGGTAACGGAAATGTTTCCAACGGTTGCTTGATATTGAACCGCCCACTGACAGGATGTGTTCATTGTACTTCTTACGGTATTCCATTCCGCCGGCCGCAACAGTGTCGGGCAGGCTGTAATGGCTGTATCTGTGCTGCACGAATGCTGTTATGTCAGCGAATGCCCATTTGCTGAACCCTTCGCACAAAGAGAGTGAAAGACGGTTCTTCATGTCAAAGTATCTTGTACCGTCGGTGGAGTCATTAGGCAGGAATGTGTCGGCATAGTAGCCTGCTGGCATCCTGTAGTTTATGAATTCGCGCCTGTTGCTTGTGATGTCGGCTGTGTGAGTGATTCTTGCAACCCTTACGAACTCGTTCACAATGCTGTCGGCGGCAGAACTGTCAAGATATTTCGCCTCACGATGGAAACCCATGTTGTAGTTGTGGGTGAAGAACAGTGTGTAGACCTCATTGCGGTTCCATGCCTCTTCAAGCTTTACAGGAATGTCAGCGGTCCCGAAATGGCTGTTCGAGCCGTCGGTCTCCTCGGGTCTGGTAATGTAACGGTCATCAGTGATACCTCCGTTCTCGGCCTGCTTCATGTGATAGCGGCTTGCCAACAGATTATAGTTGTAGCGGTCGCTTCTGTAGAACGAGAAGAGTGAGAAGTTCATCTGCGAACTTGCCTGGTTGTCATATCGGCCACGTGCGTACAGATAGTCAAAAAGGAAACCTATGCCGAAGTGTTTGCCGGCATTCGTCGTAAAGTATGCCCTGAAACGGTCATCACCGTCAACCTTGTTGCCCGATGAGTGGTAGGTAAGGTTAGTGTATGGCGATTTCGTATCGGTAAATATGAATTCGTCGGGGCGTGTGAAGAAATAGTCATATGGCTGCATAAAGTCATATGCTGTCTCTGTAGGGCGGTTGAAGAATATCCTTGACATACGCGGAGTTCCCATGTTGCCAAGGAAATTGTATTCGCTGTTCTGTCCCTCGGTCAGGTGCTGGTTCTGGAACCAGTACTGCATGGTGTCGGCATCAATGGGGCATACGACACCCGTTCTGCTGTTGACACGCCATTGATGTATCTCTTTAGGAACGTTTACCTCGGTCTTTGTAGAGTCCTTTGGTGTCTGCTTGAAAGGGCTGAAAACTTCGCCACTGCCTATGCCACTCTTGACACCGTCCTCAAGCTGGTGTTGCTGAATATTCTGTCCAAGCATGACTGATGGCAGGACGAGAAGCAGTATGTATAGTAAATTTCTCTTCATTTGGGCTTGTACGGGTTCAGTTCACGAAACGTAGAATGAACTCAAAAATTTTGATTGCCAAAGTCGTAAAGCCCACATACATGAATGCGGGTCCTTCGCCTATTGTGATTCTTACAATCAACGTCGCTATCACTCCTATGAGGAACAGTACATTGAGTATATATCTTGCCTTGTCTACGGTTCTCATTACTTCTCAGGTGTCAGTTCTTTCTTCAGTTCATCAACCAGCTGATTCTTCAGGTCAATGGTCTTGCGACGGAACTTGCCCTCAAACTTCTTGAGGCTTCCATCCTTGTCAAAGGCCATCTCATCGGTAATCCAGTTCTCGGCTTTCATGTGTATGCCTCCCTTGTCATCCTCATCGTCGTACCAGTATGTGATGCGCGACATGTTGAACCGGCAACCGCCATCCTCGGCAGTGATTGTCAGGTAATAGTATATTCTTGCACGGCTAAGCACAAGGAATGTGTTCTTGAACACGATGTATTCCTCAGCCTTCAATATTGTTGTATTGGGCTGCTCGCTTTCGTAGCGTTTTGCCGATATTACTGTTGGCTCCACAAAGCGGCGTGTAATCCAACTGTTTACCTTTTCTTCAATTTCGGAAGATGTCATGCCTTCGGCTGCAATGAACTCATCAAAGGCTATCTTGCCGTTCGTTACAGTAACAGCGCCTGTCTGATATTGTGGTTCAACAACCTTGCTCTTTTTCTTGAATATCTGTGCCGATGCTGTGCCGGTAACCAATATGAGCATTATGAGAAACAGTACTCTTTTCATCTTTTCCTTTTTTTATTTTCAATAAAAATATTTTGTGCGAAGATAATACAAAACTGATAAGAAAACAAGATTGCCAGCCGTCAACTTTCTGTCTCTTGGCCATATGCCGCCGGCTCTTTTGTCTTACAGTCGATGTCATTTCCTATGCTACCGCTAAATTACCTCTTTTTTGTGACAAATATGCCTGGCATACCTTCTTTTTGTATATCTTAGCACATTGTAAGATTGTATGCCATGAACATAGAACCCGTTGCATATTACCATTCATTGCTCCCCACCAAGTTCGGGGTCCCGAGGCAAAGCGGGCTTGTGCCTGAACTGACGGGGAAGATTGTGTTTGTGCCGGAGTACCGGAATGCCGATGCACTGCGTGGCATTGTGGGTTTTGACTATCTGTGGCTTATATGGGGCTTTTCATTGAATGAGAGAAAGGACGGTGCATCGTGGTCACCGCTTGTGCGCCCGCCATTGCTCGGGGGCAATGAGTATATGGGAGTGTTTGCAACACGTTCGCCATTCCGCCCTAACCCGTTGGGGCTCTCTTCGGTACGATTGCTGGGGGTAGAAGATGGTGCAGACGGCTTGGTACTGCTTGTGGGAGGCGCCGACCTAGTTGACGGGACTCCGATATATGACATTAAGCCATATGTCGAGTATTCCGACTCGCACCCGGCTGTGCGCAGTGGTTTTGTCGACAGCAACAGATGGCAGAAACTAGATGTGGTATTCCCATATAGACTCCGTAAAATGTTCTGTGACAAGGATTCTGAGGCTTTGCTCAAGGTGCTTGAACTTGACCCGCGTCCACAGTATCATGATGACCCCGAGAGGATCTATGGAATGCCTTTCGGTGGCTATGATGTGCGTTTCAAAGTCTCGACCGAAGGTGTGCTCGAGGTTCTTGACGTTGTTAAACTGTAACAGCGTTTTTATGTTTTTCATTTATTGCAACTCTCTTTCTGTTAGTTGCTGCAATGCTGATTCAATCTCTTCAATGCATGGCAGGTAGCCGGAATGGCTATTATATATAAGGTGATTTGTAAAGCAGATTTGCAATTGAACGAGTTAAACCCAATTTGCTTGAGATTTATTACGAACGCTTGCAAAATCTCAGAAAGTTTTGGATGTCAGAACCACAGTGAAAATAGATACCTCTTTACACTCAGTCTGACAATTGTGGTAATTCTGCATTGTTATAAAAATAAGAGGCCGTGCATGCACGGCCTCTTGAAGTTATTTATGAGTGATGATTTCTTACATCTCCTCGATTGCAGCCTGAGCAGCAGCAAGACGTGCGATAGGCACGCGGAATGGAGAACAAGAAACGTAGTTCAAACCTACTCTGTGGCAGAACTTCACTGACTCAGGCTCACCACCGTGCTCACCGCAGATACCGCACTTGAGGTCTGGGTTAACGCCGCGGCCCTTCTTGGTTGCCATCTCAACGAGCTGGCCAACACCTGTCTGGTCGAGAACCTGGAATGGGTCGTTCTTCAAAATCTTCTTGCGGAGGTAGATT